>ENA-UOOA01003457-UOOA01003457.1-human-gut-metagenome-genome-assembly--contig:-P61old-NODE-3457-length-19636-cov-9.574026_pt1 | contig 19636 bp, 16 predicted proteins | sample MGYA00242467_ERZ724014 | MGnify/ENA metagenome assembly ERZ724014 | reverse complement strand
GCCGCCATTGCCGCCGCCATGGAGCGCGCCAGGCAATTGCGGGCGCGAAGCTAAGCTTTCCAAGCCCGCAACGCACGCCCGGCGGTTGGGCTGGCGGGCGCTTGGGGCTTGTGCGTACCGCGCCTTGCCTAGTGCCTCTCAGCGCGCAGCAAGCGTCTTGTAGACGCCGCAACCCACATATCCCGCATCCACCTGGCTCACAAAAGACATCTTGGTTTGCACCACGCCGGTAGAAGGGTTGGTGATGTCATATTCCACCCAGCCAGGCCCATGCTGCGCCTGCGCCACGATGTCGTGCACCAGTTGATCGCCTGCGATCCCCGGAATGTCCTGCACACGGGTGCCCACCTTGGAGGGGTTGCCACCAAATGCCAGGTAGCGACCGGCTTCGTCGAGCACGAACACGTACATATCGCGGTCATGAAAACCGCCCGCCTTGTCGGTAATGCGACCCAAAAACTGTTCTCGGGATGTGGAGCGGTGCAATTCGACCGCCTTGCGCACCAGGGCCACAGCTTCTTCCGCGGTGCCCTGTTGCAACCGGAATGCGGCCACCGCGCGGTTCAACGTGCTGGCTCGCTGCTCAAGAGCTTCGGCCTGCTGCACGGCCAGCCCCACCATCTGCGCATTGTCCTGGGTGATCTGGTCAAGCTGCTGCACCGCGCCGCTGATTTCTTTGAGGCCCGTGCTCTGCTCGTTGCTGGAGTTGGCGATATCGCTCATGCTCGCGGCCACGCTGTGGATGCCTCCGGCCATCGCCGAAATGCCATCGCCTGCAGAACGGATCAGGCTGGCACTGGATTCAACCTGCCCCACGGACGTCTGGATCAGATCGCGAATCTCGCGGGCCGCCTCGCCAGAGCGCTGCGCCAGCATGCGAACCTCGGACGCCACCACGGCAAACCCTCGACCTTGCTCACCCGCCCGGGCTGCCTCGACTGCGGCATTGAGCGCCAGGATATTGGTTTGAAAGGCGATGCCATCGATCACGCCAATGATTTCGCTCATGCGCCGCGCGCCTTGCTGAATGGCTTCCACCGACTGCACCGCACGGGCCATGGCCTGCGCGCCGGTGTCCGCCGCCTGCCGCACTTGTGCGGCTTTCTGGTCTGCACTCAAGGCTGTGTGGGCATTGTTTTGCACGGTGGACGAAAGCTCTTCCACGCTGGCGGCCGTCTCCTCGAGGTTGGCTGCCTGCTGCTCAGTCCGGTCGGCCAACGCGCGGTTGCCATGTGCCAGGCTCTGGCCGGCGTGGGCCACCAGGGCTGCGTTGCTGCGAATGTCAGCCACCATGGCCGAGAGCTTGTAGACCATCTGGTCCAGCGAACGGGCCATCTCGGCCATTTCGTCATGCCCCTGCAGGCTGGCGTGCACGGTCAGATCCCCCTGCGCGGTTTGCTGCATCGACCGCGCGACCAAAGCCAAGTCGTGAGACAGAGTCAACCACACCACCAGCTGCACATACAGCATCAGAATGCAAGCCACCGCAGTGAGCCACCAGGGCGCCGCCATCACGGCAAGCACCACGGCCACCAGCGACTGGGCAGCGCACCAACCGAGTTTTCCGGGCAGCTTGAGCCGCCTCATCAGCCATGCACCCGGCCGCAAAGGTGAAAACGCCACCATGTCTCTTGTCTCCTGTTTCTATTTGTATCTAACCCATGCTAGGGGCCGGCTCTTACGCTGCGTTGACGACAGGCTGACATTCAGGGTAACCACCCAGTCGAAAGCGTCGGTTGCACCCGTGCTTTGGTAGCCCACGGTAGTACAGGCATCCACCATAATGCAACCCCATGAATTCCCTGCTTTCTCTCCTGCAGCCCTATCCTTTTGAGCGGTTGAAGCAACTGTTTGCCGAGGTGACGCTCCCGGCCGACTATTCCGCGATCAGCCTGGGCATGGGCGAACCCCGCCATCCCACACCCCAGTTCATCAAAGATACGCTTTGCAGCCACCTGGAGGGATTGGCCAGCTACCCGGCCACCGCAGGAGACATCCGCTTGCGCACCGCTTTCACTGAGTGGATCCAGCGCCGCTATCAGCTCGACCTGAACCCCGCCACGCAGGTGCTGCCCATCAATGGCTCGCGCGAAGCACTGTTCGCATTTGCCCAAACAGTCATTGACGGGGCCCAACCAGACCCCATGGTGGTCTGCCCCAACCCGTTCTATCAAATCTACGAAGGCGCAACCCTGCTGGCGGGCGCCAAGCCGTATTACGCCCCCAGCGACCCGGCCCGCAACTTCGCGGTGGACTGGGACGGCGTGCCGCTGGACGTATGGCAGCGCACCCAGTTGATCTTTGTGTGCTCCCCCGGCAATCCCACGGGTGCCGTCATGCCGCTGAACGAGTGGCACAAGCTGTTTGCCCTGAGCGACCGCTACGGCTTCGTCATCGCATCGGACGAGTGCTACAGCGAAATTTACTTCCGCGACGAGCCACCGCTGGGCGGCCTGGAAGCGGCCAAGAAGCTGGGGCGGCACGATTTCAAGAACCTGATCTCCTTCACTAGCCTGTCCAAGCGCAGCAACGTGCCCGGCCTGCGCAGCGGCTTCGTGGCTGGCGACGCGGCCTTGATCAAGAACTTCCTGCTCTACCGCACCTACCACGGCAGCGCCATGAGCCCCATCGTGCAAGAGGCCAGCATCGCGGCCTGGGGCGATGAGGAACATGTGGCGCAGAACCGGGCCCTGTACCGCAAGAAGTTCGCACAAGTCACCCCCTTGCTGGCAGGCGTGATGGATGTGGCCTTGCCCGATGCAGGTTTTTACCTCTGGGCCAAGGTGCCCGATGCGCTGGGCATGACCGATGCCGAGTTCGCGAAGGCCCTTTTGGCTCAATACAATGTCACCGTGCTGCCCGGCAGCTACCTGGCCCGCGAGGCGCAGGGCAGCAACCCCGGCGCCCAGCGCGTGCGCATGGCCCTGGTGGCCGACACCGAAGAATGCGTGGAAGCCGCCCTGCGCATCGTCCAATTCATCCAATCCCGTACTGCTTGAACAACATGAGCCAACAACTGCAAAACACCATCGAAACCGCCTGGGAAAACCGCGCCAACCTGTCTCCCGCCTCTGCCCCCAAGGAAGTGGTGGATGCTGTGGAGCAAGTGATTGCCGAGCTGAACAACGGCACGCTGCGCGTGGCTACCCGTGAGGCTGTGGGCCAATGGACGGTGCACCAGTGGATCAAGAAGGCAGTGCTGCTGTCCTTCCGCCTCAAGGACAACGACGTCATCCAGTCGGGCGACCTGACCTTCTACGACAAGGTGCAAACCAAGTTTGCCCACCTGAGCGCTGATGAACTCAAGGCGACCGGCGTGCGCGTGGTGCCTCCAGCCGTGGCCCGCCGCGGCAGCTACATCGCCAAGGGCGCCATCCTGATGCCCTCTTACGTCAACATCGGCGCCTATGTCGGCGAAGGCACCATGGTGGACACCTGGGCTACCGTGGGCTCTTGCGCACAGATCGGCGCTGGCGTGCACCTGTCGGGCGGCGTGGGCATTGGCGGCGTGCTGGAGCCGCTGCAAGCGGGCCCCACCATCATTGAAGACAATTGCTTCATCGGTGCGCGCTCCGAAGTCGTCGAAGGCGTGGTGGTGGAAGAAAACTCCGTGCTGGGCATGGGCGTGTACCTGGGCCAAAGCACTCCCATCTTCAACCGCGCTACCGGCGAAATCAGCTACGGCCGCGTGCCTGCAGGTTCCGTGGTGGTCAGCGGCAACCTGCCCAAGACGGCCGCCAACGGCGCTCCTTACAGCATGTATGCCGCCATCATCGTCAAGCAAGTGGATGCGCAAACGCGTTCCAAGACCAGCATCAACGATCTGCTGCGCGACTGATCGCGCAGGCCCCGGGCTGGCGCGCTCGCCGCGCCGGCCCGCCTTGAAAAGAGCCGCCTAGGCCGCTGGCAGACCCAGAACGAGAGGGAGATACCCATGAGTACGATGGAGCGGATTCTTCGCCTGATGAGCGAAAAGAAAGCGTCAGACGTTTACCTGTCTGCCAACGCCCCGGCGCTGATCAAGATCAACGGCGAGTGCATACCGATCAACAACCAGGTGTTGCCGCCAGACGCTCCGCGCAACCTGCTGTCTGAAATCGTCCCCGCCGAGCGCATTGAAGAACTGGAAGAAACTGGCGAGCTGAACATGGGCGTGCCGATTTCCGGCGTCGGGCGCTTCCGTATCAGCGCCATGCGCCAGCGTGGCAGCTATGCCGTGGTGGTTCGCTTCATCTCGCAGCAGGTGCCCGATTTTGAATCGCTGAACCTGCCGCCCGTTCTGACCGAACTGATTCTGGAAAAGCGCGGCCTGATTCTGGTGGTGGGCGCTACGGGCTCTGGCAAAAGCACCACCCTGGCCTCCATGATCGACACGCGCAACGCCTTGATGTCGGGGCACATTCTCACCATCGAAGACCCGGTGGAATACCAGTTCCGCAACAAGAAATCGATCGTGAACCAGCGCGAGATCGGCAGTGACACCCAATCGCTGCAGACCGCCCTCAAGAATGCACTGCGCCAAGCCCCTGACGTGATTCTGATTGGCGAAATCCGTGACAGGGAGACCATGTCCTCGGCCATCGCGTATGCGCAGTCGGGCCACTTGTGCCTGGCTACCTTGCACGGCAACAACAGCTACCAGGCGCTCAACCGCATTCTGAGCTTCTACCCTGCCGAGGTGCGACCCACCATGCTCGGTGACCTGGCCTCGTCCCTCAAAGCCATCGTCTCGCAACGCCTGGTGCGCACGGTGGAAGGCGCACGCGTTCCTGCCGTGGAAGTCATGCTCAACACCAAGCTGGTGGCTGACTTGGTGGAAAAAGGCGATTTTTCCGGCGTCAAGGACGCCATGGAAAAGTCCATGGCCGAAGGTTCGCAAACCTTTGAAGAAGCCCTGGCGCGCCTGATCATGGAAAAGAAGATTGACCGCAAGGAAGGCATGGCCTATGCCGATTCGCCCACCAACCTGATGTGGCGCCTGCAAAACGACTTTGCCCAGGCCGCCAATGCCGCGAAAGCGCAAAAAGAAGCCCGCGATACCCCCGACGACCAGCCCTCATTCACCGAGATCGTGCTGGACGTCAAAGGCAGCTGAGCCTGTTAGGCCCAGCGCGCTTGAAACCTGTGATTGCCAATGACCCGTACCCTGCACCTTGCTGAACAACTGATCGCCCTGCCCTCCATCACGCCGCTGGACGAAGGATGCCTGGAACTGCTCGCGCAGCGCCTTCAACCCCTGGGATTTGTGTGCGAACGGCTGGACAGCGGGCCTGCCGATTTCCGTGTCAGCAACTTGTGGGCAAAAAGGCCTGCAGCGCAATCTGGACAAGCGCTATCAGCTATCAAAACCATAGTATTTGCAGGCCATACCGACGTGGTGCCCACAGGCCCGTTGGCCCAGTGGAGCAGTGACCCGTTCACCCCCACCCACAAGGACGGCAAGCTGTACGGCCGTGGCGCCAGCGACATGAAGACGTCCATTGCCGCGTTTGTGGTGGCCGTGGAAGAATTTCTGGCTGCCTACCCTGATGCACCGCTCAACATCGCTTTCCTGCTGACCAGCGACGAGGAAGGCCCTTCCGTGGATGGCACGAAGGTGGTGGTGGAGCAACTCCGCGCGCGTGGTGAGCCTCTCGACTATTGCATCGTGGGTGAGCCCACCTCGGTCGAGCGCACGGGCGACATGATCAAGAACGGCCGCCGCGGCACCTTGAGCGGCAAGCTCACCGTGCGCGGCATCCAGGGCCACATCGCCTATCCCCAACTCGCCCGAAACCCCATCCACCAGGCCCTGCCTGCGCTGGCCGAACTGGCAGCCACCGTGTGGGACCAAGGCAACGCCTTCTTCCCGCCCACCAGCTGGCAGATCAGCAACATCCACGGGGGCACGGGCGCCACCAACATCATCCCCGGCGATGTGGTGGTGGACTTCAACTTCCGGTTCTGCACAGAATCCACAGCCGAAAGCCTGCAGCAGCGGGTGCACGCCGTGCTCGACCGCCATGGACTGGAATACGACCTGCGCTGGACGCTGGGCGGCCAGCCCTTCCTGACCACGCCTGGAGAGCTGGTCACCGCAGTGCAACAAGCCATTGCCGGCGAAACGGGGCTTTCCACCGAACTGTCCACCACGGGCGGCACCAGCGACGGGCGTTTCATCGCCCAGATCTGCCCCCAGGTGATTGAACTGGGCCCGCCCAACGCCACGATCCACAAGATCGATGAGCATGTGGTGGTGGCCGACATTGAACCGCTGAAGAACATTTATCGCCGCACGCTGGAAAACCTGCGTCAGCAAGCGCTGGAACGCATGGCGGTGGCAGCATGAGCCACACCCCCACCCAGCCCCTGACCGTCACAGCCGCCGTCGCACAGGCTGCTCTGCGGTTGTCTTCTGCCGGACTGGCTTTTGGCCACGGCACGACCAACGCCGAAGACGAAGCCGCTTGGCTGGTGTTGTGGCGCCTGGGCCTGCCCCTGGACAGCGACCTGTCTGACGCGCCAGATTCCACCGCCCACCGCACCGTGACTGCCGAAGAAGCGGCTGCGGTCGATGCGTTGATCGACCAGCGCATCCAGACGCGCAAACCTGCGGCCTACCTCACGCATGAGGCCTGGCTGCAAGGCGTGCCGTTCTACGTGGACGAGCGCGCCATCGTGCCCCGCAGCTTCATCGCTGAACTGCTGGCCGACGGCAGCATTGACGACTTTTTGGGGGAACACACCCGCCGTGTGCTCGATTTGTGCACCGGCAATGGCAGCCTGGCCATCCTGGCCGCCATGGCGTATCCCGAAGTAGAAGTCACGGGCGCTGACATTTCTGCCGATGCGCTCGCCGTTGCGCGCATCAACGTGGACAAGCACGGCTTGGCGCAGCGCGTGCAGTTACAAATCTCGGACGGCATGGAGTCGCTACCCGGCCCGTGGGACTTGATTCTGTGCAACCCGCCCTACGTCAACGCGCAAAGCATGTCGAACCTGCCTGCCGAATACCGGGCAGAGCCTGAACTGGCCCTGGCAGGCGGCACCGATGGCATGGATTTCATTCGCAAGCTGCTGCGCGATGCGCCCGCACGCATGAGCGAACACGCCGTGTTGGTGCTGGAAATCGGCAACGAACGGGAATTTTTTGAAGCTGCCTTCCCGACATTGCCCGTGTTCTGGATCGAAACCAGCGCCGGTGAAGACCAAGTGCTGCTGGTCACCCGCCAAGCCTTGCTGGGACAAGGCTGACGGCAGGTGGGCTGCGCATCTTGAGCTTCCGCCCTCTTCCCGAAACCGGGCCCAGACCACCCGGTCACTGAAACCCCGATAATAGAAGGCTGCCTCCAGCCCACCGCACACACTCACCGTGTGCCGCGTTGATGGGCCAGGGGGCCTACCCTACACAGGGTGGACGGGGCAACGCACTGCGCAGCCCCCGCGCCCTGCCCGCATTCTCATGATCACTCTCAAAAATATCGTCCTGCGCCGGGGCACCAAGGTGCTGCTGGACAACGTCTCCGTCACACTCAACCCTGGTGAAAAAGTCGGCCTGGTGGGGCGCAATGGCGCAGGCAAATCCACCCTGTTTGCCCTGCTCAATGGCACGCTGCACGAAGACGGCGGCGATTTCTCCATTCCCAAGCAGTGGCGCATGGCCCAGGTGGCGCAGAACATGCCAGAAACGGACGAAACCGCCACGGCCTTCGTTCTGGCGGGCGACACCCGACTGGCGGAACTGCATGCGCAGCGCCTGCAACTCGAAAACAGCGACGCCAGCTACGACGACCCGGAACATGGCATGGCCATTGCCCAGGTGTACACCGATCTGGCTGATGCCGGTGACCACGATGCAGAGCCGCGCGCCCAGGCGCTGATCCTGGGGCTGGGCTTTCAGGCCCATGAACTTGACCGCCCCGTCAACAGCTTTTCCGGCGGCTGGCGCATGCGGCTGCAGCTCGCCCGCGCGCTGATGTGCCCTTCTGACTTGCTGCTGCTGGACGAGCCCACCAACCACTTGGACTTGGATGCGCTGGTGTGGCTCGAAGCCTGGCTCAAAAAATACGCAGGCACGATGATCGTCATCAGCCATGACCGCGAGTTTCTGGACGCAGTCACGAACGTCACGCTGCAAATTGATAGCGCTAAGCTGACACGCTACGGCGGCAACTACAGCAAGTTTGAAGAGCTGCGTGCCCAGCAAATGGAGCTGCAACAGGCCGCCTACGCCAAGCAGCAGGACAAGATTGCGCACCTGCAGAAGTTCATTGACCGTTTCAAGGCCAAAGCCAGTAAAGCCAAGCAGGCGCAAAGCCGCGTCAAGGCGCTGGAACGCATGGAACGCGTCGCGCCCCTGCTGGCCGAGGCCGAGTTCACCTTCGAGTTCAAGGAACCGGTCAACCTGCCCAACCCCATGCTGGCCATCAGCGATGCTTCGTTTGGCTACCAGACTGAAGACGGCACCAAAACCATTCTGCAAGGCGTCAACCGCTCGGTTCTGGCCGGCCAGCGCATCGGCATCCTGGGTGCCAATGGCCAGGGCAAGTCCACGCTGGTCAAAACCATCGCCCGTGAAATGGCGCCGCTGGCCGGTACGGTGACGGAAGGCAAGGGCCTGTCCATCGGCTACTTCGCCCAGCAGGAACTGGACGTGCTGCGCCCCGGCGAAAACCCGCTGGAGCACATGATCCGCCTGGCCCGCGAGATGGGCGCCAACGCCCGTGAATCCACCCGCGAACAGGACCTGCGCAGCTTTCTGGGCAGCTTCAACTTCAGCGGTGACATGGTCAAACAGGCCGTGGGCACCATGAGCGGTGGCGAAAAAGCCCGCCTGGTGCTGGCCATGATGGTCTGGCAGCGCCCCAACCTGCTGCTGCTGGACGAACCAACCAACCACCTCGACTTGGCCACCCGCGAAGCCCTCTCGATGGCACTCAACGAATTTGAGGGCACCGTGATGCTGGTCAGCCATGACCGCGCCCTGCTGCGCGCGGTGTGCGACGAGTTCTGGCTGGTCGGGCGCGGCGTGGTCGGCCCCTTCGACGGTGATCTGGACGACTACCAGCGCTACCTGCTGGAAGAATCCAAACGCCTGCGCGAGCAAACGCGCCAGGATGAGGCCGCCGCCCGCATCGCAGCAGCAGCCCCAGCCACCCCCGCGCCAGCAACGGCGCCTCCTCCATCTGCGGCTGCTGCCCCCGCGCCTCAGATCAAGGACAGCAAAGAACAGCGCCGCCTGGATGCCCAGGCGCGCCAGCAACTGGCCGACAAAGCCCGCCCGCTCAAGAAAGAGCTGGAGCAGATCGACAAACGCTTGGCCACCTTGGCCGCCGAGCGTGCTGAACTGGAAACCCGACTCACCCAGCCCCTGCCCCCTGCGGAAATTGCCGACTGCGGCAAACGCCTAAAACAAGGGCAAGACGAAACGGAAAAGCTCGAAGAGCGGTGGCTGGAGATTTCTGCGGCCCTGGAAGACATGGGTGCCAGCAGCCCTGCTTGAATGAGCATCACCGGCTATTGCTGACGATTTTTGGGCCTAGCGCTTACCCAGAAAGCGCCAACAGCTATCAATTCAGGAGCAAATCAAGCCATACAAAAAACAGAAATTTTTTGGATCAGGGTGTCAACCGGGCATGCACGGCGCACGTTGTGGTTCCATCACAGGAGTTTTCCAGTATGAACACCACCCACATGTTGAACGCTTGGCCCGACGACGAACGCGATCGCAAACGCTCTCCTGCCCGCTGCTAAGCAACAGGCGACATTGGCGTCGCATCTCCAGGTTCCTCTTTCAAAGCCCCGGACTCCGGGGCTTTTTTCTGCCTGCGAGTTTCTGGAAGGTGGCGCAGCCCCCTCCATCTCTGACCGAAACTGGTGCAAGTTTTTGTGTTTGTGAAGGCGATGCTGTCAACCACCCATCCGGTAAGTGCGTTGACTGACTATCTCAGGAGCTTTTCCCATGAACACCACAATTTTGAACGCTTGGCCCGACGACGAACGTGACCGCAAACGCGCACCGGCAGCGCTTTGATTGGCATGTTGAGCATTCGGTATGTGGGTCTTTTTTAGCCCCATGAAATGCTCACCCTAGGTGTAGAAAAACGCTGAATCTCCTACCGCCGATACACCCAAATTACCAAGGGAACGTGATTGTCACGTTCCCTTTTTTCATGGCGCCGCCTGCAAGCCCACCGCAGTGGAAAGCTGGGCAGACCCCCACGCACACACAGTGCGACACCGGGGCAGCGCGCTGCTTCTTCCCAGCACCAAGCCAAATCTGCCGCGGCTTGCAATCATAAAATTTGATTTATTTGAAAAAAATTTATGATAAAAACATAAAATATAGACTTCATCTCAAAGTGGCGAGCACCATGCCCATCTCCCTGCCCAGCGTCATCAGCATGCGTGCGTTCCAGATACGCCTGCTCAACTGGATACTGCTGGCCAATGTGGGGTTCAGCCTGGTTCTGCTACTTCTGGGGCTGACGCCGCTCATCGTGCCGCCGCCCTATTGGAGCCAGGTGCTGATGGGGGGCATATTGCTCATGCTGGCGTTGTGGGCGATTGTGCGGACAGCCCCCCAGCACTACGCCGCGGTCTCTATCGTGATGACGGTGGCGGCGCTGTTGCTGTTCACCTATGCACTCACGAAATCTCAGGCCAATGAGCTGCGAGCCCTCTGGTTCCTCACGGGGGTAGGCACTGGTTACATCCTGCTGGGCAAGCGAGCGGGTATTGCTTACACGTTTGCCAGTCTGGCACTGGTGCTGGGTACCAACAGCATCCAACCCCACCCTTACACGCAGCACGCGCTGATCGTTTTCACGCTGGCAACCCTGTTGTGCAGCATGTGTTTTCATATCTTCGTTTCGCATGGCGAGCGCCTGTACAAGCACCTGTCCAAGCGCGAGCAGCAGTACCGGCTGCTCACTGAAGGGGCCGAGGACGTGATCTGGCGCATCAACCCAGACATGACGGTGGCGGATGTGAGTTCTGCCGACGAGCGACTGCGCGGCGTGCCCGCGCATGAAGTGGTTGGGCGGCCCATCTCCGCCATCTTGACGGCCGAGGGCGCGCAGCGCCTGGACCAGGCCCTTCGCCAGAAAGAACGGCTGGCCATCCTGCCGCTGCCTTGCAAGAACGGTGAAATTCGCTGGTTTGAAATGACTGGCCGGGCCTATTTCGACGCCCGTGGCCGGCCCGCCGGGTACCACAGCATTGGCCGCGATGTGACAGAGCGTGTGCGCCTGGAGAGCGTGCTGCAGCAAGAGCGGCAATTGCTCGAAGAGCGGGTCAAGGAGCGCACCGCCGCTCTGTCTGTGGCCAAGCAGGCGGCTGAAGCCGCATTGCGCACCAAAACCGTGTTCCTGGCGAATATGGGGCACGAGCTGCGCACGCCCATGACGCTCATCATGGGGATGACGGAACTGGCACTGAAGCGTGCGGCCGTAGCCGATGTACGGCCCATGCTGCAAGAAGTGCAAACGGCCGCGAAAAAGCTCATGGTGCTGCTCAACGATCTGATCGACCTGGCGGCGCTGGAGGCGCACCAAGTCCCCTTCCAGCAAGAGCCTTTGTCCGTGCCCGATGTAGCTGCCAGCTCGGTAAGGCTGATCGCCCCGCTTGCGGCACAAAAAGGCTTGTCGCTGGAACTCGTGCCCGCACCAGGCCTGCCCGCACAGTGGCATCTGGGTGACGCAGAACGCATCCAGCAAGTGCTGCTGAACCTGCTCGACAACGCCGTGAAGTTCAGCCACAGCGGCGCCATCTGTCTGGAGCTCAATGCCCAGGAAGCAGGCGAGCGCACCACATGGTCGTTGCGGGTCATCGATCAGGGCATTGGCATTGCCGCCGCAGACCAACCCAGGCTGTTCACGATCTTTGAACAGATGGACGGGTCGGCGACGCGCTCTTTTGAAGGCGCAGGACTGGGGCTGGCACTTTGCAAGCGCTTGGTAGAAGGCATGGGCGGACGCGTGGGCGTGGAAAGCGAACTGGGCAAAGGCAGCTGCTTCTGGGTTGAGTTGAGCTTGCCAAGCGCGCCGAGCCAGGGCGAGGCTACTCCTCCAACAGGTCTTACTCCCGCTTAATCCTCAGCCGGGTCGCAGGGGGGGGGGGCACCAGCGCTCGCCTAACGTACAGCCTTGGGCTTGAGCAACTCTTGCTGCGCGGCCACGGTTTCGCGCAGAAATGCCCAGGTTACCTGCATACGTGCCAGGTGTTTGGATTCAGACGGCATGCTCATCCAGAACGTGCGGGTGAACTGCCCTTCTTGCGGCAAGACGCGCGTGAGCACCGGGTCGCGGTCAGCCAGAAACGCAGGCAACACCGCCAGGCCTGCCCCCGCGCGCACGGCTTCGTATTGCGCCGTGATGCTGGTGCTGCGAAACGCGAAGCGCTCGGGCTGGTGCAAAGCGTCCAGAAACTGCAGCTCTTTGGTGAACAGCAAATCGTCCACATAGCTCACGAACGCATGGTGGCGCAGATCTTCGCGCGTGGCCACCAGCGGCTTGCGGGCCAGGTATTCGCGCTGCCCGTACAGATACAGGCTGTAGTCAGAAAGCCGGCTCACGATGACCGAGCCGCGTGTGGGCCGCTCCAGCGAAATCACGATGTCCGCCTCGCGCCGCGACAGGTGCAGCATGCGCGGCAGCGCCAGCAGGTCAATCGACAAATGCGGGTGCTTGCGCGTGAGCTGTGCCAGGTGCGGCGCCAGAATCAGGGTGCCAAACCCTTCGGTTGCCCCCACCCGTACCAGGCCTGAGGGCCCCTCGTGCGATGCCGGTGCGGCGCGCTCGGCGCCCATCACGGCAGATTCCATCGCCTCCACCACCGGCAGCAACTGGCGCCCGGCCTCGGTCAGCCGGTGGCCTCCGGCCTCGCGCGCAAACAGCGCTGCACCCATCTGCTTTTCCAGCGCCTGGATGCGGCGCGACACGGTGGTGTGCTCCACCGCCAGACGCCGGGCCGCCGCAGCCAGCGTGCCCGCGCGGGCCAGCTCCAGAAAATAGCGCAGGTTGTCCCAATCCATACCGGTCGTCCTCTCTCGCGGCAGTTTCATGCACCGCCCGTGATGTGCATTTTTGCAGATCAAAAGTGCACAAATTCATATTGTTATTTGTTTTTTGCACACATACCATGCGGCAGCTGGCTTTGCTAACGCACTGCTGTCCTGAAGCACCCCTTTGAGGAGACAACATGAACGCACCTACATCCACGGCCGTCCTGGCCCCCACCGTCAAGCTGCTGATTGGCGGCAAGTTTGTCGAATCCCAAACCACGCAGTGGCGCAACGTGGTGAACCCCGCTACGCAAGAAGTGCTGGCCCGCGTGCCCTTCGCCACGCCTGAAGAAATCAACGCCGCCGTGGCCAGCGCCAAGGAAGCGTTCAAGACCTGGAAGAAGACCCCCATCGGCACCCGCTCGCGCATCTTCCTGAAGCTGCAGCAGCTGATCCGTGAAAACATGGGCGAGCTTGCCGCACTGCTGACGGCAGAACAAGGCAAGACCCTGCCCGACGCCGAAGGCGATGTCTTCCGCGGCCTGGAAGTGGTGGAACACGCCGCTGGCATTGGCAACCTGCAACTGGGCGAGCTAGCCAACAACGTGGCCAACGGCGTAGACACCTACACCGTGCTACAGCCGCTGGGCGTGTGCGCGGGCATCACGCCCTTCAACTTCCCTGCCATGATCCCGCTGTGGATGTTCCCCATGGCCATTGCCACGGGCAACACCTTCGTGCTCAAGCCCTCTGAGCAAGACCCCATGGTGACCATGCGCCTGTGCGAACTGGCGCTTGAAGCCGGTATCCCCCCAGGCGTGCTCAACGTGGTGCATGGCGGTGAAGACGCCGTGAACGCCATTTGCGACCACGCCGACATCAAGGCCATCAGCTTCGTAGGCTCCACCAAGGTCGGCACCCATGTCTACAACCGCGCCAGCCTCAACGGCAAGCGCGTGCAGTGCATGATGGGTGCGAAGAACCACGCCATCGTGGTGCCCGATGCGAACAAGGAACAAACGCTGAACGCCCTGGCCGGTGCCGCCTTTGGCGCCGCAGGCCAGCGCTGCATGGCCCTGTCGGTCGTCATTCTGGTGGGCGAATCGCAAAAGTGGATTCCCGAACTGGTGGCCAAGGCCAAGACCCTGAAGGTGAGCGGCGGCACGGAAAAAGGCACCGATGTGGGCCCGCTGATCTCCTGCGCCGCCCGCGACCGCGTGGTGGGCCTGATCGAGCGCGGCATTGCCGACGGCGCCACCCTGGAACTGGACGGCCGCAACCCCAGCGTGCCCGGCTACGAAAAGGGCAACTTCGTGGGCCCAACGATTTTCAGCGGCGTCAAGCCCGGCATGTCCATCTACGGCCAGGAAATCTTTGGCCCCGTGCTGTGCCTGGCCGCTGCCGACACGCTGGACGAAGCCATTGAATTCATCAACGCCAACCCCAACGGCAACGGCACGGCCATCTTCACGCAAAGCGGCGCAGCAGCGCGCAAGTTCCAGGAAGAGATCGACGTGGGCCAGGTCGGCATCAACGTGCCAATTCCTGTGCCCGTGCCAATCTTCTCGTTCACCGGTTCGCGCGCTTCCAAGCTGGGCGACCTGGGCCCCTACGGCAAGCAAGTCGTGATGTTCTACACACAGACCAAGACGGTGACTGCACGCTGGTTTGACGACAGCACCGTGAGCCAGGGCGTGAACACCACGATCAGCTTGAAGTGACATCCCCCTGAGGCGCTGCGCGCCTTCCCCCTTCTCTCGCGCTTTGCGCGGGAAGGGGGACGCCACCCGTGCCTGAACCTCTGGATGGCGGCCCTTGCACGGTGGCACTGGCCTGGGCAGCGCCGGTTTCGAGCACTGCAGGCGGTGGTAAAAGCAGCGCATGCAAACTTTTCAGACAACGACGATGCGGAGATGGGCCATGGTCTTCGGTACTGCGTGCGTGATGCAGATGGGTAGCCTGGCCCTCGCCCAGGCTGGCGCTGCCTGCCAACCCGGCGGCACGGTTGCCGAAGTCAATGCCTGCGCGGTACAAGACTTTCAAGCGGCAGACACCACCATCCAGATCCTGTACGAAGACGTGATGCGCGCTCTGTCGGCCCACGAACGCCCGCAACTGCGGCAAGAACATTCCGCCTGGGTGCGCCAGCGCACGGCGCAATGCAAGCGCGAGACGCAAGCCACCGAAACCCAGCCCGAAGGCCCGCGCCTGTACCACCAGTGCCTCACGCGCAAGACGCAAGAGCGCCGCAAGGGACTGATGCGCTGGCTGAGCAACGACAGCCCGGCCAAGCCCTGAAGCCTTGACGCCCATTCACCCAAAGCCCCACAACAAGACAAGAGACAACGCCATGGACTTTGAGCTGACCGAAGAACAACGCGCCTTTGCCCAAACCGCCCGCGACTTTGCCCTGGCCGAACTGGCCCCGCACGCGGCCGAGTGGGACGCCGAAGGCATCTTCCCCAAAGACGCCATCGCCAAGGCGGGCGAACTGGGCTTTTGCGGCCTGTATGCGCCTGAAGCCGCAGGCGGCCTCGCCCTGCCCCGCCTGGATGCCACGCTGGTGTTTGAAGAAATGGCGGCGGTTGACCCCAGCACCACCGCCTTCATCACCATCCACAACATGGCCACCTGGATGCTGGGCACCTGGGCCCAGCCCGCCGTGCGCGACCACTGGGGCCCGCTGCTCACCACCGGGCAAAAGCTCGCCAGCTACTGCCTGACCGAGCCCGGCGCGGGCTCTGACGCCGCATCGCTCAAAACCCGGGCCGAGCTGGTGGGCAGTGAATACGTCATCAACGGCAGCAAGGCCTTCATCAGCGGCGCGGGCAGCACCGATGTGCTGGTGCTCATGGCCCGCACAGGTGATGCGCAATCCGGCGCCAGCGGCATCAGCGCCTTTGCCGTGCCTGCCGACACGCCCGGCATCACCTACGGCAAAAAAGAACACAAGATGGGCTGGAACAGCCAGCCCACCCGCACCATCAGCTTCGACAACGTGCGCATCCCCGCCAACCACCTGTTGGGGCAAGAAGGCGAAGGCTTCAAGATCGCCATGAAGGGGCTGGACGGCGGGCGCATCAACATCGCCACCTGCTCCGTCGGCGCAGCGCAAGGTGCCCTCACCCAGGCACAGCAATACATGCAAGACCGCAAGCAATTTGGCAAAAGCATCGCCAGCTTCCAGGCCCTGCAGTTCAAGCTGGCCGACATGGCTACCGAGCTGGTCGCCGCCCGCCAAATGGTGCGCCTGGCCGCCAGCAAGCTCGACGCCGGGGCGCGCGACGCCACCACCTACTGCGCCATGGCCAAGCGCTTTGCCACCGATGCAGGCTTTACCGTGGTGAACGAGGCCCTGCAGCTGCACGGCGGCTACGGCTACATCCGCGAATACCCGCTGGAGCGCCTGCTGCGCGACGCCCGCGTGCACCAGATTCTGGAAGGCACCAACGAAATCATGCGCGTCATCATCGCCCGCCGCATGCTCGATGGCGATGCGCCGGAGGCGATTCGCTGATGCCCCAGCGCTCGCCTGAACGCTCTGTTTTTGATAGCTGCCTGCGCTTACCCATCAAGCGCTAGCGGCCTATTTCACTCAAGGCCATGGCCACCCGCCCACTCAGCGAAGAAACCCTGCACCTCATCGGCGCCCTGCGCACGGCCCTGGCGCAGCGCAGCGATGTGGACGAGCGCACCATGTTTGGCTGCTACTGCTTCTTTGTAGACGGCAAGCTGTGCATGGGCGTGAAGGGCGAAGAGTTGCTGGTGCGCCTGCCGCCGGATCGCCATGGCGAATTTCAAGAGATGCAGAACACCCGCGAACTCTCGCCCGGCGGCGGTATGCAAGGCTACTTCTGGGTAGAGCCCAACGGCTACGCCACCCGCGCGCAGTGGAGCTTCTGGCTGGACGAAGCCCTGGCCTACAACCCACGGGCCAAGGCATCGCCGCGCCGCAAGCCCACGCTAGCGAAAACAGTAGCCAACACTGCGCCCAAGGCAGCGGCCAAAAAGTCAGCCACCGCGCCGAAGGGGCCATCAGGAAAAGCAGGCAACGCAGGCAAACGGCACAGCATTTTTGACGAGGACGACTGATGCAGAGCAATCACAGTCAAAAAGGCCTACAGCGCTTATCCAACAAGCGCCAGCAGCTACCAATTCAATAGCAATCACTTTTCACTTCACCTTAGACCGACCACAGGAGACAACACATGAAAATCGCATTCATCGGCCTCGGCAACATGGGCGGCCCCATGGCACACAACCTGCACAAGGCAGGCCACGAAGTGCGCGCGTTTGACCTGTCCCAACCCGCCCGCGACAAGCTGGCCGCAGACGGCGTGCCCATCGCCGCCGACGCCAAAGCCGCCGTGGCCGGTGCCGAAATCGTCATCACCATGCTGCCCGCCAGCCAGCATGTGGAAGGCCTGTTCCTGGGCGCGGGCGACCTGCTGGCCCAGTTGCCTGCGGGCACGCTGATCATCGACTGCTCCACCATCGCCGCCGCCACCTCCCGCAAGGTGGCCGAGGCCGCCAAGGCCAAGGGCGTGGCCTTTATCGACGCGCCCGTGTCGGGCGGCACCGGCGGGGCCATTGCAGGCACCCTCACCTTCATGGTGGGCGGCGACGCGGCTGACCTGGAACGCGCCCGCCCCATCCTCGAAAAAATGGGCGCCAACATCTTCCACGCAGGCGCCGTGGGCGCAGGCCAAACGGCCAAGATCTGCAACAACATGCTGCTGGGCATCCTGATGGCAGGCACCAGCGAAGCCATTGCCCTGGGCGTAGCCAACGGCCTGGACCCCAAGGTGCTGAGCGAGATCATGCGCCGCAGCTCGGGCGGCAACTGGGCGCTGGAGAAGTACAACCCTTACCCTGGCGTGATGGAGACCGCACCCGCCAGCAAGGGCTATGCGGGTGGGTTTGGCACGGACCTGATGCTCAAGGACTTGGGCCTGGCACAAGAGAACGCTGCAGCAGTGAAGGCCAGCACCCCGCTTGGCGGCTTGGCGCGCAACCTGTATGCCATGCATTCGATCGCCGGCAATGGTGCGCTGGACTTCTCAAGCATCATCAAGACGGTATTGAAGTAAGCCCCTCGGGCTCGCACGGTGCGGCAGGCTGACGCCCACTATTCACGCTCACTATCAAAAAAATAGCTGCTAGCGCTCACGAATCAAGCGCTAGCAGCTATTTTTGATTCAAGCCCCGCGAGCCGCCCCAGCAGTCAGGCAGGTGGGGTATGTGCCCCACCCCCACGGGCCGCGGCCTGCGTCACATCTGGTCGATCATCACCTGACCAAAGCCCGAGCAGCTCACCTGTGTGGCACCGTCCATCAGGCGGGCAAAGTCGTAAGTCACCTTCTTGCTGCCAATGGCTTTTTCCAGCGAGGTGAGGATCAGGTCGGCCGCTTCCTTCCAGCCCATGTGGCGCAGCATCATCTCGGCCGAGAGGATCTCGGAGCCGGGGTTCACATAGTCCTTGCCCGCATATTTGGGCGCGGTGCCGTGGGTGGCTTCAAAGCACGCCACCGAGTCAGACATGTTGGCGCCCGGCGCAATGCCGATGCCGCCCACCTGTGCGGCCAGCGCGTCGGAGATGTAGTCGCCATTGAGGTTGAGCGTGGCCACCACCGAGTACTCGGCGGGGCGCAGCAAGATCTGCTGCAGGAAGGCATCGGCAATGCTGTCCTTGATGATGATTTCCTTGCCCGTCTTGGGGTTGGCAAACTTGCACCATGGGCCGCCGTCGATCAGCTCGGCGCCAAACTCCTTCTGCGCCAGGGCATAGGCCCAGTCGCGGAAGCTGCCTTCGGTGTACTTCATGATGTTGCCCTTGTGCACGATGGTCACATTGGGCTTGTTGTGGTCAATGGCGTACTGGATGGCCTTGCGGATCAAGCGCTCGGTGCCTTCGCGCGAGACGGGCTTGATGCCGATGCCCGAGGTGTTGGGGAAGCGGATCTTGGTGGCGCCCAGTTCATTCTGCAAAAACGCGATGAGCTTCTTGGCCTTGTCGGATTCGGCCGGGAATTCAATGCCTGCGTAGATGTCTTCCGAGTTCTCGCGGAAGATGACCATGTTGGTCTTCTCGGGCTCTTTCAGCGGGGAAGGCACGCCCTTGAAGTACTGCACGGGGCGCAGGCACACGTACAAATCCAGCTCCTGGCGCAGGGCCACGTTCAGCGAGCGGATGCCGCCGCCCACGGGCGTGGTGAGCGGGCCCTTGATGGACACCACGTAGTCGCGCACGGCCTGCAGGGTTTCGTCGGGCAGCCACACATCGGGGCCATAGATGCGGGTGGCCTTCTCGCCCGCAAACACTTCCATCCACTGGATCTTGCGCTTACCGCCGTAAGCCTTGGCCACGGCAGCATCCACCACCTTGATCATCACGGGCGTGATGTCGCGGCCCACGCCATCGCCTTCAATGAACGGGATGATGGGCTGATCGGGCACGTTCAGCGACATGTCGGCGTTGACGGTGATCTTCTGCCCCTCGGCAGGAACCTGGATGTGCTGGAAAGTGGTCATGGGCAAGGGTCTCCGTAGCGGCTAAACAGGGTTCAACCGGTGAATCAGGGGTTAGCGGGATGGCCTGCGGGCGGCAAGCGCCCGGCCAGGCGGCAAACTTTTTCATTTTAGGGCTTGTTGTTC
>ENA-UOOA01003452-UOOA01003452.1-human-gut-metagenome-genome-assembly--contig:-P61old-NODE-3452-length-19663-cov-10.225571_pt1 | contig 19663 bp, 25 predicted proteins | sample MGYA00242467_ERZ724014 | MGnify/ENA metagenome assembly ERZ724014 | reverse complement strand
CATGACGGCGTATTCCAGCTTGAGCTTGTCCCGGCACAGCGCGTTGACCTGCTGCGCGGTCATGCTGCGGCAGTAGAAGCCGTAGAGCAGCCCGCCCTTGTAGCCGAGGACGGTGTGGTTGGTCTTGCGCAGAACATCGCTGTACGCCCCCGTGAAGCCCTCTGCCGCAGGGTTATAATTGCCGAGCAGGCCCATGCCGCCGACCGCCCACACGACGCCTCCCAGCGCCGCCGCCGAGGAGACGCGGGCAATGCGCACCGCGCCGCCCGCGGTCTTGTAAAGCACGCTCTCGGGCGCCGGGTAGTGGCAGCTCATGCCGCGCACGACCTTGCCGCGCACGAGGATGCTGCACGGCGCGCCCTGCCAGCTAAAGCTCCCCGAGATGGCGTTTTTTGGCAGCGGACCGCTCATGTTGAAGGGCTCGATGTCCCGCGCGAGAATGCAGGGCTGGCCGTACAGCTCGACGTTGAGCGGGAAACAGTCCGCGCCGAGCTTCGCCGCGATGTCGCTCAAGGTCTGGTTGCCGATCCAGCCGTTATCCAGCGCCCCGACGGAGCGCTGGATAGCCTTTATCATGCGCACCTCCTCCGAGGTAGCGCCCTTGATGTCTCTCACGATACCACCTCCCACTCGTCAATCTCCGACTTGATGCGGTCGATAAAACTGTTGCCACCGAGGGCCTTGTACCCGCGATAGAGATAGAGAAAATCCTCCAGCTCGTACTGCCGGATGGTGCGGCCCTCCCTGTGGCGGTAGTAGGTGTGCAGCATGTCGTGCCGGAGCTGGCACTTGAGCGCATCGGTCAGCTTGTCCAGCCCAAGCAGCTTGTTGCGCAGCGGCTTGACGAGCATGGCGACCGCCGCGAGGATGACCGTGATCTCCGAGCAGGTCGATGCAACGGTCGATAGGTTCATAGGCGTTGTCTCTCTTTCCTTAGGATAGAGCTGGGGATAGCCCCCGCTCTGCTCACTTGTTCAGCTCCGCGAGCTTCGCCGCGATGTCCTCCGGGATGGGGCCGGTTTCCATCCTGACGCAGTAGCCGTCCGCGTCATAGGTGAGATTGTAGCACGGGGCGACATAGATCTCCGTGCCGGCGCGGGAGAGGTCGCGCGCCATGACGGGCTGCACGAATCTGTTCTTGACGCCGGACTTTTTGCTCAGGCCCGCAGGGGTGTCGGTGACCTTGATGAGCTTGCCGTCGGATGCGATACGAGTAGTAGTCATTGTGTTTCTCCTTTTCTTTGTTCAAAATTTATTTATCATCGGCGTAGCTTTTGCCGGTGATCTCCTCATAGTCCCGCGCGCTGAGGATGCCCTTTTTCACGGCGTTGCGCACCATGTCGGCGGTCCACAGCCCTTGCGCGTACCATCTTGCGATTTTTTCTTTCATTTCAGCCCTCCATCAGCGTGTCGGTCATCATGGCCGTGTAGGTGGTCTGCGCTTCGATGCGGTCGAGTTGAGTGGGGGCAGGCTCGGGCCTGCCATCGTCGATGATCTCGTACTCGCCGTTGTAGGCCTCGCGCTTGGCGATTTTTTCGTTGGCTTCGCTCCAGCCGAGGGAAACGGCGGTAAAAATCTGCTCGATTTCCGGCTCTTGCTCTGTGCCGCGGTTGACCTCGGTGCAAAGCTGATATTTGATGATTTTCACGGTGTCCCTCCTTAGTCGGTCGCCTTCGTGTACTTAATTGTCGCTTTTACTGCTTGATCAGAAAGGTCACCAGTAACATAAATCTGTATATAGCTTCCATCAGCTGATATATAATAATTGGTTCCTACTGCATAGGGCAAAGTGTTGCCATTGCTCATTTCGCCATAAACATGTATCGGTTTGCAGTTTGCAATTCCGTGAGCTATATTTTTTAATCCGCTTGCTGGTAGATTTCCACAGTCGACTACCTTAACATACACCGGCTTGCCGAGATACCTTTCTGTGGTGCGGTACTCGACGCCGAGGTTGAGCGGAGGATTGACGTATTCCCACGTACCAATCTTAGATCCGTATATCATCCGCCGAGCAACGAGTGGTTGCACAGTAAAATCACTGCCATCGGTCGCACCGTAAAGCGTCTGCACCTTAACGCCTGAGCTATAAGCATCGACTCTCATAATCGTAAGGTATGTTATTTTAATCGCGTTTATGGGAACGTTATCGCTTACCCAACCATACCATCCACTTGCGCCAGTAGTGTTGACGTCATCATCGGACGTGAGCAGTTTAGAACCACCGCCCAGCCCGTACCCGTCCGGTGCCGCCCCAATGTTCCCCCGTGCCTGCGTCTTCTGCGCGTCGGTGAGGGTCTGTGCGGCGTCGTAGCGGACGAAGTTGCTGGAACCGCCCACGGGGCCTTCCGGGCCTTGAAGGTTGCCGACATAGCGCCAAGTGGATATCGTGGGATCATACATATAGTATGCATAGGGTGGTTCCGTGCCGATGCCATAGGTGTCGCCGTCCTCCGGGGACGGGACGGCTGCATTTAGTGCGGAAAGTGTTTCGTAGTAGCCAAGTACCATAAAGTTCTTTCCGTCGGCTCCCTTGGCTCCCCTCTTTCCCGCGGGCCCCTGCGGCCCTTTGATCGCGGTCAGAGATGTTAGCGTAAAAACGTAGACCCAATTCGCGGAGCCCTTGAGGTACACTTTGCCGTAGTCCTCCGAGGAGGTGTCGGTCGTCAGAATCAGAACAAACTGGCCGCGCTGGACGTCCGTACCGGTGAAGTCCTGGTTCATCTCGGCCACGCTCTGGTATTCCTTGGTGATGCCGATCGGCACACCCGCCGAGGCGAGCAGCGCGTCGATCTCCTCGCCGGAGTAGCCGGACATGTAATAGTCTTGCAGCTTGGAGAAGATCTCCTCCAAAACTGCGACTCTTTGTTCAATCGTCATGTTTTACACCTCACACGATGAAAAGTTTGTTCAGGCGGTCAAAGAATAAGCCGCCGCCCTTCTGGACAAACGGCCCAGATCTTACTTGCCCGAATTTCCGGTAGTAGAGGATGATGCAGCCGTCGCCTGCCTCGCCGCCGTCGGAGCCGCGACCGCCCGGGGCTGGTTCGGGGTCCCTTGCGGTCAGAGACGCCTGCGAGACCGATATATTCTCCGAGGACGTCTGGTGCGCTTCCGCCGAGCCGTTGGAACCCGCGCCACCGCCGCCGTGGCCGCTTGTGCCGCCGCAGCCGAAACGGCTCTCCTTGGCGGGCGGCTTTGCGTCTGCGCCCGCGCCGCCGCGCGCCGCCGTGACCGTCGCGAATGCGCTCGAAGAGCCGATATAAGCATCGCCGCTGCCGTTTGCAAGGCCGTCGTTTCCGTTGGAGCCTGCCGCCGCGCCGCCGCCGTAACCGCCGAGCCATTTGTAGCCGACGTAACCGTAGGGCGCAATTTTGTAATCGCCCCGCCCGTCTTCTCCCTCGACCTCCTCTTTGTCTTTTCCTGCGGAGTAGGTCACACCATCGACGGTGATCGAGGGACTTGGCCGGTATGTGTATTTTCCGTCGCTCCATGTGTAGCCGTTGCCCGGGCTGCCCGCGATGCCGCTTTTGCCTTTGGCGGCAAAAACCTCGCCCGTGATCGCGTCGGTGTAGCCCGCCTCGCTCGACGAGCCTGTGTCGCTCGTTGCGCCGCCCATTGTGGTCGCGGTACCGGGCGCGCCCACGTCGTTGCCCTGCGAAAAGACGCCGCCGTAGCCGCCCCTTCCGCAGGCATAGGGGACCTTTGCGCCCGGTACGGCGTCGGTGACGGTCTCGACCAGCACCTTGCCGCCTTCGCCCGGCACGCCGGGCATGCCGCCATTTCCGCCCTCCAGCGAGACGCCTTTGTTAAAGCCGACGTAGCGCCTGAGAGCGTCAGATTTCTCGGTCCATGACTTCGATGCGCGCACGGCGGGGCTTTCGCCCCGATGGCCGCTGCTGCCGCCTCGACCGCCGCCGATAAGGACGCGGGTGTAGCTCGTCACGCCCTCCGGGACCGTCCACTCGCCTGCGCCTGTGAGGATGACGCGCTCGTCAAAATACTCCGACGATTCCGGCTGCGGAGGCAGAAAGCCGACGAGCGCCGAGGTGCGGGACTTGAGCAGCCCGGAGATCTTCGTCTCGCGCGAAGCGATGCAGGCGAGCGTCTGCTGTTTGTCCCACTCGTTCCAGAGCGAGACGACGTGCCCGGCGTGCTCGGCTGCTGGGTTAACGTCCACGGTGAGCTGCTCGCGGCAGGCGTAATAGGCTGCCATGCGCTGCGCGACCGCGGAGGAGTTGACGAGCGAGACGAGCGTCGCGTCGGCGATCTCCTCGACGTTCTCCGCCGCGCCCTCGGTCACGGTGCGCGTGACGACGCGCCGGTTGTGGACGTAGCTTTTGCCGGTGAGCTTGCCGGTGCCCGCGGAGAGGACGGCGTAGTTCGCGCCGCTCTCAAGGATAGCGAAGCCCTCGGCCGTGAGCGTGTGCGCCGGCTCGTCAAACTCGATCACGTCGCCCTGCTGGGCCGTGCCCTCGAAAAGCGTGACGTCCTCCGTGCCGGCAATGTACTGGTGCTCGGTGACGGCGACCGCGCTGACGGGGTCGAGGTACTTGACTTGGATGTTTGCGGCATGGACGCTCCCGGGGCCGATGATGCTTGCCGTGCCGTTCCAGAGCTTCTGCACGCGCAGCGTGCCGTTCTCGTCCGTGTGCAGCCACGCGCCGATGGCAAAGAGCACCTGCACAAGGCTGTCGCGCGCCGAGGCGATGGGCAGCCAGCCGTAGAGCTTGATGCCGCGGTAGACGGTCTCGATGAGCACGGGGATATCGCCGCAGATCTCCGCGACGACCTCGGCGACCGTCTGCCCGGTGTAGATGCCGCCGCGGTGCGGCCGGACGATCAGCAGCCCGACCGCGGAAAGCGCAGAGAGCGTGTAGAGCTTCGGCCCCACGCGCGTGACGCTCTGCAGGTAGTAGACGCCGACGCGGCTGCCGGAGCGGAAATACTCGACCTTGTCGTTTTTCTTGAAATTCCGGATCGTGCCCGATTCGGACACGACGGTAATGTCGAGCGTGTCCGCCTCGAGCGCGTCCGCGCGCAGCTCCTTATACTCGCCCAGGATGCCGGGAGACTTTGCGGGCAGGGCGTTGTCCTCGGCGAGGAGCTCGCCCTTGTATTTTACGGTGTTAAGACTCATCATTTGGCCCTCATGGTAACGCGGAAGCCGTTCCACCAATGCGTGCCGCTGTCGTCGAGCAGGACGGACACGGTGTCGACCGTGGGGTGCGCGGTGATGGTTTTCTCCGCGCCGGTCCAGGGGTCGAAGTAGCGGAAGAGGACTTCGTTTTTGAGACACGCCGTCAGCAGCGCGGTGATGCGCTCGGTCGGCGCGTCGTTGGTTTTGCCGACGATCGTCGGCTTGATGGCGAGCAGATCGCGCTGCTCCTCGCCGGAGCACATGAGGCCGCCGTTTTCGCCCTCGCGGAACTCGTAGGTGACCTCGTAGCCGTATTTGTGGAAAAGGTCGGTGAAGTCCTGCCCGTCCACGATAGCTGGGTATTTCGCCATCAGGTGCCCTCCTTTCCGGCCAGCGGGGTGCCGCGCCGGCGGCCCTCGGCCTGCATGAGCGGGTACTGCTTGCGCGCGAGCGTCTGACCGTCCAGCTCGAGCGTGACGTCAATGGTCACGTTCTCGCGCCGTGCGGCGCTCTGTGCGGTCGTGGGAGACGTGGCGGGGGTAGATGCCACCAGAGCGCCGGACGCGCCTGAGCGCCCCACAGAGCGCCAGAGCGCGGCCTCCTGCGCGTTGAGCACCGCCTCGTCCGCGTGGAGCTCGGCGAGATAGCCGTCGTAGGGCACGCGGTCGAGCCCCGCGGCGTGGGAGCCAGAGAGATGCTCGCGCAGCCTCGCCTCGGCGCGGTAGCGGGAGAGTTTCGAGGTGGACGAGCGCTCCACATTTTTCTCGTTTGCTTCTTCACGCGCCTCGCGGATCTTCGAGATCAGATCACTAATAGCAGTGATCGCAGCCGTTACGCCCTCAACAATGTCCGCCGTGAATCCGACGATACCAGCCGCAATGGGTGTCAGCAGCTCGCCCAACCGCGCCATCGCCGCGTTGAGCTCCTCCTGCGAGCGGTTCATTTCCATAATGTCCTGATTAGCGTACTTCCACGCTTGACCGGTCTCCCGCAGGCCCTGATTGGCGAGCTGCACGAGCACAAGCTGCGCTCGCTCGGATGTATCGGCGCAGGCTTCGAGCTGCCGGTTGAACTCGTCCTCATTGACGCCCGCCCAGTTGAGCACGTCCGCGAATACGCCGGTGACCTTTCCGGCCTGCACGGTCTCGTTCACAGCCTCGCTCAGGCTGTCGATCGGGATCGAGTCGCCGTAGGTCGCCCACGCGCCGATGACCTCGTCAATAAGAACTTTGAGGTCTTCCTGCGCGAGGCCGAGGGCTTGCAGGTTCGCCGTCGCGGTCGCGGCGGTCTGCGTGTCCCCGAGTACGGCCTGCAGCTCCTGGTAGACCTGCGCAGTCTCCTCGGCTGTGTAGCCGGCAGCCGCGCTGGAGACCTCCAGCGTGCCCATGATCTTTCGGTATTCCTCGGTCGATTCTACGATCTCAAAGATCGCATCTTTGACCGCCTTTGCGCCTGTGACGATGGCGCCGCCAACCAGCAGCCCCTTGAGGTTGCTGAGCGCCGAAGTTACGCCGCCAAGGTTAAAGCTGCCGTCCTCGTTGCGCAGGCCCTTGAGTGCGCCACCGATGCCGCCGAGGCCATCGTCGAGATCATCGGTTTTGCCTGCGGCATCCTTGACCGCCTTGCCGTAACCGTCGATGCTTTTCGCGCAGCCGTCCGCGCTGTCCTCAGCCTCTTTAAGCAGTTTGTCGTTCTCACTCAGCTCGTCGTTGAGCTTCGCGAGCGCGGTCTCCGCGCTGAGCAGCTGCCTGCGGTAGCTGTCGGTGCGGCTGTCCGCCTCGCCGAAGGCCGCCGTTGCCTCCTCGACCGCGCCCTCGAGGGAGACGATCTTGCCGACCTGCTGCTCAATGGACTTCTTGAGCAGGTCGTGCTTGGCGCGCAGCGCCTCGGAGCTGTTCGCCTGCCCCTTAAACTGCGCGTCGACGAGCTTCATCTCCGCGCCGAGGTTGCCGAGCTCGCGGTTGACCGCCGCGAGCTGCTTTTTGTATTCCTGCTCGCCGTCGATGGCAAGCCGTGTGGTGATCTGGCGTACTGCCATTACGCACCCTCCTCTCTTTCCAGTTCGCGCCGCCGCTCCTCAAGTGTCTGCAGGTCCATGACCTGCCCAGGTGTGAGCAGCAGTCCCTCGCGGACGCTCAGACGCAGGAACTGCGTCAGGAGCTGGAGCCAGAGCGCGCGCGTCACGGAGATCCCGTTTTTTTTTGAAGCTCCACAAGGCCGAGGTCAAGGTCGCCCGTCTCTTTTTCCTCGCGCCGGAAGCCGAGGACGATGGCGGCGAGGATGGCGTCCTTTGCCGCGGCGACCTCATGCGGGGCAAGGTTGACGCGGAAAAACTGCTCGGTGAGGACGGGGCCGTGCGTCTGGCCCTGCCAGCGCCGGTAGAGCTCGCCCTGCTCGGAGAGCTTGAATAGGTAATAGCACACCGCCTCGAAGCTCTTCTTGCCGCTGTCCTTGAGGGGGTCGGTGATAAAGCCCTTGGTGCCAAATTTATCGTAAATGTCGAACAGCGCCTGCCCGTTGAGGCAGAGATACAGGTGCTGCCCGCAAAGATCAACTTCGTGTAGTTTCATATTTGCCTCCGATTTGAGAAAAGGCGCAGCGGGGTGCTGCGCCTTTTCGGATTCCTTAGCCGCCGGACGTGGCCTTGACCTTGCCGTTGACCCACGTCTTCGCGGCGGCCTCGGTCGTGAGCTCGTCGCTTTCGATGCGGTACTCGCCGGTGTTGCAGGCGTCCACCGAGAGCGTCAGCTTGGGGCTGTCGAGCACGATGGTCTTCTGCTTTGTGTTATAGGTGCGCCCGTCGAGGCTCGCCTTGACCTTGGGGTAGAAGATGCCCTTGTAATACTTCGAGCCGTCGGCCTTGATGTTGGTCGTGTAAAAGCCGAGGCAGCCGTAGGGCGCGGTGTCGTTGCTGGAGAAATGGATGTCCTTCGCGCCTTCGGTGCTGTCGATCTGCGCGCCGGTGACGGCCGAGGCGGTCTCGTTGGGCAGCTCCAGCACGCCGACGGCAAGCGAGCCGTCAACGAACTCGCGCAGGTAGATCTTGCGCACATCGTCCGCGCGCGATTCGACCTCGGAAAAGTTGAGCGTTTCGGCGACGCTCATGAGGTCGCCGAGCTTCATCGGCGTGCCGTAGTTGGGCAGTGCGTCCTCCGGCTCGGGGTTTGACGCCGCGAACGGCGCCCACTGGAGATTTTTCGCTCCGTACTGAGGCATAGTTGTGCCCTCCTTTACAGTTTTTTGGATTCGAGGAATCGGTTGTAGACCATAAACTCTGCGGTCGTGGTCTCGTCGGCGCACTTCTCGTTGGCCTTGCGGATAAAGCCGCGCGCCTGGATGCTATCCGTGCCGTACTCGTTGACGTAGGCGATCTCGGCGTTGCGCGTGGTCGTATTGCCGCGCCGGCGCGTGCCGGTAGGCGTCACATAGATGCCGCGCTCGCCGTTTTTCACTTTGACCTTGCCCTTTTTGATGCACTCCGCCGTGATGCCGGTCGAATAGTCGCGCCTCTGTCGGCTGTTGCGGTAGCCGCCAGGCTTGCCGAGCTTGCGCGCCTCGGCGCGCTGTGCCTCGACCACCACGTCAGCCCCGGCGTTGAGCATCGCGTCATGCACGTCGTCGGGCAGGTCCGCGACCTGCCGCATCGAGAGGACAAAGGTGTCCAGCCCGTCAAAACGGATCTCAGCCACTGCGCTCATCTCCCAGCCAGCGCCCAACCGCATCGAACTCAAAGACATAGTGCTGTCCTGTGTGGTCGGTCGCGTTTTCGATCAGTGCGGGGGAAAAGTCCTCCGCGGCTGCGATCGCCGCCCAGAGTGCGCGGCGCGTTGGCACGGTGTTCGTCTTGAGCGGCGCGAAGTAGTGCAGCTGCACGAGCGCGCGCTGCAGCTGCGCGGTGTCGTCGGCAAGCGCCTCGGGCTCGAGCGGGAAATTGAACGTGCAGTATTCCTCCAGCGGCGTCTCGCCCGCCTCTGTGACCAGCAGATCCGGCACGCACACCGGCACGATCGGCGTCACGACCGCGATGATTCTCTCATTCAGCGTCATACCTTGCCCTCCTGCGTGATGCGCTCGCACCAGAACTCCATGTACTTCCCCTCGTCGCCGTAGGTGTTGACGTAGAGGATGTTGTAGTCGCGCCCGTCGTAGTGGATCAGGAGCCGCCGGTCAAGCAGCTCCGGGTTCGCGCGCGTGAGAAAGCGCACCTTCGCCTCGCCAAACTCGGCGTTTGCCCGGATCAGCTCCGTGCCGCTCGTCTGCGAGAACTGCGCCCAGGTCTCGCGCACGAGCTCCGGCTCGCCGGGTACGTCGTAGCCGTCGGCGTCCTTTTTCGTCGTCTTGCGCAAAAACTGGATGCGCTTTGAGAGCTTCCCCGCGTCGACGTGCATCACGCGCCTCCTTCTGTGGCCTCGCCCGTGCCCGAATCGGGCACGGGCTCGGTCAGCTTGAGCTGGTTGATGAGGCGCCGAAAGGCGGGATTGTCGCCGAGCGCCCCCTCGACCGCCGTGTCGCGTCGGTCGTAGAGGTCGAGCGCGAGGTACTTGACGCATTGCAGATACTGCGCATAGCGCGGCGAGCCGTCCTGCGGCTCGCGCACGCCCGCGCCGGCGATGTAGGCCGCTGCCGCGTCCACAAAGCCAGGAAGCTCCGCGTCGTCCGCCTCCACGCGGCAGTAGGCGGCGATCTCGCTCAGCCTCTCGCTCAGCATCGCTTAGCCCCCGCTCTTGGGCAGATTCGCGATAACGAAGCCCTTGTCCACGATCAGGTTGCCGCCCACCATGGCGTCGCCCAGGATGGTGACCATGCGCTCCACAGCCTTTACGCTGTCATCCACCCGCACGGTGTAGTCGCCGAACAGGCCCAGCTCGTAGTTGGCGGGATCGCCGTACAGCATGGTCTGGATGGCAGCGCTGCCAGCGGTGGAGGCAGACAGGGCGGTCAGGTCGCTGACGATGGTGTAGGGCACGATGTTGCCGCCGTCCTCGATGGTGCCGATGTTGGGGTTGCCCGTGGCGGGGTTGATCTTAAATACTCGCTGCTTATCGGTGTTCCGCAGCTTGCCGATGGCCTTCAGATCCGTCTTGTTCAGGTACAGCCTGGCATTCTGACCGATGGCCTCGTCGCTGCCGTAACTGAAAAACAGGTCATCCAGCAGGTTCTCGTCGATGCTGGAAACATCCACGCTGGCCGCAATCACGGCGCCCGCCACGTTCTTGGCGTTCTTGATGCCGAACATATCGGGGGATGCCTGGCCGTCGCCGTTGACGATCAGAGACGCCAGCTTTCGGCGCATGGCACGCATCGCCATGTTGTAGATTTTGGTGTAGTAGTCGGCGGGACTCAGGCGGGAGATATTGCGGTCGACAAACTGGGTTACGTTGAGCTCGTAAGGGCTGATCTTGGCCACGCCAAAGGTGGGGTCGGCGCTGGTAGTGCGGGCCTTGCCGGCGTTGGTGGTCACCTTGCCGCCCTTGGCGTCGATCTCAGAGATCACATAGGGCTCCAGGAAGCTGCCCATGCCGGTCAGGTTCTGCACATAGACCTGATCCACGATGGAGGAGACCACGTTGCCCAGAGGGTCGCGGATGTTGATACCGGCGCCGGTGGGCTCCACCAGAGTGCCGGTGGCCAGAGTGATGGAGTTCATCACGGCCCGGCGGGTCTCGTCGGCGGTGAAGGTCACGGCCTTGCCGGTCATGAGGGCATGGCCGCGCTCCTCGGCCATGTCGCGGGCCTCTGCGCCGGTGGGGGCAGGAGCGGCCATGATCTTGCGGTCCTGCTCGGTGATGAGATCCTGGATGTTCTGGATGCGGCCGTTGAAATCACGGACATCCGCCATGGCGGAATCGTAGTCCGTCTGATTGCCCGCATCCAGAGCCGCCTGCGCGGCTTCCAGACGGGCGGTGCGCTGGGTGGTCAGATCCACCAGATCGCGTCTGAGATTGTTCATGTTTTGCTACCTCCGTTTAAAATCTGATTTTTTCCAGATCCAGGCGGGCCTGTGCCTGCCAGTCTCCGGTATCTGCATCGGGCTCACCGCCCGTTGATGCTGTGGGTGCCGTCTCCGGCGCGGGGTGCTGCTCCGCCATGTATCTGGCCCGCAGCTCCGTGATGTCCGGCATCCCGGCGCATCCCAGTGCACGGATGCCGCTGCCGATGGCATTCATCACGTTCTGTGGGGCAATACTGGCCGTCTCGCCGATGATGCCGTCCGCCAGACCGCAGTCCACGGCCTCCTGAGCCGTCAGCCACGTCTCGGCGTTCATCATTCGGCGGAACTCCGCCCGGTCGGCCTTGCCGCCGGCCTTGAGCTCGTAGGCGTTAAGGATGGCCTCCCGGGTGCTGTCCAGCATCTGCACGCTCCGCAGATGATCTCCACGGTCTCCGCTGGTGCGGGTGGACGGCAGATGGATCATCATCTGCGCCACCGGGGAAATCTGCACCTCGTCACAGGCAAGGCACATGTAGCTGGCCGCGCTGGCAGCGAGGCTCTGAACCTCTGCCACCGTATGGATGCCGGAAGATCTCAAAACGCTGTAGATCTCAGATCCGGCAAACACGCTGCCGCCGCCGCTGTTGATTTCCAGCACCAGATCCTCGCCCTCCGGGGTGGACGCCACCGCGTCCCGCACCGCCCTTGGCGAAAAAGCCGCGAAGCCGAACCACTGGTAGATCTCCACATCGTCATCGGCTGCGACGATGCCGTTAAGTGTTACCCGCATTTGCGTTCCCTCCGTTTCTCTGTTCGCTGAGCCGTGCCCAGTCCTTTAGGGGGACATAGTTCAGGCTCTCCCGGCGTTCATCGCCGCCCTCCACATCCGGGAGATCTTCCAGTGCCCGGATATCGTTGACGGAAAACACGCCGTTGTTCCTCTGGTTGGTGTACCAGGCGCCACGGCTGGCCGTGTCGCCCTTGAGCTCTGCCATCATGTTGATCCGGATCTCCAAACCCTGCCGCAGTTCCGTATTCGTCAGCAGCTTCCATGTCTGCTCCTCGGCGTACTGGTTGACGATGGGATGGAGGGTGCTCACCACATACTCGATGGCGTTCTGCTCGTTGCTGCCGTAGGCCTGCTTGCCCTCTTGCAGCTTGTAAAGTGGCACGCCGAAGTATCTGGCGATATCCCGGATGGTAACCTCCTTGTTTTCCACAAACTGGGCGTCCCTGTTGGTGGCGGCAATGGGGGTGTATTTCAGCCCCAAATCCAGAATGGCCACCCGGTGGCTGTTGTTGGGTCCGGCGTGAACCTTCTCCCACTCGTGCCGCAGCTGATCCTTCCGGGACTGATAGCTGCCGTCCGCGTTCTGGATGTGCTTGCCGTTGACGTCCTCCACCCAGCCGCCCAGATCACTGTCGGTTTCCAGCACGCCGCTGGGCTGGCCGCCGTTGGCGTAAAACGCCAGATCATAAGCCTGCGCCGCCTGTGCTGCTGCCAGCACCTCGCTGGCCCGCCGCAAAGGTGAAATGCCCGTCAGGCCGTCCCGTGTGGTGGCTTTGTAGTGGCAGATGTCCTCGTTGGGCAGCACCATAGGCGTGCCGGTCACCGGATGGGTTACGGTGTACCACACTCGCCCGGCCTCATCCCGCCAGGGTTGCACCAGCCACCAGGGCACCGGGATCAGCTCCCGGATGATCCCCGTCCGGGGGTCCCGGATGATCCAGTCATAGCCGTTACCGCCCTCGTTCCGGCTGTTTTCCAGCACCTTCCGCCGGATGCTGGGCGTCATAGCCTCATTGGGCCGGACGTTCAGCAACCGCAGGAGGTAATGGTCCACGTGCTCCCGGGTCCTGCCGTCCATCACGAAGTTCGGCAGCTTACTGATGGAGTTGCTCAGGATCTCCATGCACCCGTCCACCGCACTCAGTTTCCGGGCGGTGGTCTCGGTCAACTCACCCACGGCCAGCCCGCCAGAGGACATCAGCCCCGTTACCGTCACCGCATTGCTCACGGTGGGCGAGCGTGCGGCCGCCGCGCGCAGGCCCTTGATGATGCTCATGCTTGACCATCACTCCCTTCGTCGTTTGCACTATCGTCAAAGCCGTCGACAACGGCCATTGCGATCATCATGATGCCGCCCACGATCAAGCCGGCGGGCAGGTAGATCATGCCCGCGCCGAGCGTAATGAGCAGCACGCCGAGCAGCAGCGCGGCGTCTCGCAGCTTTTCCACAGCTTTCCCTCCTCACAGCGTGAAGCCCGGACGCGCCATCGCCGCAGCAAGATCGGGCTTCTGATTCCTGGCAACCATCCACACGGCCATCACGATGATGCTCGCGACCGCCGGGTCGATGCGCCCCGTTGATTTATTCTTGAGCGGTTTGATGTTGCCGTTTCCGTCCGCATGGCAGCGGACGTTGCCAAAGGTCCAGCGGAAGCAGGTGTTGTGGACGTGCAGCAGCGTGTGGCGCTGCATCATGTCGTCCGTCTCCTTCATCGCCGGGCTCATGTTCTTGAGGTCCTGCGGGATCTCGATGATCGGCACGATCGGCGCGAGCCGCTGCGTGATGGTGCGGCTCAGATAGGGGTCGAAGCCCACCATCTTGAGGTCGTAGCGCTCCCGCGCCTCGCGGATGCGCTCCTCCACCGCGCCGTAGTCGATGACCTCGCCGGGGCAGAGGTCGAGAAAGCCGGCCCGCGCCCAGTCCCGGTATGGGACGTGGTCGCGTTTTTCCGCCTCGTCCACCGTCGCCTCGGGCCGCCAGATGCCATAGGGCAGCAGCACCGCCGCGTCCAGCCCCGGCTGTGGCGGGAAGAGCAGAACAAAGGCCGTCAGGTCGCGGCTCGTGGAAAGGTCCACGCCGCCGTAGCAGAGCTTCCCGTCCAGCTGCCGCAGCCAGTCCTCGCGCTCGCGCTTTTTGCTCGGTCCCCATTGCGTCTTGTCGTAGAGGTTGAGCGAGATCCAGCCGACCGACTTCGTCGTGATCCATTGGTTGAGCCGCAGCCAGCGGAATACGCGCTCCTCGGCTTCGCTGCGCTTTGCGCTCGCCGCTTCCATGCGGATGTTGCGCAGGCTCAGATGCTTGCCGAGCGAGGGGTTGCAGAGATACCACAGGCTCTCGTCCCAGATGTCGAGCTTTTCCAGGTCGTCCGGGTCATCGCCAAACAGCGCCGTCAGGCCGTAGAGGATCGGCAGCCAGTTTTCCTCGTCACGGCCGAGCAGCTCGGCCTCCGCGTCCGCAAGGTCCTCATCCCCGACATGCCGGAGGGAGAGGACCGAGCGAACGTCGCCGCCATCGCTCCGGATGCGCCGCAGCTGCCGCGCGTCGCGGATGCCCACAGCTTTCTCGTGGATCTCCCAGCCGATGGAGCTGCGGTCGGGGTCGTCGCCCGCGGTCGTCAGCACGATCCATGCCGGCTGCCGTCGGCTCGCGCCCGCCGCGCCGGTCATGACGTCCCACAGCTCACGGTTGGGCTGCGCGTGCAGCTCGTCGAAGATGACGCAGCTCGGCTTGTAGCCGTGCTTGCTGTACGCCTCGGCGGAGAGGACCTGCAGAATGCCGACCGTGATCCACTTATAGCCGCCGTTGCCGGTCTTCACGCGCTTGCGGTACTCGATGCGCTTGCGGCTTTCGATGGGCCGCAGCTCGCCCTGGGCAATCATCTTTGCCGTCCACGGCGCGCTTGTCGCCATAAAGATCGCCGCGTTGTAGATGATCGAGGCGTTTTCCTTGTCCGCCGCGCAGACGTAGACCTCCGCGTTCAGCTCGCCGTCCGCGAAGAGGTGATAGAGGGCCAGCGCCGCAGCCAGCTCGCTCTTGCCGTTCTTTTTCGGGATCTCGAGGTAGAGGTACCAGTACCGGCGCAGCCGCTCTGCGCCCTCCTCCGTGCCCGATTCGGGCACGTCCATCGTGCCGTAAAATTCCATCAGCGCCTCGCGCTGCCAGTCGTAGAGCGAGAAAAGTTTGCCCGTGTCGGTCGTCGGCAGGCGCTCGACAAAGTCGCACACAAACTGCCCCGCCTCGCGGTCGAAAACGTATGCCATGCTACAGGCTCCGCGCCAGCGCGTCCGCCTGCCGCTGCCGCAGCCGCTCTGTGAACTCATCCGCCCCGCCATCAGGCGTAAAGGCCGCCGCGGGGAGATTGCTTGGCAGGACCAGCCGGCAGCGGCTCGATACCGTCAGGCCCATGTCGTTCGCGCAGTTGCGCGCCTGCTTGAAGTAGCGCTCCTGCACGCGGCCCCAGCCGTCCGCTGCCTCTAAGTCGCGCGCGTGGCCCGGCGCCTGGGTCAAGGCCCGCTGCACCTCCGCCGTCGCGCTGATATACTCGTGGTGGGCGACCAGATAGCGCCCGAGGTTGTCCGCGTCGAGGTCGGTGTAGAGCCCCACGTCGATGAGCTGCTTGCCGATAGCACGAAACTCGCGGTGCAGCTCCTTAGGCAGCCACTTGGGCGGCTTTGCCCGCTGCGGCGCAGGCACCACAACCTCACGGTCGCGCCGCGCGTCCTCCTCGGCGCGTGTCATGTGCTTGCGCCCGTTTCTCACGACCAGATCGGTCGGTTGTCTTGCTCCTGCCATCTCCGCGCTCCTTTCTGCGTTGCCGCCGAATATATCGCTCCATGTCCTGCTTGAGATACGGGCTTGCCGTCGCGGCCATGATCCGCTCGGCCTCCTGCACGGTCATACGGCACCGCCGTGCTTCCCAAGGCTTTTTACAAGCGCCTTTTCGCGGTCAGATAATGGCCAAATGATTTTTCCATCCGCTGACATGCGGGAGTTTTGCTGAGATTCAGAAATGGCAGCCAAACGTGCGCTCATGACTTCCAACGCAGCTTCTTCTGCTTTGGATTTCTTAGCAGCCGCCGCCTCTGACAGCAAGAAGCCGCCGCCAAAAATGGCCTTGCCTTTTTCCTTTTGGGCATCCAGAGCTCGTGTAAATTGAAGATCCTCATCGGAAAAACACAATGACTGGCCATGCTTCGCAAGGTCAAAATTCTGAACGCATAAAACGTTGCGCGGATAAATGTACCCCGGAAGCTCAATCCGGGATTCACCCCGGTTACGTTTATCAGCTTCGTGTATCAAAGAAAACAACTCCCCGGAAATCTCCACGCGCCACCCCCCCAAATTTGTGACAAAGGACGTATTGACGCGGGCACCGTTTTCGTACGTAACTGAGGCCGAAACGGGCACGTAGTTTGATTTTCCCGCATTTGTGGAAAACAGCGTCAGCGCTGGAGCAAACAAGAAGTAGCGGATGCCATGCTCATCAAAGAATCTGCAAATCTGCGAAAGAATAGAAAATGGCGGGTTGTCGATCACCACGCAGCCGTCCGGGTAGGTCTCGTGCTCATAGTCGCCTCCGGGGTAAAATGGCCGAATCACCGGCGCGCCCTGCAAGCCGTAGTGCGCCAAAGCCCAGTCGCGAATCACCTCGTAGATGTTCTGCGGCGTGTAGCAGTCGTCGGTGGTGAGTTTCGGCTTAAATTTATCCACAAATTTCGCATAATCCTCGCTGCTTTCGCTCTCGACATCTCCCCAAAAGTTGTTTCCTTCTGCCGCTGGTTTCGTCCGCTCGTGGGCGCTGACATGGATCGTCTCGATCTCGTCCATTGTGAAACCGGTCAGCGCGGTGTCGAAAGAAAGGCTGCTTAGCTCGTCCATCTCAAACTTGAGCCGCGCCGCGTCCCACTCGCCCGCCTCGGCAAGCCGGTTGTCGGCGATGATGTAGGCGCGCCGCTGCGCCTCGGTCAGGTCGCTCACCGTCACATACGGGACCTCGGTCATGCCTTCGGCCCGCGCCGCTTCCACGCGGCCGTGACCGGCGATGAGGTTGCGCTCCTCGTCGATCAGCACGGGCGAGACGAATCCAAACTGCCGCAGGCTGCGCCGCAACTGCTCGATCTGGTCCGGCCCGTGGATCTTCGCGTTGTTCTCGTAAGGGATCAGCTCGTCGATGCGTATTGTCGGCAGGGCCTTGACCGCCACGCGCACCGGCGTCTGCCCTGCTGTCTGCTTTTTCCCCATGCCTTGCCTCCTGTCGATATCTCCGATGCAGTCCCCGGCCCTCGACGAGCGAGAGCGCGGGGGACAGATCCGTGAAGGCTATGGCCGGCTTCAAGAGCCGGGGACCACACCGGATGTTGTTTTGTTGCTCCTGCGCATCTGGCCCACCGTCGCGGCAGGCCGTTCCCGCGGCGCTTCTGCTTGCGGCGACAGCGCCGCGCACTCGAATGCTTAGTCGCTTTCTCCGCCACCGGCGGCGCTCCTGCGCATTCCCCGCCCCTCGCGATTCGAGGGCCGCGGGGTAGGAGGAAATTCATGACCGCCCCGGTCAAAGAGCGGGGAACACGCAGGAGCTTTTCCGAAAATTCCCCGTGGGGAAAAAATCTCGCACGAGGGAGGGCCGGCGGTTTCCAAGGGCAGCGCCCAAACTTTCTGACCCCGGGGAGGGGTCTGCAAGGAAGCCCCGCGCGACGCTCTCGCGACGCGCCCGAGCGCCCAAGCTTACTGCCGCGCCGCAGCGCCGCGGCGCTTTGATTTGCTGCGATTCTCGTGCATTTCTCGTGCCGTCTTGCGGCTATGGCAGCTGTGGCAGAGGCTCTCGAGGTTGTCTCGGTCGCAGAAGGTCTGCCAGTCGCCCTTGTGGTCGACGATGTGGTCCACGTCCGTCGCGCGGACGCGCCGCCCGTGCCGGGCGCACTCGCGGCAAAACGGCTCGCGCAGGAGCTGCGCCGGCCGCAGGTCGAGCTTCCACTCGTTGGTCTGGTACATCCAGCGCCAGGACTGCGCTTCCTCACTGCGCCGGTCGCCGCGCGGCCGATGGGCGTCGCAGTATCCATCGCTCACCAGCACGCAGCAGCCGGGATGCCGGCAGGGTCGGAGCGGCTTTAAGGCCATCGGGCTATCACCTCCGGGCAAAACAAAAAGCCACCGCCAACGCCTCCGGGATCGGAGTTGTCAGCAGTGGCTACTAAGCGAGCACGCGCCATGTTCGATATTCACGATGTTTGATGCCTTGCATCGCCGGCACCAGAGAATCAGGTTGCGCGCCTCGGTGTCGGGCCGGACGGCCTGCGATGTCGTGCGCCCGCAGTTGGGGCAAACGATCAGTCCGTCCTTTGTGACCAGTTTACCATCATTCCGTTTTGATTGCAACACTTTTTGCCTCCTTTTTGCCTCTTGTCTACAAATAAAGCATAGCGTACAAGTAGAAGCGTTCTATAGAAGTATTATCTTAGATTCATTAGTCTAAAATAAAAGTCCTTGCGTTTTCCGGCGGTTTTGCGATCCAGTCCGCGTACTCGATGCGCCACGCCGCCATGCCGTTCACCTCGCGCGCCAGCGGCCGCGAGCGCTCGTTCCAGAAGGTCTCACGCGGCATCGCGGGCGCTCGCGTCTGCACGCGCACCGTGCGCGGAGGAATCAGCTGCCGCATCCCGCGCGCCACGCCCCACGGATGCTTCCCGAGCGGGATCATCTCGTCCGGCTTGCAGAAGTACCGCGCAAGCCGCCGGTAGCCGCCGTCGCGGCTGAGCACGGGATACTCCTTATAGCCCGGATTGACGAAGCCGTAGCCCCACAGGAATTGAACCACCGCAAACGGCAGGTCGTCCTCGCTCGCCACAAAGTGGATGTGCCAGCGCTTATTGCTGTGCCCCGCCTCCACCGCATAGACATAGCGCCGGATGCTCGGGTCAAAGCGCCGCACGCGCTTGCAGAACGCGGCAAAGCACCGCTTGACATCCTCAAAAGACGCCGGCAGGTGCGCATCGTCGAAGGTCAGAACATAGTGGACGCCCAGGTACCCGAAGAGCGCGAGGTAGAGCTCCAGCTTCTCCGCGCTGGAGCTCCACATGGAGGGCAGCGCAGGCGAGCCGCGGCACTGCTGCTCGCCCGCCCATGAGACGAGGCGGAACCGGTCGGTCGTGTAGGTCTTCGTCAGCGGACCGCTCCGCTGCCTGACCACGCACAGCTCACTCATACACGCTCCCGACCATACCGGCGACCGCGCCGGTCATGTCGCCCTCAATAACAAATCGCTCCAGCTCCCGCAGATAATCTCGATAAAATTCCTCTAAAAGATGGTAAAAGACAGCCTCATGCGATAGATCTCCGTCGCATTTGTTTGCAAGGCGCACAGCGTTGTTCCGGTTGCAATAGAACCCCATCAGCAGTTTGATCATCCGTTTTCTTGTCATTTCATCCCTCCGTTTGCTTCTGGCGTCCGTGCTTCTTCGGCAGCGGCTCGCCGGCCTCGCGCAGAATCTCCTCAATGCACTCCTTCGAGCAGGCGTTGAGATCCGCAAGCACTGTGATCTGCGCCTTTGGCTTCGCCGCCTGCCGATAGGACAACACGATCTCGCCCTCGCTCATTGGCAGAGCATGAGAGCGCGGCGCGCCGCGCCGCACCGGAGGACTTCTCAGGATCGGCGTCGGCTTGTCCGGCGCATCCGGCTGCTGCTTCGGCGCTTCCGCGGGAGCCTCCTCCCGCTCCGGCTCCGGTGCGGTGCCCGAATCGGGCACCGAGCGGACGACGCGCCCGCCAACGACCAGCCCGCCGCCTCCAAACTTTGGATGCTTTT
>ENA-UOOA01003451-UOOA01003451.1-human-gut-metagenome-genome-assembly--contig:-P61old-NODE-3451-length-19666-cov-9.344552_pt1 | contig 19666 bp, 17 predicted proteins | sample MGYA00242467_ERZ724014 | MGnify/ENA metagenome assembly ERZ724014 | reverse complement strand
AGCTTGCGCTGACCAGAATCACGCACCAAGTCTCACGTGCGTTCGACTTGAAATATGAAAAATCCCCTGCTTTGCAGATTCATGACATGTTTTGCAAAACAGAGGATTTTTGCCATTCTATTTGTTTTTTTGATAGTCGGTTTTGAATTTAGAATACAACCACTAACAGCATTTTAAACTGTTCTTTGCCGTAAACAGCATGCGGATGTTTTGCTGGCATAACAATGGATTCGCCCTCATGCAGTTCATGTTCTACGCCATCAATGGTGATGCGTCCGACACCGTCCAGGCAGGTAACGAAAGCATCTCCGCCAGACTCATGTGTGCTGATTTCTTCGTCTTTGTCAAAGGCAAATAAAGTAACGCTTAAAGCATCGTTCTGAGCAAGTGTTTTGCTGACAACTTGACCCTCCTGATAAGCAACTTCATCTTTTAATACAAGCACTTCGGCTTTGTTTATATTTTTCATCATAGGCATATGCGATGTCCTCCTTTTCTTTGATACTATGTAGTATATCCCTGATGATACAAAAAAACTGTGGTTATTACCACAAAATGGAAGAAAAGTCGTAAAAAACAATGAGCATCGGCTATCATATTTCATGAGATTATGCTAAAATTGTGGATAACTTGGAGAAACTTTTTCCCAGATGATAGGTGGTGCGCATAGTAAATGCGAATAAGAGCGCGCATTATTTTTTTATGAAAAACTGTTTTGGGGAAAAGGATACAGGAGTATAAAAATAGATGGCAAATATAATAGAGATTACAGATTTTGCGGCACCGGAGTTGGATATTTATGCGCGGTATTCTGAAGTACAATTATTGCGCATTAATGAACCGAAGCCGGGTATTTTTATCGCGGAAAGTCCGAAAGTCGTGGAACGGGCGCTGGATGCGGGATATGAGCCGATTTCCATGCTGGTGGAGCATAAACATATTGAAACGCAGGCAAAAGAACTGATCGCACGTTGCGGGGACATTCCGGTTTACACCGCAGAATATGATGTGTTGACAAAACTGACCGGATTCGCACTGACGCGGGGAATGCTGTGCGCCATGAAACGGCGGACGCTGCCAACAGTAGAGGAAGTTTGCAGCAATACGCGGCGGATCGCTGTTTTGGAAAATGTCGTCAATCCCACCAATGTTGGCGCGATTTTTCGTTCGGCAGCGGCATTACACATGGATGCGGTGCTTCTGACACCGGGATGTAGCAATCCGTTGTACCGCAGAGCCATGCGGGTGAGCATGGGAACCGTATTTCAGGTGCCTTGGACAATATTTCCGGAAAAAGAAAAATGGCCGGAAGATGGCATGGCAAAACTACAGCAGCTTGGATTTAAGACAGCGGCCATGGCATTGCGAAATGATACCGTTAATATCGATGATCCAGGTCTGATGAGTGAGGAAAGATTGGCAATCGTGCTTGGCACAGAGGGAGATGGACTTTGTGAAGATACCATTGCAAACTGTGACTATACAGTGAAAATACCGATGGCGCATGGTGTGGATTCCCTGAACGTGGCAGCAGCCAGTGCCGTAGCCTTCTGGCAGTTAGGCAACCGATAAAAAGATGATTTTGTTGAGAAAGTGAGAGAGAAACGTATGTTATTTCAGGAACAGGTAAGAAAGGTAAAACAGGCAGCTCCGAAGCTGGCAGCAACCACAAACGAACAGCGAAATGCCGCTTTGACAGCAGTCCGCGAAGCATTATTGCAGCATCAGGCAGAGATTTTTGAAGCAAACAAACAGGATCTGGCACAGGCAGAAGCAGATGGCGTATCCGGTCCGGTACGGAAACGTCTGAAATTTGACGAAGGAAAACTTCGGGATGTGACAGCAGGCATATCAGATCTGATCAAGATGGAAGATCCGCTGTTTCAGACACAGTTTGCCAGAGAACTGGATGAGGGATTGGTGCTGAAACGTGTCACCTGTCCGATCGGCGTCATCGGTGTTATTTTTGAGGCGCGTCCGGATGCATTGGTGCAGATTTCCGCATTGTGCATCAAGAGTGGAAACTGTGTCATTTTAAAAGGTGGCAGAGAAGCACTTCGCAGCAACAAAAAACTGTTTGACATTATTCATGAAGCAATTATTGACGCAGGACTTCCAGCAGACTCCATGATGCAGCTGGAAGCACGTTCTGAAATCAATGAACTTCTGGAATGTCATGAATCTGTGGACCTTTTAATTCCGCGCGGCTCCAACGCATTTGTGCAGTACATTATGAATCATACGAAGATTCCGGTAATGGGACATGCAGATGGCATTTGCCATATTTATGTGGATAAAGATGCAGATCTTGCGAAAGCAGTTCCGATCATTGTGGATGCGAAAACCCAGTATGTGTCTGCCTGCAACACAGTGGAGACACTTCTGGTTCACGAAGTTATCAAAGACCAACTGCTTCCAATGTTAAAAGAAGCACTGGATGCGAAAAAAGTAGAACTCCGTGGAACGAAAGACGTTGCGGCAGTTGTGGACTGTGTGCCGTCCACTGAGGCAGATGATAAAACAGAATATCTTGATTACATTCTTTCTGCAAAAACAGTCAAAAACATGGATGAAGCAATCGACCATATCAACCACTTCGGTTCGCATCACACTGACTGTATCATTACAGAAAATCCGGATGCGGCAGAGCACTTTATGAATCTGGTGGATTCCGCGGGGGTATATCAGAACTGTTCTACCCGTTTTGCAGATGGTTACCGTTATGGATTCGGTGCGGAAGTCGGCATTAGCACCGGAAAACTTCACGCCAGAGGACCGGTTGGACTGGAAGGCCTGGTAAGCTACAAATACAAATTGTACGGAACCGGACAGATCGTGGACGATTATGCTTCCGGTAAAAAGCAGTTCCATTTTAAAAATCTAGCAAATGAGAGATAATTCCTGCGCTTATAGATAGTGTGTAACAAAGTTACATCAGTGTTGGGAGTAAAGCGACTGCGTTCAAACTCACATTTTAAGGGATAAGGTCAGGAGATAAAATCAGGCAATGAAGCCCTCTTTTATGGGGATCACAGATAATAAGCTCTGTAAAAGAAGGGCTTTTGTATGTAATATAGTATATTTATGCATAAAGAATGAATAAACCCTTGCATAAATGCATAAATAAACATAAAAGTTGCATAATTTGTATGGTTAGACTGAAAAAATATGCATATAATATTAATTTTTATGCACAATCACCATTGCAATCTTTAAGCAATGACACTATAATAGACACCAGTAATAAAAAAAAGATCAGGATGAAATGTAACGGAACATTTTAATCCGACCGGATGTAAAAAGAGGAGAGAAAAAGATGAAATTGAAAAAAATCGCAGCATTAGCAGCAGTTGCAGCGATGGTAGTTTCCATGGCAGCATGTGGCAGCACAAATTCAGATGCAGACAAGAGCACAACAGGAAGCGCGGCTGAGGAATCTCAGAACGCAGGCAAAGACACTTTAGTTATGGCAACAAACGCAACTTTTCCGCCGTATGAGTATGTAGATGGAGAGGAATACAAAGGAATCGATATTGAAATCTCACAGGCGATCGCTGATGATCTTGGTATGAAACTTCAGGTAGATGATATGGATTTTGATTCTATCATCCCGGCAATCACAACAGGAAAAGCAGATATGTCTCTGGCAGGTATGACTGTTACAGAAGATCGTAAGAAAAACGTAAACTTCTCAGACAGCTATGCAACAGGTGTACAGGTTATTATCGTTCCGGAAGATTCTGATATCACGGGACCGGATGATCTGTCTGATAAACTGATCGGTGTTCAGCAGGGAACAACAGGAGATATTTACTGTTCTGATACACCGGAAAAAGGTGGATATGGTGAAGACCATGTTGTCGCTTACCAGAATGGTGCAAGTGCTGTTCAGGCATTAAAGACAGGTAAAGTTGATGCAGTTGTTATCGATAACGAGCCGGCAAAAGCATTCGTAGCTGAGAATGAAGGATTAAAGATTCTTGACACAGAGTATATCACAGAGGATTATGCGATCGCAATTGCAAAAGATAACACAGAGTTATTAGACAAAGTAAATGCATCTCTTGCAAAATTAAAAGCAGACGGAACCGTTCAGTCTATCATTGATAAATATATTAAAGCTGAGTAATCGATTTCGTACAGGAAATATTGTTACAAAAGGTAACGAAAGAACTGTAAAAAATAGTGGGACAGCAATAGACGCTGTCTCATTTTTTTGCTATAATAAAATTCAGTGTTTGAACGCAGGCTGCAAAGTGGCTGCGTTCATGAGCAAGTAACGAAAGTGGATTGCAAATGTCCGCTTTACAATTTACAGAAAGGAGAAAAGTGAATGAAAGAATGGTTTTTAAGCCTTGCAGATGGATTTTCACAGACGTTTATTGAAAGCGACCGCTGGGTATTATTTGCAAAAGGTTTTGGTGTTACGATTCGTGTGGCAGTGCTTGCACTTTTAATGGGTATTGCAATTGGTATTCTTGTAGCGATCGTTCGTACCAAACATGATACCAAGAAGAAAAATGCACATGGCTTCGGCAATGTGATCTTAAATATTTTAAATGCAATCTGTCAGGTTTATCTGACTGTGATCCGTGGAACCCCAATGATGGTTCAGTTGATGATCATGTATTTTGTTATCTTTGCATCCAGTCGTCATTCTGTTGCAGTAGCAACTTTGGCTTTTGGTATCAATTCCGGTGCTTATGTAGCAGAGATTGTACGTGGAGGTATTATGTCTGTGGATGCAGGACAGATGGAGGCAGGTCGTTCTCTTGGTATGAATTATACCCAGACCATGCGTCACATTATTATTCCGCAGGCAATCAAAAATATTCTGCCGGCTCTGGGCAATGAGATGATCACATTATTGAAGGATACTTCTCTGATGACCGTTACCGGAGCAAAAGATCTGATGAAAGCAGCTCAGAGTGTTACAGCGGTTACATATCAGCCACTTATGCCGTATATCAGTATTGCAATTATCTATCTTGTATGCGTTATGGCATTATCCAAGGCGCTTGCTGTATTTGAGAGGAGGTTGAGAAACAGTGATAGACGTTAGAAATCTGGAAAAAAGTTTTGGTGATCACAAAGTTTTAGACGGAATCAATGAACATATTTATCCGGGAGAAAAAGTCGTTGTCATCGGACCTTCCGGTTCCGGAAAATCAACCTTTTTACGTTGCCTGAATCTGTTAGAGGAGCCGACAGCGGGAACCATTACCGTAGATGGTGTGGATATCACAGATCCAAAGACAGATATCGATAAAATACGTCAGAGAATGGGTATGGTATTCCAGCAGTTTAACCTGTTTCCACATTTGACCATAAAGGAAAATATCAAGCTTGCACCGGTGACCTTAAAATTGATGTCTGACAGCGAAGCAGATCAGAAAGCCATGGAGCTTTTAGAGCGTGTTGGACTGCCGGATAAAGCGGATGCATATCCGAAACAGCTTTCCGGTGGACAGCAGCAGCGTATCGCGATCGCGCGTGCACTTGCAATGAATCCGGAAGTAATGCTTTTTGATGAGCCGACATCCGCGCTGGATCCGGAGATGGTTGGAGAAGTTCTTCAGTTGATGAAGGAACTGGCCGACGATGGAATGACCATGGTGGTTGTAACTCATGAGATGGGCTTTGCCCGTGAGGTTGGAACACGTGTGCTGTTCATGGATGGTGGAAATATCGCCGAGCAGAATAATCCGAAGGATTTCTTTGAGAATCCGCAGAATCCACGATTACAGGAATTCTTGTCCAAGGTGTTGTAAATTCTTTTGTGGCTAAACTTTAGGTTGTGAAAACGCCAGTCATCAATCTTATCTCTGCAGCTAACAATCGCTTGTCGAGGAAAGATTGCCTGACTGGCGTTTATTTACTTTTTAATCAAATCAAGGAAGTCCCCTGCTTCAATTGCGAAAAGCAATAAGCAGGGGTGGGGACTTGCTTGTATCAGGAGGGGGGCAAGCCCCTTCTGATAAGCTGCAAAGCAGCTATTTGGTTATGAGCAAGTAGCGAAGGCGGATTGCGAATATCCTTTGACTGGTATCATAAAGAAAATGATAAAAACGCAGGAGCACATTATGAAAAAAGAAAATCGGGACAAAATAGTGGCACTTCGCCATGACCTGCACTGTCACCCGGAATTATCTATGCAGGAGCAGGAAACGAAGAATCGCCTGATCACATTTATAAAAGAAAATATACAGCTTGAAGTCATTGACCGAGGAAACTGGTTTTACGTACAGTATACAACCAAAAGGCAGTCAGAAATGCCAGAGGCAGACACGAAACCGCCGATCGCATTCCGTGCAGACTTTGATGCATTGCCAATTTTGGAAGACGCAGAAAGTTTACCCTACGCATCAGAAAATCCCGGAGTCAGCCACAAATGCGGGCATGACGGACATGCATCCGCATTGGCAGGTCTGGCATTAGAACTGGATGCAAACGGCGCAGACAGGGACGTATATCTGATTTTTCAGCATGCGGAAGAAATCGGTCGCGGAGCGCAGGAATGTGTTCCGTTGATAAAAGAAAAAAAGATAGCGGAGATTTACGGTTTTCACAACTGGAGCGGTTTTCCAAAGGGAGCGGTTGTACTTCGGGAAGGCGTCAGCCAGTGCGCTTCCAGAGGTCTGACTATTACGTTTACCGGGAAAAAATCTCATGCAAGTATTCCGGAGCAGGGAAAAAATCCATCAGTGGCAATCGCAAAACTGATTTTATATGTGCAGAATTTATTACAGGCAACAACGTTTGAGCAGCTTGTACTGGCAACAATCGTGAATGTAGAAATTGGCACGAAGGATTTTGGAATATCTGCCGGTGAAGGTGAGATTTCCTTTACACTTCGGGCGGCGTTGCAGCGAGAACTGGATGAATTGGAGCAGATGATCCGCACGCAGGCAGAAAAGTTTGCAGCCGAAGAAGGATTACAGTTATCCTATGCCTATGATGATCCGTTTCCGGAAACTGCAAATGATGCAAAGGCTATCGAACGGGTGAGAAACGCGGCAGAAAAATTGCATCTTCCAGTGGTAGAACTGACGGAGCCGCTTCGTGCATCGGAAGATTTTGGCTATTATACGAAAGAATGTCCGGGGGCGATGTTTTATCTTGGTAATGGTGAAGATTATCCGGCACTTCATACGCCAGAGTATGATTTCCGGGATGAATTATTAGAACTGGCAGTAAATATTTTTCGGAAATTGATATAATCCGGTTAAGGAAGCTATCTGATTTGTTGATAAAGATTTGATGAATGATAGTTTGAGAAGTAAATGCAGGAGAAGGAAAACAAGTAAATTTATATTTAAAACAAAGAATCGAAAAATTTACGGTAAGGAGAAGAAAAAATATGTACATTATTCCAAGACCACAACAGTGGTATCAGAAAGAGGGAACGTTTACACTAAAATATGATCGGAGAATTGTGCTTAACAGCAACTGCCCGCCGGAAGTTTATGAAGACGCACAGATGCTGCAACAGGATCTGGAGGAATATGCAGGCTTTTGTACAACTATCAGTTGTGGAATCCCAGAAAACGGGGACATTTGTTTACAGTTGGGCGAGCACATGAAGGAGCAGGAGTATACACTGCTTGTTCAGGCGCATGGTATCTGTATCACCGGTGGCAGTGCAGTCGGCATTTTTTACGGTATTCAGACACTGCGTCAGATCATAGAGCAGTGCGGATGCTGTATTCCGTATACAATTATTGTGGATCAGCCGAAAATTTTGCACCGGGGATTTTATCACGATGTGACAAGAGGAAGGATTCCGACGATGGATTACCTGAAAAAGCTGGTAGATCGCATGGCATTTTACAAACTGAACCAGTTACAGCTTTATATGGAGCATACCTTTTTGTTCCGGGGATTTTCTGAGGTTTGGAGAGATGATACGCCACTGACGGCAGAGGATATTTTGGAGCTGGATGCTTACTGTAGAAAACGGCATATAGAGCTGGTTCCGAGTATTGCCTGCTTTGGTCACTTGTATAAAGTGCTTCGGACAAAAACGTATGGTGAGCTGTGTGAGATGCCCGGAATGGAAAAAGAGCCTTTTGGATTCGTGGATCGCATGCGGCATCATACTCTGGATGTGTCAAATCCGGAGAGTATCCAGCTGGTAAAAGCGCTGATTGACGAGTTTATGCCTCTTTTTACCTCACAGTATTTTAATATCTGTGCGGACGAAACTTTTGATCTGGGAAAAGGAAAAAGTGCAGCGCTGGCAGAAGAAAAAGGAACACAGCGCCTGTATCTGGATTTTGTAAAAGAACTCTGTGAATATGTGGTGAGCAAAGGTAAAACACCGATGTTCTGGGGCGATATCATTTGTGAGTTCCCGGAGGTAGTACAGGAACTTCCGAAAGAAACCATTTGTCTGAACTGGGGCTATGATGCGGACTGGCCGGAGGATTCTACAAGAAAATTGTCGGAAGCTGGAGCGAGACTTTATAACTGTCCGGGTGTCAGTGGATGGGATCAGCTGGTGAATCAGATTCGGGTTTCCTATGAAAATATCAGCAGAATGTGTCAGTATGCCTCAAACTATCATGCAGAAGGTCTGTTGAATACAGACTGGGGCGATTGTGGACATATCAATCATCCGGATTTCAGTCTGCCGGGAATGATCTATGGAGCGGCTTTTTCGTGGAATCTGGAGATTCCGGAATTTGAAGATATCAATCGTCAGATTTCAAGAGTTGCTTACGGAGATGAGACGGAAACACTGGCGTCTGTACTGGCACGGATTTCAGAGAGCTGGAAGTTTACATGGCGGAATATGGTAGATTTTCTGGAACAGGATGGATTGAAATTGGCACAGATGGGGAATCCTACAGACAGAAAAGCACTGTTAGATGAACTTGAAAAACTGGTAAAAATAGAAGAACCGGCGGTTTATCAACAGGCAGCACAGGAACTGGAAACTATTCAGCAGGAACTTTATGCAGCGGTGAGCCATTTACCGGTTGGCCGACGGGGAAAAATCCGGGCATATCTGATCGCGGTACAGGGAATGATCTTGTTACAGAAAATCGGAGCAGTTCTGGCGGATTTCATAGCGTTGATGGAGGCACAGGGAAAAGAACCAGCAGAGGATCAGGCGGTACAGTCCGATATAAATATGGAAAACGATATTAAAAGAATTCCAGAACATCAGGAAACAGAAAATGCTCACAGGGAAGAACAATGGAATCTGGCGGAAGATCTGGAATATTGGTTATATGATTACAAAAAACTGTGGCGAAGTGTCAGCAAGGAAGCAGAGCTGCATCGCATTGAGCATGTAATCTGCCAATATGCTGATTGGCTGCGTGTATTTGACAAAATTTGCGATTAAAATATAGCATCGTGCACCTTGTTTTAAAGAAAAATATACCAGTTTACGCTGATTTAGAATTTTGAGCACGAAGGTTCACACGAATTTTATTTGTAAGTTCTTAAGAAAAATTCAGAATTTCACATAGTAGATTTTCAAAAATTTCTGCTAAACTGAATGTGTTGCTAAGGAAAAGAGAAAAAAGCAGCAATGAGGGATAGTGGAAATGAAAGAAAGAGTAATAGAAAATACACAAAGAAAATATAAACAGAGCAGTCTTTGGGCGGGAACAGAACCAAAGCAGGAGAAGCGAAACCAGATGCTCCAGAATGTGGTATTTACCGGGATTCTGGTGGCAGTGTTTTTCCTGCTCATTGGTCTAATCCTGCCGGAAGGCTGCTTTTATGGTTCCACCATTGACTGGTATGATCAGCATGTGACGCTGGCAGAAACCATCCGCCGCACCTGCATGGAAGAAAAAACGCTTGCACCGGCGTGGATGATCATTGGCGGCGGCAATAATGGATTTCAGTTTGCCTATTATGGGTATTTCCGTCCGGATATTATTCTTGGATGTCTGCTGCCACAGGTGCCGATGACGTTTTTGATTCCGGCATATGCACTGTGCAGTTATCTGGCAGCAGTGTTATTAATGCGTTACTGGCTTCGACTGGAAGGTATGTCTCCTTTTGGCGCATTTTTCGGCAGTATGCTGTTTTTGCTGGCAAACTGTTTTTTCCAGACACATCGCCAGATTATGTTTGTGAATTATTTACCATTTTTGCTTCTGGCGCTGATCTTCCTGAAAAAACGAAAATTTGCGCTGATGTCGGTCAGTCTGACACTGATCTATCTGCATAGCTTTTATTATGCGATCGCCTGTTTGGCAGTGATCGGATGGTTTGCGGTAGGAATGTTACGACGGGAAGCAGACTGGGCAGGAAAGCGGAAACTGCTGTTTCAGGTGGTAACCAGTGTGATTTTATCCATAGGAATGGCAATGATGCTGTTGCTGCCTACCTTTATGGCAATTCTGGAGCATAAGCACAGCGGAGAAAAAGCAACAACACTTACGGATCTTATGCTTCCGAATGCACAGAATCTGCTGTATTCCCCGTATGGCATGGGATTGACGGTGATTTGTCTGTACCTGCTGCTTCTGGGATTGACCATCAGAGAATATCGCTGGCAGTCAGCACTGTTATTGCTTGGAAGCCTGTTTGGCGTGGCACCCTACATTTTAAATGCAACGCTGTATGCAAGGGGAAAAATTCTGGTTCCGTTTGTACCGGTGGTTCTTTTGTACTGCATGAAGATTTTTCAGAAAATCCGCCGTGGAGAGGTGCGCTGGAGATTTTGGATATTTCTTGTCTTTGCCGGAGTCATTGCGTCCCAGTGGGGACAGGCATGGTTCTGGTGGGTGACATTGGATACCGGCATTTTGCTTGTGGCTGCCCTTGTGGATACGAAATTGAGGAAAAAACAAGAGGTGAATGGATGCTCAGATATCGGATGTGAAACCGGCATTGTGCGTTATCTGTTTTTGTTTATCATGCCATTTCTGATCTATGTGCGTCTGGCAGATGGGGAAAACTGGCAGGGAATGCCGACTTCTGAGGCGCAGGAGCAGAATTTTACCGAAGAAGAGTTGCAGGCAATCTGCGGAAATAAGCTGTATCGCTGCAACAAGCTGACGGATGCAAAAAAAGAGTGCAATGCGCTGCAGTTTTACGGACAGCAGACGACGACTATGTATTCCTCTGTGACCAACTCTGCATATCAGAATTTTTACTATGATCTGACCAAGATGCCGATTCAGATCAACAACCGCACGGCACTCCTGGAAGAACGAAATCCGCTGTTTGCACAGCTGATGGCAGAGCGTTATGTGCTGACTACTGAAAATAAAATCCCTTATGGATATAAAATCGTTGCACAGCAGGGAAAAAATGTAATTGCAGAAAATCCAAACGTGCTGCCAATCGCATATACGACTTCAGACTGTATTTCAGATCAGCAGTTTGAAGCACTTGGTGATACGCAGAAAATGACAGCACTCAGTCGTTACACGGTTGTAGAAGATGCGTCAGATTCTGTTTCCGTATCTGATATGGAGCAGATTTCATTGCCGGCACTGGATTCCAATGAGGTGGAATGCTCTGACAATGTAAAAGTGCAGGCAATCAATAACGGTTATCAAATGAAAGTTACCGATAAAGGAACAATCCGGATTCCATTAGATTCCGCAATGCAGAACGGAACGTTGTATTTCCGGTTTCGGGTAAACAACCATACAGAAAAACCAGTGGTAATCTCTGCAAATGGAAGAAAAAATAAACTGTCGGGCTTAAGTGCACCGTATCCGAATGAAAATAATTGCTTTTCCTATATGTTAAAAGAGCGTGGCAATGACAAATATATTATGCTGCGGTTGTCAGAAGGCAGCTATGACATTACTGACGTGGCATGTTATGTGTTCCCGGGTCAACTTCTTGCGGATAAGCAGGTAGAAGCAGCAGAACTGGTTTCAGAGGATCAGTGGGAGAAAAACAGTGTATTAAAATGCAATGTGACCGCATCTGAGGATGAATATTTTGTAACTTCCATTCCGATGCAGAATGGACTGAAACTGTATGTGGATGGCAAAGAGACGAAAATAGAGACTGTAAACACAGCATTTGCCGGAGCAAAACTCTCATCCGGTTCTCATACGATAGATCTGCGGTTTGATCCGCCGGGACAGAAATATGGGATGATGGCAAGTCTGCTGTCGGTGGTATTGTTTGCCATATGGTCAGTGGCGACTGTACTGTACAGACAAAAGCATCACAGATTAAAATTAGTCACAAAAATGATGGAAGAAATTTGTTAATAAGAGATAGGAATGAAAATGGGCACTTTTGGATGAGGTGTCCATTTTGTTTTCAGAAAATTAGATTAAAAACACATTCAGATATGCTATTTTAAGAGGTGATGATAAGAATAAAATTTTGCAGTGATACAGAGAATAGATTTAAAATAAAAATAATTTCTTTTTTACTAAAATTGGTAGCACCAATGTATTGAAAATTATGAAAAAGCTGATATAATAATTGAGATAATGAAATTGCATTTTAAGGAAAAAATAGTTACCATAAAATGTAGACTTTTTGACCAGAGAAAAGAGGCGTTGTTATGAAATATATTCGTCAATTTGTCATTATTCTTTTTATCTCTTTTATTGGAGAAGTTTTGAAATATGTATTGCCGCTGCCGATTCCGGCAAGTATTTACGGACTGGTGCTGATGTTTATTTTGTTAGAGACAAAAGTACTGAAAGTAGAAGCGGTTCAGGATGCAGGAAAATTCCTGATAGAGATCATGCCGATGATGTTTATCCCGGCTGGTGTTGGTCTGTTAAATGCATGGGATAAGTTAAAACCAGTGTTGGTTCCGGTTATCGTGATCATGTTTATCTCAACGATCGCAGTTATGGGAATATCCGGAAAAGTAACACAGACGATGATTGAAGCAGAGGAGCGTAAGAAAAATGAAGGACATTCTGAGTAATTCTATGTTTTTCGGCGTACTGGTGAGTATCCTTGCATATGAAGTTGGTGTACTGCTGAAAAAGAAATTGAAATTTGCACTGTTAAATCCGTTACTGATCTCCATCGTGATCATTATCCTGATTCTGGTGGGATTCCATATTGATTATGATACATACAACGATGGCGCACAGCTTTTGAGCTATCTGCTGACACCGGCAACGGTATGTCTGGCAATTCCGTTATATGAGCAGATGGAGCTGTTGAAGAAAAACTGGAAAGCCATTATCGGTGGTATCGTGGCGGGGGTTTTGACCGGCGCAGTCTGTATTTTAGTACTGTGTCTGATCTTCCGACTGGAGCATGATATGTATGTTACCCTGCTTCCGAAATCCATCACAACAGCGATCGGTATGGGGGTATCAGAGGAGTTGAACGGTATCGTAACCATCACTGTTGCAGTTATCATTATCACCGGTGTGGTTGGAAACGTGCTGGCAGATTTTGTGTACAAGTTGTTCCATGTTACCCATCCGGTAGCAAAAGGAGTCGGACTTGGTACTTCCGCCCATGCGATTGGTACCGCGAAAGCTCTGGAAATGGGTGAAATCGAAGGTGCCATGGGCGGCTTATCCATTGCAGTGGCAGGTATTCTGACGGTTATCGTAGCTCCGATTTTTTCACATATCATATAGTATGTAATGTATATGGCTCTGCTGAGATGAATTGGATTCAGCATGCTTAAAACTATGAAGCAATGCAGATGATTTTGTAAGCGCTGAGCAGAAAACAATATCAGAAAAATGAAAAGCGGCTCATTTATGAGTAATATGCCCTCTTTTAGACAGACAGTAAAAACTGTTTATTTGAAAGCGGGCATTTTTTATGAAAAACGGTATGTTCATATATGTGTTGTTGCCATTGACTAATACTGTTAGTCAGTTTGAACGCAGAATAAGCATTCCCCAGCTTCAAGTGCGTGGAGCACTAAGCGGTGGGTAAGGGGGGATGCTTATGTCAGTGGGAGTTAAAAGCTCCCACTGACAGGTCGCAAAGCGACTGCGTTCATGAGCAAGCAGCGAAAGCGGATTGCGAATGTCCGCTTTACAAATATATCAGATGGGAGATGACTCTCACCTCTATAGGTGGTGAAAAACAAGCTAGTATCAGTGGTGGGAGCCAATCCCCCATCTGATATAGCCTCCGGCAGGATTACAGAGGTGCGCAGTTGAAGTATGTCATGCAATTGCATGACGCGCACCTCGCAACAAGAATGCCGGAGCATTCTTGAATTATAAGAATCTGGTAACTGTTTTTATCAGCACTGAATCATACTTGCAAAAATAATGCATTGTACTTATAATCTATGTTAGAAAAAAACTGGAAAAAGTATAAATGGATATTCGAAGCGTTAAGATTAGTCTGAGTTATATCTTCAACTGAGACAAATGCTCCGCGAGGGCGCACATTGTCTGGGAGACAATGGTTTTGCGCCGACCGGAACGGAGTGTAGAGTGCAGTGATTCTGAAAAGAAGATGTCAGCTTGCGCTGACCAGAATCACGCACCAAGTCTCACGTGCGTTCGACTTGAATTTTTTCGTGAGATTCCAGTATCAGACAAATAGTAGAAAGAGAGAAAAGACATGAAGTATAAAAGTGTGAATGAATTGGATAAATTTATGTTCCAGGATGCCGAAGTGAAAAAAATGGAGTTTAACCCAGAACTTATGACAATGGTGTTACTTGGCGCGGCAGCAAGACACAACAATCCATCCAATGATACTCTGGTGGATCGTTATCTGGACGATACAGAGATTCGTCTCAAATCTCCGAAAATTACAAGATTTTTGTTAGAGGGTGCAAAATATTACGATGCAAATAATGTCTTTTTGCGCGAAGTACCGGATCAGGATATTCCGAAGGATCAGTTTAAGGAGACTTTCCAGAAAATGCAGGAAGATGGTAAAGTATTTGTGATTACACCGAAGGATGCAAAAAATGGAGGCGAATACTGCTGTGAGATTGCGGTGGATGTAGACGAAGATACTTACTGGGTAGAAGTAGAATTTGAAAAAGCAGTCGTAGAATGGGAGCATTTCTTAAATAAAGTACCGGCATAGAGAAAATCAGATGTGGTTCATAGAAGAATATATTAGTATGTATTGATGATAGGTATATGTTTATTTACATATGCTTTTGATGGAAGTTCTACATTAAGTATATTTTACTTGAAATACAATAGCGTCAGACACAGATATGAGATAGATGAACTAACTGTAATGATACGGAGGAAAAATAACGGGAATGATACTGATAAGTATTCTTATTGCTGTTGCAATCATTATTGGTTTACTTGGCTTAAGTGTGTACATGCTTCGACCGGAAACAGAAAAAACACGTTCTTTCGCTGCCTTCGACAATACAATGATCGCGCACCGGGGCTTGTTTAACAATAATTCAGACGCCCCGGAAAACAGTCTTGCAGCGTTCCGAAACGCATTGGAGCATGGCTTTGGCATGGAGTTGGATGTGCAGCTGACGAAAGACGGAAAACTGGTGGTTTTCCATGATTTTGACCTGAAGCGCATGTGCGGCGTACATAAGAAATTGACCGAATTAACATATGCAGAATTAGAGCAGTATTCTTTGAAGAACAGCACAGAAAAGATACCGCTTTTTTCTGATGTCCTGGAACTGGTCAACGGAAAAGTGCCACTTGTGGTTGAAATTAAAGTTGATTTTGACTATAAGACAACCACGGAAGCGGCGGCTGCAATGTTGTCAGAATACAAGGGCGTTTATTGTATGGAATGCTTTAATCCATTGGCACTGGTATGGTACCGCAAGCATTTTCCAAAGGTGCTTCGTGGACAGTTGTCTATGGACTTTTTTCAGAGCGAGGATAAAATGCCGCAGATCGTGCGTTTTTTCCTGACAAATCTGTTGTTGAATTTCTGGGCAAAACCAGATTTTATTTCCTATAATCATAAGGACCGCCAGATCCGGGGCTTTCGTATGTGCCGAAAGCTGTTTGGGGTAAAAACTGCGGCATGGACGATAAAAAGTGAAGCTGAATTGCAGACGGCTCGCGAAACATTTGATATGTTTATTTTTGACAGTTTTCTGCCAAAAGAAGGGGAAAAGGTGAGATTGAGTTGAGAAAACAAAAACAGAAAATTGATGAGAGTAAGCTGCTCTTTTCCAACCACGATCTGAAGGTATTGCTGATACCGCTGATGGTGGAACAGTTGTTGAACTCCCTGATGGGAACCGTGGACAGTATGATGGTCAGCAACGTGGGAAGTGCAGCTATTTCTGCGGTTTCGCTGGTGGATTCCATCAACGTGCTGGTTATTCAGGTGTTTACGGCGTTGACAGCAGGCGGTGCCATCATCTGTTCCCAGTATCTTGGAAGGAAAGATGTGAAAGCCTGCAATAAGGCGGCGCGTCAGGTATTGTTGGCGATGCTTGTAATCTCCATCGGACTGATGGCAGTGTGCATCGTATTCCGTCATCCGTTGCTGCGGTTGATTTTCGGAAATGTAGAACAGGATGTTATGGACAATTCCCAGATTTATTTTCTGATCACGGCGATATCCTTCCCATTTATTGGATTGTTTGACGCGAATGCGGCATTTTTCCGGGCAGAAGGAAATTCCAAACTGCCGATGACAATTTCAGCGTTGTGCAATCTGGCAAATATTGCCGGAAATGCGATCCTGATCTTTGGATTTAATATGGGGGTAGCTGGTGCGGCGATTTCCACTCTTGTTTCCCGTATTTTGATGTCCATTATTATGATCTGCCGTCAGCGTGTGCCAAAACAGGAGATTGTCATCCGTGATTATTTCAGCATCCGACCGGATATGAAGCTGATCTTGATCATTCTTTCTGTAGGAATTCCGTCCGGTATCGAAAACGGTATGTTCCAGTTTGGTAAACTGGCAATTCAGTCAACGGTATCAACCCTTGGAACGACAGCAATCGCGGCACAGGCTATGACGATCATTCTGGAAAATTTGAATGGTATTGCGGCGATGGGAATTGGAATCGGTTTGATGACGATTGTCGGTCAGTGTATCGGTGCCGGCGAAAAAGAGCAGGCGGTGTATTATATCAAAAAGCTTGCTGTGCTTTCTGAGTTTGTCGTAATTGTGTGCTGTCTGTTGATCTGGGCTTTGACGAAACCGATTACGATGATCGCAGGTATGGAGCCGGCCAGTGCAGATATGTGTTTTTACATGATGACAGTAATTACCATCGTAAAACCGATTATCTGGGTTCCGGCGTTTATTCCACCGTATGGACTGCGTGCAGCCGGAGATGTCAAATTTTCCATGATTTTGTCGACCTGTTCTATGTGGATCTTCCGTGTGAGTCTGTGTATTTATCTTTGCAGGGTGCAGGGATTTGGACCAATCGCGGTGTGGATTGGAATGTTTACGGACTGGACGGTACGTGGCATTATCTTTACGATTCGATTCCACAGACGGAAATGGCTTGACCACAAAGTCGTTTAGAGGTGTCTTGTTTCGGGTGGCTTAAAATTTATGGCTATACTTTAAGATTATGAAAGCGGACTCAGACAAATTTATCCTTCCAGCTAACAATCGCTTGGAAGAATAAATTTGCTCTGAGCCCGCTATTTACGTAGTGCGATCAGAAAAGTTGAATTTAAATGAAACCGCTTCTTGAAAAAAATTAGGAGCTCTTAATTCACTCAGTGAAATTAGTAAATTTTTGCGTCACCCTGCACTTCGTGCCACACATGCATATAGAGTATCGAAGCAATAAACTTTGTGTTGCATGTGCAGATATTGTAGGTAGATTTGTGAATTTGTCCAAAACCTATATGAGCGAGAAGTTATGATAGCGAATCTTTATCCTTTTTCAGCAGTGGTGGCGCAAATGGAAACACGTCCTGATAGGATTCGATTTCACCATCATTTTGTGGTCCGGATGGGATCAGACCAGTCTGGTCATTGGCAGAAGCAGATTTTCCCAGATAATCATAGTCAAAATTGTCAGTTTTATCTGCCTGATCAAACGTACCGGTGGTAACAGCATCTTTACTTGGACCACCATAATTTCTGTGACAATTCGTGTCATGTGTATTGTTATGTGTATGCGTATTTTTATTCATGTTCATTCCTCCAAATATAAAGTTTTAGTTTGCAGCATTAGTATTGGTAGAATGATAGAAGTTATACAGATACATAAAAGAACTTATATAACATAAAAATTTTGACATTATTATAAAAGAATGCTTATATAGTTATGTAAAGCGAGTGCTACCGATAGACGGTTAATTCAGTATACGATTAGAAAAAAATTGTCGCTTCAGTTTTCCAGACGTGCGTTCGACTTGAATATTATCCTTACGGAATGTGTATCCGATACTAAAGCAGGGTAATCGACAGCGTGTTCATAACGTAAAAAGGAGAAGAACTCAGATTAGTGATGAAGGGCGTCTTAGCCCAAAGCACTCATCTGAGTTCTTCTCCTCTCTACTTATCGTAAATTACGCTGTCCAATATGAAGGCCATCGTTTTATCCATCGTAAGCTGATCGGCGATATTCTCCACATCTTCCTCTTCCAAAGTCTCTACGAATTTCTCCGGATCTTCATCCTCCTCTATCGCAATCGCCCGAAGCTCCTCAGCCAGCTCTTCCGGTGTAATGCTGATCTTTTCAGCCGCAGCAACCGCATGCAGTACGCTCTGTGCCTGAATTGCTTCCACAGCTTCCTGTTCTTTATCCGCGTAAATCTCATCTTCGCTGTGACCGGAACGTTTGCAGTAAAGTTCCAGCGGAATCTGATTCATTTCCAGTTCATCCAGAAAATCATCATAATAAATCTGTGTCATTTCTTCTTTCAGGTCATCATCGATCGGAATATCAGAATCGGCAATAATTTTTGCCATAACTTCCCGGGCAAATTTTTCCCGGACGGAAGTTTCCCGGCGTTCCTGCAGATTTGCAAGAATCTCATCTTTCCATTCATCCAAAGTTTCATATTCGGAAAAATCTTTTGCAAACTCATCATCAATCGGTTGATAGTCTACAAGACGCAGTTTTTTTAAGGTTGTACGGAATACAACGGAACGGTTCTGCATGGCACTGATGCGGTAATCAGCCGGAAAAGTAACATCAATATCAAATGTATCACTGATATTTTTGCCAACCAGAGCTTTATCGAATTCCGGTAAAAAAGCCTTTGCTCCGATGGTCAATGCAAAGTTTTCTCCATTTCCGTGCGGAATGGTCTTTCCGTTGTAGCGACCTTCAAAATCAAGAATTGCCTGATCGCCAGTCTGTGCACTGCGGTCATCAATATTTGTGGCAACAGCGTATTCTTTCTGTTTCTTCTTTAACACATTCATGACTTCGTGCTCCGTCACTTCAGTGTTTGGACGTGTCATGTGAATGCCTTTGTATGTTCCTAATCTCATAAGAGTAATTCCTCCATGTTATTTTTAGTATTTTTTAATCAGAACGATACGAATCAGATAATTTCAAGGATAGAAGTTTATCCTTGTGAGTTAGAAAAACAATCCGTATGTTCCCGAATCTACCGTTATCATATCACAGAAAACAGGACAGCGTATAGAAATATTAAAAAAATCGTTAAGCAATTTTAACCAGAACATATTCCTGTAATGCAAAAAATAACGTCAATGGAATAAAAAGAAACATTGAGGAGGAGATAGTGCCTTGTATTCTTTTGTATAACATAAGCAGAAAAATATTATGATTTATCTCAGTCGAGAAGACTCCCACTTCTGCAAGTGGTGAGTAATAACAAGT
>ENA-UOOA01003397-UOOA01003397.1-human-gut-metagenome-genome-assembly--contig:-P61old-NODE-3397-length-19893-cov-29.480089_pt1 | contig 19893 bp, 21 predicted proteins | sample MGYA00242467_ERZ724014 | MGnify/ENA metagenome assembly ERZ724014 | reverse complement strand
TACTTTATTCAAAAAATATCATTTTAAGGCTTGACTTTTAATAGTTAGTCTTCCTAAAAACCTCTGCATCTTTCATTTCAGCCTTCATTGAGATAGTCCATAAACAAAAGTGCCTCGACTGCCGGTGTTTTCGATGCCGGTTCTGCATGTTCAATTCCATTTGTAAGTAGCAATCTTTCCCATATCTTTTTGTAATCTGCAAAATCAAATCTGCAATCATCCAGAATCACATACTCTCTGATCTCCGGATGCGCCTCCAGGTAATGAATAATTCCCTCTGCCCGGTTATGTTTCTGATCTTCTGTCTTCGCGCTAATATGCATCCCATATTTTTCTAATTTTGAGATCAGATAAAGATAATCCTCCTGTGTTGCTTTCATCTCTTTCCAATCTGATGTCAAAACAATGTCTCCGCCACCCATCCTGCGAATCACGTTGGATAATAATTCCACGCGGGCATCATCGATTCCCTGATATCCCTCCGGCGTTCTTTGAACAGTTGTTCTGGAATTCAGCACACCATCAACGTCTAGGAACACTACAAAATCTGCATTTTTCATATCTGTTTTCTCCATTCAATGTATTTTGGAAATGTATTACACGCAAACGGCTATGTTTCTTGTGCACTCACATCTCGCTATTATTTATACACGATATGACTGTGCATAAATCCGCACAAATATGGGGTTTCAGATTTTTTAAAAAGAAGAGCCGACTGGCTCTCCTTAATTCTCCTATATTTCTATTTCACATATGCATATATTATGATCCGAATATCTTGTGTTACGTACCGCATATCCTTTTGTTTCCGGAATATAACAATAATCCCAGACAGTGATCTTTGCATTAGAACTGATTCCCTTCTTTACAAAAATATTATCTATAGATGTCAATGCCTGATTTTGTGTTATAACATCTTTATCAATCAAACGATCATAATTTATCTCTAGTTTATGTAACTCATTATTTGTCGGATATAAAAAATCATTAACATTAAAATCACCGACAATAAATGAAAAATCCGGTTTCCCAGCAGCTTCATGAATCTGTTTCCAGTAGTGGCGGCTGCCCCTAATACCCTGCCGGTACACACCTGCGGTGTGGGATATATAACTGCATGAAAAAAGCAGACACATGGAATATTTCCACATATCTGCTTTTTTCATTGCGTGTATTCAGTTTTATATATTTGCAACTATATACTTTTATAGCAATCCTTATGGATTAAGCCACTACTCCATATCCATATTACTTAGCTGCATGATCTGGTCTCTCCTGCTATAAATAACTGCTGTTACCTGAACTCTGTTATTTTCATCATCAACCCAATAATAAATCAGGAAGTTTTTAACAACAATCTTGCGTACTCCCTCAGTCCTCCATGGCTCTTCATCAATCAAGGCATGTTTTTTCGGAAAACTCGACAACTTAGTAATCTCTGCTTTCATCTTGTCAAGAAGATTATCTGCTGCATCCGGTGCCATTAGATCATTTGAAATATAATGCACTATCTCTTTCATCTGCTCTAATGCCTGCCTTGTTACCCTTACCTCATATTCATTCATGCACTATATCTCCGACTTTAATTGATTAAAAGCCTCATCAACAGATACAGAATCGTTCTTTTTTGCCTGTGCAAGCCCGGTCTGCATCATCGTATCAAATTCAGCTTGTGTTATAGAATCTCTTGTAACAAGTTTATCCGGAATATCAAGTGAAAATGGTACTCCATCACGCATAATAACCTGTCTGTAAGTCATATCTATGAATACAGATACAGGAATTCCAAGTCTGTCAAGAATTGCCTCTGCCTGCTCTTTTATATTCGGTTGAATTCGTGCTGTTACATTTGCAGTTTTTGTTGCCATAGTATGCACCTCCTGTTTCTTATAGTGTACCACCATGTATTGCTTTTTACAATACAAATAATCCCTGCAGCTGTATTTCATATGCCTGCTCATTTATCTCCACATTCCGTATTGTCTCCATAAAATCGCCTTTCTCGAATACATCGAATTCATCTATTCTGAAATCCATCTGATACAATGACTTTCAGATACAAAGAAAGACCGCTCACTTTCAATTTTTCTTGAAAATGAACGGTCTTTCACGCTTCTGTTATTTAGTTGAATGATAAATGTATTACTTTCTCTTTGATGTGTTTCCGAAGCCGCAGTCCAATACGACTGAGACATTCACACCATCTGAAATTGCTTTTTTGTATGTTTTTCGGTCACTCTGGTCAAACCTAAAAAAACTCTCAAAATGCTTAAAATCAAGGATTCTTACAAATCTGTCCGATGTAGTGCAACTATTGTCTCTATATGCGGAATCTTCAGACAGGGCTTTAACATTATGCGAACTCCGCGTAAAATCGGGCTTTTACACCCTTTTGAGATTTTACCGTTTGCCTTAGTTAACCAGTTACTACTTGGCGTACAAACAGCCTGTCTGAACTAACATACAGCAGGTACGCCGATTTATTGTTACACCTTTACCGACTAATAATGTTAGAAATACTGCTACCGGTACAAGCATTATTCTTGTCCGCGTATTTCTTTAGGTCAAAAATCAAAATGACTTTTACACCTAATTATATACATCTAAAAGCAGTATTACTAATCCCATAGAAGTTTTCTCATTTCTCTTGAAGCCTCATTATAACAATCTGACATAAACTTGGTCATTACAATCTCCGGATAACATTCTCTCAAATAGTTAGAGAATGGCTTTAATATCGGATTATCAAAATAGTTTCTCAATAATTCAAAAACGTCTTTTTTATTTTCAACCAAGTACATTAGCATTTCATATTCTTCAATATTCAAATTGAAATAATACTTTACTAAACCACTTTGCTTGTTTTGCTCTATTTCCTGATGAATACTATTATAATAGTTTGGAACAGCATTCACATTATCCATTGTTACCGAAACAATAAATATTTCGTCGACTTCATCAAACTCCGGTCTACTAGAAATAGTGTTCACGATACATTTATCGGCTTGAAGTATAGGTTTTACAAATAACTTTTTGTTATTATCTTCAACCTTCTCATTTTTTATCATGCAGTCTATCAGTACCGAAAACCCCTTAGCCTCAATCGCCAGTAATGTTTTGTCCTTACGAATATATGCATCAGACGACTTTTTCTTTTCTCTACCTATTTTGAATTCGAATTCAGGAATAAATTTATATATATCATTTGTAACTTTTTCTGTTAATTCTTGTATGTATTTTTCATACAAACGTCCGAAAAAAGCCATGGCTCTTGAATCTTCCATTGGGTAACAGTCACGAATAAGCCAGAACATCTTTTCAAAAAATGCATTTCTCAGCGTAATATCGCTAATCGAAATATGTTTTCCTTTTCCATCAGATATCAATGGATTTGCAAAGAATGCACTAAAATCCCATTCTGTTTCTTCTGTGTTCAAGGCCCATTCTCTATATTCATCCGGATTAATTTGAAGAATATCTAACGCTCTCTGAATCTTGTCAACATTCTTTGTACTCTTATAATGCTCAGCTGCATTTCTCCATACACTGTTGTACGCTAAGGCATTCTTACCTTCATAATATGGTTGTAATTCGCCAAACAAGAATGAACTATACTCTGTAGGCGTTATACCATACTTATTACTGAATGCTGAATAGTAGTCTCGATATTCACCTCTCACATCTTCATCAAAGTTTTCCACGTTGCGACTAAGCTTTTCCATCATATAGTACATTCGTAAAAACTCTGATGCAACATTCTTTGGATAGTTCAAATGATAATTCGAATATAAAAAATGATCTACGCTAAACTCTTTTTTATTCTGCTCAGCGACAATATCCGCAACAAGCAATTGTAACTTTATTATCTCTTGATAATCATCATGAGTAATATCATATTCGTCACAATCTAAAGTTTCCATATTTCCATAGATCAATATCTTCTTTAGTAAGATAAGCAGCATTTGTAACGAAACAATATGCTTATCCATATGAAGATTATCCATAGCAAACATTTCTTTAGGGGAAGAAGGTTTCATTCCACCGAATTCCCTTTTTAATACCATATCAAATGGAAATGTGTACTCTGTACCACATATGTACACTGGATTACATTTTGCATCTCTAACCTGTATTAATTCACTAATAATAGAAATTGCCTTATGGACATTTAACTTCTTTATTTCATCTATTAACTCTGGCTTTTTTTCACCAAATACCTCAGTGTATCCTAGTATCGTCTGAGCACCTTTGATATCAACCGTATACACTTTTATCGCCTCCCAAATATCTTATTGTAATGTTAATCTAAAGAAAAACGCTCATATAACCAATCATTAAAAAATGGAATGATCAGTGTAAATACTGCAATGATAATTGAATTTATCCATAGATTTTGAATAAAGGAGTGTGGCACAAATAGCTTTGCAATAATTGTAGCAACCAATGCCTCAACACAATCAATCGCTCTTCTGATAATCCTTTTTTTCCAATCCTCATCATTGTCATTTCGCTTATACAGAAAAAAACTAATGCCCCCTAATAAAGCATGTACTACCACAAACACTACTGGAGAAAGAGCTGATGTCACATACATAATTGCCCCCGAAGCACCTTCAAAGTTTTCTATATATCCTCCATTATCTGCATTTTGGGTAATAACAATCTTTATCATGAACCAATAAAATAGTACCAACATCAGAAATGCTGCTACACCAGATCCATTTTTAGGAACAAAATACATTATACCTGAATAGATAAATGCAAAGCCGCACGCCATGCCATGCGCAATTAAATATGTCTTTCCAAATGCAGCTTCATCATAATATTTATCTCTCCATTCTTCCTGAAACATTCTAATAGCGACAGTGACAAAAAAGATAAACAATAAAAATAGAATAGGCATAGCCACTTGTTTTAAATATTCAATAATATTATTAATCCACGCTTCCATCATCTATCCCCTGAACAATCTTTAATATTTTACTTTGTTATCCAAATGGCTTCCAATAAAGCGAGCGAGTCATATACGCAATCATAACTTCAGCATATTTCACTTTATCATATGTATATGTCTCTGTTTTTCCTAATATCATTAGATGGTCAATAGAAACCACATAGAATCCATTATAATTGTCATACATGTTTCTATATTTCTGACATCTAGAATCTAATCCATACGTAACATCAAATATTTTTTATGTAATTTACCACCCCACGATTTTGTGTGGTTGCATACTACATAATTCCTTTACAATTTCAGTTGCAATATCATCTGCACTCGCCACTTGGAGACATATCATATTCATGTCATCAATGAAAGCAAATAAAGCCCATAGATTTCTTCCTTCACATTTTTTTGATATGTCACTCTTCAAACTTCTCTTGTCGATCTTCAATATTTCTGTTCTACTAATCTTTAGTAACTTATCTATCCCTGGAACCTGCAACAATTCTTGTTCTATGTATTTGATACATTCATCATTCAACAAAGCTCTGTTTATCTTTTCTATTAATGTAACATCCGCAGGAAGCCTCTCAATACTATCTAGTTGCTCTCTTGTCAACCATTTAGAATCAGATACCTCTTTCAATTCTAGATTACTAGCTACTACTTTTGCCCAGTAGCAATTCATTGATAAATGAAATGTCAGGTAATCATACTCTATAGTATCAATCAATTCACCCACTTCGATATCTGTTTCTAGTTCTTCCTTTATCTCTCTTACTAAGGCTTGCTGAGGAGTTTCTACTTCCTTAATTTTTCCTTCTGGGAACTCCCATCCACCTTTAAATTCACCATAGCCTCTAGCAGTTGCAAAGATTTCATTATCTCTGCGAATTACTGCTGCCACCACTCTAATTGTCTCCAAGTTTTCTCACTCCTGCATCTTTGAATATTTTTTCGAAAATATGCCGGAACGATACTGCATGCCGGCATAAATTTTTTCTATTTTGAATATATCGTATCAATTACTTCCATGCTTCCTAGTATCACTTCCGAATAACTCTTCAGAATTACTGAAACATCAGTGTTTGTTAGAAGTTTATTTATAATACGCTCTATCTTATCTACACCATCAGACCAGGTTTCTTCTGAGTCCCATTCGATGGCATTATTTGTAATTGTACTGGTATAAATCAGATTATGTTTCCATTCAATGGTAGAGTATTTTTCATGATCCGTTTCACCCAAAGCATGAAGTGCAAGATGCCATGGTTTTCTCTGAAACTTAATGATATTAAATGCAACCACGCCAGCATTTCTCGGAATGTCATATTTAATGATTGGCGTTGCCCATTCTATAATCTGTTTTTCTAATATATTTTCATCAACTACTTGAACTTCTCCGTTATTATCATTCAGCCCCAAATCTGATAAATATTCTGGTGCTAAATCAAAGCTGCCAAGTAGAAGGTAATACAGCAAAAACACCTGATTTCTAATCTCTTCAACCGCCTCTTTTGTATACAGGTTATGCTGATGAAGTCGATCATTTCGTTCCACATCTTTAAACTCATACAAAACATCTATGATGCATTGAAGTGTCGAATCATCAACACAAAACATCTTTCCATTTTTAAATGTTCCATCTTTCTTTTTTAACTTAATAAAATGTATCAACGCGCCTAATGTTTTATCAATATACTCATCATACTTCTCATCAAATTCAATTAGGTTATTGTCCTTTCCCCTTTTGTTCATCAAGACTGTAGCCTTCTACCTGCATGGAAGTGGAAACTCTTGTGTATATATAGCATTTCTGCTGTTTTTTCATCAAATGTTATCTCCTTTTTACTTCCTTGGAAACCTCTTTAATGCTTTCAAGATATGCTTTTTCTACCGGTGTCAAAGTAATCTCTCCTGATATTTTCTATATTCCGCTTTTGCTTTCTCCAACGCCTGTTTATGACTTACAGAACTGGAACCATTTAAAAGTTTTCTATTTCCTTATGACAACACACTATCCAGCTGCAATCACCGATTTAATACGGTATCCAAGAGATATTATCATAACAAGATTATAATGAGGAATCTGCCTTGTCACTTCACGATTTCCTTCTTTTCGAACCTGTCGGAAATTCCGACAGGTTGAAATTTCGTCTAATTCCCCCTCCTCATAAATATGCTTAATATGTTCTACTATATTTGTTCAAGAAGTTTGGAATAATTCTGACATCTGCTGTTGTGTCAGCCACACTGTATCATCTTCTATTTTAACTTCTATATTTGTCTGCCCATCATCAGTCTGATATATAAGTATTTCCCCATATTCATCGGTTCCAATTTTATCTGCCATAAGCACCTCTCCAATCCATTACTTCTTAGACAATATGTAATGACCTCCGATTTGTAGCAACGTGGATTTACCTGTATACTATGAATTGGAAAAAATAATGGTAACAGGGATTACCGCATACAAATGGAGGTCATCAAATGAATTATAACACAGTTTACGTAGGAATGGATGTTCACAAAGAAAGTTTTACACTTTGCTCAATGACAATTTAAGATGAGAAAGCTTCTCACTACCCAAAAACAGAAGCTGATTATAAAAAGGTTCTGAAATATCTGGAGTTTCTTCGTACCATTTACGGAGGCAATGCTAAATTTATATGCAGTTATGAGGCTGGTTGCCTAGGTTTTACACTTTATCATCAGCTGACTTCACAGCATGTGGAGTGTATAATACTTGCTCCAACTACTATGCTGGAACAGCGCCGCAAAAAGCGTATTAAGACAGATAAACGTGATGCTGAGATTATTGCGAAATGTTTGGCTCAACATAACTACAGTCCTGTTCACATACAAACTGCCACAGATGAGCAGATAAAGGAATTCCTTCGCATGAGGAATGATCATAAGCTTGCTCTAAAAAAGATCAAACAACAGATCCTTGCATTCTGTCTTCGCCATAATTATCGCTATGATGGTAACAGTCATTGGACGGCAGCGCATTTATGCTGGTTAAAATCTTTACAGCCTGAGGCTCTAATCTTTCTTTATTATCCCACAAACCGCAGAAAATCAAGGTTTCTTTGAAAGCAGACAAACGGTTTCAAGATTCCCCTGAACTTTGATTTTATACTGCATAGCGAAAGTATGCAATAGATTTTCAAAGTGGGGTAACTGATTTATCCCCGTTATGTATCACTTTTGAATTTCTACAGTTCCTTTTACTATATCTGCAACATATTTTGAGGATATTTCGTAATCTACAAAATCCGGTATTTCCTTAAATACCAAAACTGACGGAAATGCCATTACAGTATTATGTTTAAGATAGTCTATATGGAATATCAAAATATCAACATCTTCTTTTTCATAATACTCATAACAGAAAATCCTGTTTAGATTTTTTATATACTCCTCTTTATTTCTATTATATTCTTCTTGTGCTGATGGTCTATTAAATGGATTATCAGTAATTAAAGGCATATTTGGCGTTTGTAAAGGATACCCCGTATATTCAACGACAACATCATTACTTTCAATTTGATAGGCATATTCCAAAAATCTCATTTTCAATATTTCTTCAATAATATTACTTTCCGGAATGGCTATATCCTTTATTTTGCAGACATGATTTTTCTTAATAATAATTTTCACATCAATGTCTTCATCAAACGTATTCCCTATATTAGCCACGGTTAAATCAACCAATCCTTGTTTATCTACCCTTTCAAAAAAGGTAATATATTCATAATAATCAACAATAGCCCAGTACAATTTTTCTATAGAATCATATCGTTTTTTCTCTTCCTCACTACCTTCAAAAGTTGTACCACTACCTCCATAAAATGGAACTAGCGTGGATACCCTTTTTTTAAGATTTCCAACATTCCAAAAAGAATCTTCGATTTCAATGTCATTCTCTTTGGCGAATTTACAAATGGTACTCTTCCATCTATCAGCAATATCTGCATCCGTTATTTTACCTGTCATAAAATCTGATTTTCCTAATAATTTATTCAAATCAGGGGTATTGATCAATAAAGGATTTTCCCTTTTTTCAATGTCCTCTGTATTTTTCTTTTCTCTGGCATTCAGATATCCCTGCTGTAATAAAGCAATTTTTGAAATAATACTCTCTCTTTTATCCTTTACCAGTTTACACTCAGAAAATCCAGAGTACTCCACAACTGCACATTTATCTTCTTCCAACGATGCTGCCTTAATTTTAAGAACGGGGCCTTCCTTTTTTTCAAATATCTTTTTCCTACCTACCGCTAACGATAAAAAATGCATTCCTAAATGATTCGTAAATAGCTGTCTCAGTTCATGTTCATCTTTTACTATAAAATAGATTCCTCTATCTCTGTACTTTTCTTTAAAGGCCTGCACCTTTTTATATTGTTCCATATCTACATTAGACGGGTTTACAGGTGCATCAAGAAAATACATAAATACTTGTTTATTTGAAGATAACATTTCTTCAATTTCTTCTTCTGTTCCAGAGCCATATTTATCTGTCGGTGTACCAAATTTTGTCCAAAATATAGCTACTGCAGCATCGCATTCCCGAACAAATTGTTTATTCAACAATTCCTGCGGTTTGTCCCCTGATTGCGGATAACTATCTGTTGACCAATGCTTTGTTGCAATTTCCATATTATTAATATTTCCATATACTCTATTAAAATTATCCACACACTCCCTAATAATATCGATAAATCCATTCACATCACCCGGACATGAAATTAGCAAATCGTATGCAGTAATTCCTACTCTTGGCATAAAACATTCCTCCTTTGTTACTCGCTAATATCAGTATTGTGATACCTACTTAATTACTTGAGTTTCTTTTGCGAAAAACTATCCTTTCACCAAAATGTATATCTCCTGTTCTCCAAAGCCTATCCCCTGGGATAAATCTCCACTTATATTATCACTCTACGGAAACAGAAACACACACCTATTTTTACTCCAAATTGGCAGAAATCTTTGATTTATTGGGCTTTTCTCGACAGAAGGCAGACCGTCTCAACGTGATAAGTATTCGGAAACATATCCACGCAGCATATCTTCTCCACTTTATACCCTCTGTCCATAAATATCTGCAAATCCCTTGCCAGGCTTGTTGGTTTGCATGAAATATAAACCATATTCTCAACACCATACTCTATGATTTTCCCAATAGCCTTCGGATGGATACCGTCTCGTGGCGGATCAAGAATTATATAATCCGGTTTTTCCTCTATCTCATCAAGCACCTTGAGCACATCACCTGCGATAAATTTACAGTTATCAAGACCATTAAGGGCAGCGTTTTCCTTTGCTGCGCAAACTGCCTCCTCAACTATTTCGACACCTACTACTTCCTTACACACCGGTGCCATAAGCTGCGCGATGGTGCCGGTTCCGCTGTAGAGGTCGTAGACTGTTTTACCGTTTAGCGAATCCTTGTTATCTCCCAGGATAAACTCTCTCGCTGTCTCATAGAGCACCTCCGCTCCGAGTGAGTTGGTCTGGAAAAATGAGAATGGTGTGATTTTGAATTTCAGACCTAAGAGCTCCTCGTAGAAATATGAATCTCCGTAGAGCACCTCTGTGCCCTCGTTTTTGACCACATCTGCCACGCTGTCATTTTTTGTGTGTAAAACGCCCTTAAATCTGCCGTCATAGTGCCTGGTCAAAAGTGTATATCTAAAGCCTGCGAGCAGTTCCTCTTCATCGAAGCCCTCTGTCTGTGTGGTGGTAACAAGGTCGACTATGATTTCACCGGTTTTTGTTGCCTTTCTGACAAGTAGATGCCGCAGATAGCCTTTGTGTGTTGCTCTGTGGAAATATGGGATATTGTTTTTTGAAAAATAATCAAGTGTTGCCTTTAATATTGTCCTGAAATCCTCATCCACTATCTGACAGTCCGATACTGTCACAAGGTCATAAAAGCTTCCTCTTTTGTGCATGCCAAGCGCAAGAGGGCCATCCTTATACTCATCACCGAAGGAAAATTCCATCTTGTTTCTGTATTCACTCTTTTTCGGACTTCCATGTATCCCTATAAACTCATATCCTGCCTCTTTTTCAGTGCCGATGGCATCCGAAATGAGCTTTTTCACCTGGGTAAGCTTCATATCAAGCTGCTTTTCGTAAGGCACTGTCTGGTATGTACAGCCCCCGCACATTCCAAAGTGAGGACATGGCTCTTCTGTCTCCAGAGGCGATTTCTCAATTACCTCCATGAGTCTGCCCTCTGCCCTTTGATGCTTTACTTTATTTACAACAAATTCCACCTTCTGTCCCGGAATTGTATTTTTCACAATTACTCTGTCGCCGTCATCTGTAACGGCTATTCCCTTGTTTGGGAAGTCTACTCTTTCTACGGTTCCTGTTCCTCTAAATCCTTTTTTCATGTAATTCTTATCTCTCTTTATACTTTATTATTCCTTTGTATGCCTGACTGCAAATGCCTTGCTTCACACATAAAGAAAAATGAGGACTACATATGTAGCCCCCATTATCTAAAAACGATTATTTCTCTTCTTTAGTCTTTGGTGCCTCTTTTTCCTCTTCAGCATCATCATCGTCTTCATCCTCGAAGAAATCATCATCGAATTCATCATCATACTCATCATCGAAATCATCTAAATAATCCGGTGTGAAAAATCTGTAGATACCATATGCCGCTGCTGCAACAGCAACTAATACACCAATGATGGCAAATATGATAACAGCCTTGGAAGGCTTCTTGTCTTCCTCTTCTTTTTTGAGAAGGTCATTAAGCTTTGCCATGCTGAGCTTCTCTGCAAGCTTGTTGTCCTTTAATAATTCTTCAACTTTACTCATAATTCAATCCGCTCCTTTTCCAAAAGTAATTGTCAAATGCTATTTGTTAAATCCATTATAGCATATTATATCCAATTTTCCTATAAAAATTACAATAATTTTAGTCAATTTTTTTCAATTTAGCAAATGAAGCAAACATCTTTTTGGTACCTGCCTTGTCAAAGTCCACAGTGACCTCATAATCCCTGCCGCCTTCTACGATTGCCATGACCTCTCCCGCGCCAAACTTGATGTGCGATACTCTGTCTCCTACCTTATATGAAAGGCCGCCGGTGGTATTAGCACTGGCAAATGACTTCTGGTTGCTCACAGGTGTATAGACAGGTGTCCTTGTACGCTGTGTATTAAAGGTGGTCGCATACTCTATGCCGTATGTAGGTGTCTTTTTGAAGGCCTCCTTAGCCTTTCTGTAGGTGCTCTGTGAATTTCTTTCAAGGTCATCATCACGGCGCTTTGGCTCATAAACCTCGCCTGCCATAAGCTCACGCGGAATCTCCTTCACAAATCGCGATACCTTGTTGAACTGTGTCTCTCCACGCACCATGCGCATGCGTGCAGATGTGATGGTCAGATGCTCCTTGGCTCTCGTGATGCCAACATAAGCAAGACGCCTTTCCTCCTCTATCTCGCTTGTCGCATCATCACTCGTGATTGACATATAGCTTGGGAAAAGACCATCCTCCATGCCCGCCAGATACACATTCGGAAACTCAAGTCCCTTAGCACTGTGCAGAGTCATAAGAACCACATAGTCGCTGTTTTCGTCAAGACCGTCTATATCGGCTACAAGCGCTACCTCCTCCAAAAAGCCACTGAGAGTAGGATTCTCCTCCCCCTGCTCGTAATCAACAGCCTTGTTTATAAGCTCATCAATATTCTCAATACGCTGCTCTGCTTCATCCGTGCCCTCTGCCTTCAGCTCATCGACATAGCCGGTCTCATCGATTATTGCCTGTATGAGCTGCGAAACCGAATCCATCTCGGCTCTCGCACGAAGCGACTGTATAAACATCACAAATGGCTTTATCTTGCCTGCTGACCTCGCCATGCCCGGCACTTCATCGACATATCGCAGTGCCGTATAGAAATCTATGCCTTTCTCAAGAGCATAGTCTGTCACCTTATTGATGCTTGTGGCTCCGATGCCGCGCTTTGGCACATTTATTATTCGCTTTACCGCAAGGTCATCATGGCCATTGTCAATAGTCTTTAAATATGCAAGGATATCCTTTATCTCTTTTCTGGCATAGAAATTCACGCCGCCGACAATCTTGTATGGTATGTTGGCTGCAATAAATTTCTCCTCGAAGAGACGCGACTGTGCGTTGGTTCGGTAAAGCACAGCACAGTCCTTATAGCGCGCCTCACCCTTTCTCACGAGTCTCGCTATCGAACGCGCCACATAATCCGCTTCCTCGAAGCCACTCTCAAGCTGTTCAAAGGTAATCCTGTCTCCGGCTCCGTTGTCAGTCCAAAGGCGCTTGTCCTTTCTACCCACGTTGTTGGAAATGACGCTGTTGGCGGCATCTAGGATATTCTGGGTAGACCTGTAATTCTGCTCAAGCTTTATGACCTTTGCATCTTCAAAATGCTTCTCAAAGTTTAAGATATTGTAGATATTGGCACCTCTGAACTTGTAAATGGACTGATCATCATCACCCACCACACACAGATTCTTATACTTCATGGCAAGAAGCCTGATAAGCTCAAACTGCACGGTGTTTGTGTCCTGATACTCATCCACCATGATATATCTGAAGCGCTCCTGATAGTAATCCAGCACCTCTTTATCCAGCTTAAAAAGCTCTACTGTCTTCACAAGCAAATCATCAAAATCGAGTGCGTTATTCTGCTTTAGGGCATTCTGATACTCCTTGTATACAAGTGCCTGCTTGCGCTTCACGAAGTCACCTGTGAAGCGGTTTTCAAACTCTATCGGATCAATCATCTCATCCTTTGCAGATGAAATGACATTTAAAAACATCTTTTCCTTATACATCTTGGTATCTATCTCAAGACGCTTGCAGATGTCCTTCATCAGAGCCTTCTGGTCGTCAGCATCATATATGGTAAAATTCGTGTCATATCCCAGCCTGTCAATATACCTGCGCAGTATACGCACACATGTCGAATGGAATGTAGAAACCCATATGCTTTCCGAACCATAGCCCACCATATCATCAATTCTCTCACGCATCTCTCCCGCAGCCTTGTTTGTAAAGGTGATTGCCATGATATTGTAAGGATTGACGCCACACTCATCTATCAGGTAGGCAGTCCTGTATGTAAGAACCCTGGTCTTGCCACTGCCTGCCCCCGCTAAAATAAGAAGCGGTCCCTCTGTGGTCAAAACGGCCTCCCTTTGCTGTTCATTCAACATATCTAAGTTCATCTGTTTTCCTCTCAATTCTCCAGTCTTTTACAGGCACACATACCATAAATACAAAAATAATTTATTTACAGCATATCACAAACATATGTTTTGTACAACCCAATATGAGAAAATTCAAAAAAAACTTGTCATATAGTTTTCAATACTATATAATAAAAGCCTGAGGTGATGATATGGAGAATGACGTTAAAGAATTTTTATCAGAATTATTAAAGCAGCTTAAATCAATAGATTACATAAAGCCGGAGGATATACCAAATATTGATTTGTACATGGATCAGGTCACAACCTTCATGGACGAGCAGCTCGCTGCATCAAAGCGCTATGAAAGCGACAAAATCCTTACCAAGACAATGATAAACAACTATGCCAAAAACAATCTGCTCCCTTCTCCGGACAAGAAAAAGTATTCTAAGGAGCATGTGCTCACACTGCTTTTTATATATTATTTCAAAAATATATTGAGCATCAACGATATCCGCTCAATTCTTAATCCGCTTACCGAGAAGTATTTCGGCAATGATGACGGATTTACGATGCAGGATGTCTATACTGAGGTTTTCAGCTTAGAGGCGGAGGAATCGCAAAAGCTCCTAAAGGATCTCGGCAAGAAATACAAGATTGCCGGTGAAACATTTGAGAATTTTCCTGATGAGGATCAGAAATTTCTTCACACATTCAGCTTTATCTGCATGCTGAGCTTTGATGTCTACATCAAGAAAATGCTGATTGAGCGCATGATTGACAATCTAAATGAAGAAAAAGAGGCTTCTTCCCATGAAAATACACATTCAGGAAAAGAAAGTAAAAAAACAGGCTCAAATTAATGAGCCTGTTTTTCTTTTCCCCTATGATAAACTAATCCTCTTTGTCAGAGCCATCCTCCATGCGTGAAAAAACCATATCATATCCATCGTTGCCGTAGTTTAATGATCTGTTCACACGGCTGATTGTGGCTGTGGAAGCCCCGGTCTTTTCTGCTATATCAAGATATGTCTTCTGCTCTCTAAGCATCTTTGCCACTTCAAATCTCTGTGATAGAGAAAAAAGCTCATTTACAGTACAAACATCCTCAAAAAATGTATAACACTCTGCTCTATCCTTGAGACACAAAATAGCATCAAACAAATGGTCTACTGCTTCTGTTTTTAGATTCTTGCTCATCGTGTTCTCCTTTTTCATGCGATTTATTTACTTTTAATTTTAACATATTAAAGTTTTAAAGTAAACAGCTTTCTTGCAATTAAATTATGATATGTTATACTAATGTTACTATCGCCTAATAAATCAGAATGGAGTAAATTGAAAATGAAAAAAGTAGGATATTTCTTTTACACATTTGTCCCACTGCTTGCAGTTGAGGCAATTCAGACTATCGCCTTATTCTTTATGATGGGCATGGGAATGTTTGGACAGGGTTTTGTCGGAAAACTTGCTTTTCCGTCTGCAAACGTATCGGACCGCCTTGAAAAGACATTTACCTCTGTAAATTTTAACATGATGATTATGATCATCTATGCACTCATTACCATTGCGATTTTTGGCATGTGGTACTATGCCAGATACGAAGGTAATTTTCTTCCATCCCCTAAGAAAACCTTCAATCCCATGATGATTGTGGCAATCGTCATACTCGTGCCGGGTACACAGTTTGCTGCCAATTTCATCGCTAACTTAACCGGCTACATCCGTCCCGACTGGCTGCAGCAGTACAACGAGCTTTTTGAGACATCAGGCATCACAGATACCACCTTTGTGACAGTACTTTATTCTGTAATACTGGCGCCAATCTGTGAGGAGCTTATATTCCGCGGTGTAACCATGCGCTGTGCCAGAAAGGCTTTGCCATTTGCTCTTGCCAATCTGATGCAGGCTGCACTTTTCGGACTGTTCCATCTCAACTGGATTCAGGGCATATATGCCTTTGCACTTGGCATAGTGCTCGGATATGTGTGCGAACGCGGTGGCTCTATTTACTACTCTATGGGGCTTCATCTGCTTTTCAACCTTTGGGGCACACTTTCAGGATTTTTCCCTGATCCCGGTAATAGTGTAGTGGTCTTTGTGGTTGTGATTGTGGTTACAATTGTTTCACTGGTGGCCGGATTTGTACTGTTTAACAAAGGACGAAGAAAGCTCCCCATAAATTCTACAGGAATATAGACACGCCCGCCAGACTTACTATCATCATAATCATGCCGGCAAGCAGTACTCCAAGCATGACAGCGGCAACTGTTGACTTGAAATCCATATCAAGGATACTTGCCGCAAGTGTTCCTGTCCATGCACCTGTTCCCGGAAGTGGGATACCTACGAAAAGTAAAAGTGCAACAAACAGACCTCTTCCGGCCTTTGCCTGAAGCTTCTTGCCGCCCTTCTCTCCTTTTTCAAGGCAGAAGCTGAAGAACCTTCCAATAATTGGTTTGTCTGCTCCCCATATGAGCACCTTTCTCGCAAAAAGATAAATAATTGGTACCGGAAGCATATTTGCAATGATACAAACGATAAATGATGGCACTATCGGCAGCCCCATCACCTGTGAAACCGGAACTGCTCCTCTGAGTTCAATAAGTGGTACCATTGAAATTAAAAAGATGTAAATATATTTTTTTAACATGAATAATTCTCCAAAAATTTAATTAGTGTATGCATCTGCTCATCAGTTCCTATGGATATGCGCAGATAGTCGTTGATTCGCTCAGGTGAGCTAAAATGTCTGACAAATATATTGTCTGCCTTAAGGTCCTCAAAAAGCTTTGTTGCAGAAACATTTGCAGGCTTTGCAAATATAAAGTTGCTCTTTGAGTCACAGAATGTAAAGCCAAGTCTCTTAAGCTCTTTCTTTGTCCACTCACGTGTCTTTATGACCTTTGCTGTGGTCTCTTCAAAGTATGCTCTGTCTTTTACCGCTGCTGTAGCTGCTTCGATTGTGATTCTGTCCATGGTATATGAGTTGAACGAATATTTCACATCATTCAGATACTTGATAAGCACAGGACTTGCCATGGCAAAACCAACTCTTGAGCCTGCCAGCGAGCGTGATTTTGAGAATGTCTGTACCACGATGACATTATCATATTTGTCAATGAGTGGAAGCGCACTCTCCCCGCCAAAATCTACATATGCCTCGTCTACTACGACAATTACATCCTGATTGTGCTCTATTATATCCTCTATCTCATCAAGAGGCATAAGCTTTCCTGTCGGAGCATTAGGGTTCGGAAATACTACTCCGCCGTTTGCCTTATAGTAATCTGACGGTACTATTGAAAAATCATCAGACAATGGAAGCTGCTCATAAGGGATTCGAAGCATATCTGCCCACACATCATAAAATGAATATGTGATATCAGGAAACAGTACAGGTTTTTTCGAATTGAAAAATGTCATGAAAATCATGGCAAGTACATCATCAGAGCCAACTCCGACAAACACCTTCGAGCTGTCTATCTTATAGAAATCCGCAATTGCATTTACCAGCTTATCAACCCTTGGGTCAGGATACAGTCTTAAATCATCTGTATTGAAATTACTTAAAACCTCCTTCACTCCCGGCGCTGGCGGATATGGATTCTCATTTGTATTTAACTTAATAACACAGGTATTCTTTGGCTGTTCTCCCGGTGTATAAGGTACAACCTTTCGAATGTTATTTTCCCAGTTTCTCATTCTTTTCCTCCAAATTTAATTATATGTCAGCCCATACATATTTACTGATCATTCAATTTTCTTCTCAAAAAAAACATGATATCAAACATAAAATCAGCGTTTTTATTCACTTTAAAATATGCACCCAAAAAAATGCTAACAATTTTACTTTACCTCATTTACTTATGTTTGTAAAGGTTGTATATTACACTTAATCACTATTTTTTATATATATTTTATCTATTTTTAATCAAGGGGGATTATAAATAATGACTAAAAATAATTCAAAGGATCTCACTGTAGGTTCTCCTACCGGGCTCATTCTGGGCTTTTCCCTTCCGTTGCTTCTCGGAATGCTTTTCCAGCAGGTTTACAGCCTTATGGATACAATAATCGTCGGTCGTTTTCTAAGTGTTTCGGCCTTAGCCGCAGTCGGCTCTACCGGAAGCATCTGCTTTCTCATCATCGGCTTCTGCCAGGGTGTGTGTGCCGGCTTTTCGCTTCCAATAGCCCAGCGCTTTGGTGCCAAGGATGAAAAAGGACTTAAAAAATATGTAGGAAATGCAGGAATTGTGTCTGTAATTATCGCAATAATCATGACGGCACTCACTGTGCTTCTCTGTGGTCACATTCTGACCTGGATGAATACGCCAGGCGACATTTACGACCTCGCCTACCAGTATCTGATTGTCATATTTGCAGGCATTCCTGCCACAATACTGTACAATCTGCTGTCAGGATATCTGAGATCTCTCGGCAACTCGGTCATACCTGTTATTTTCCTTATAATCGCGGCAGTTCTAAATATCGGTCTTGATTTACTTTTCATTCTGGTATTTAACATGGGCGTGTTTGGAGCGGCTTTTGCAACCGTACTGTCACAGGGTGTATCAGGAGTGCTGTGCATCATTTACATAGCAAAAAATGTACCTCTGCTGCATGTAAGCAGAAATGATTTGGAGCTTGACTCTTCATATGTCAGAAATCTGATGGTCATGGGACTTCCTATGGGCTTTCAGTATTCGATAACCGCTATAGGCAGCGTCATACTGCAGACTGCCGTAAACGGCTTAGGCTCCATCGCAGTTGCCTCAATGACCGCTGCAAGCCGTATTTCAATGTTTATGGTGTGTCCATTTGACGCACTCGGCTCCACAATGGCCACCTACAGTGGACAAAATGTCGGCGCAGCCAAATTTGAACGTGTAAAGAAGGGGCTTATTTCAGCCTCAGTTATAGGATCGGTCTATTCGGTTTTGATTTTTGTGGCACTGCTGTTTATAGCCAACTATCTGATTTACCTGTTTGTATCACCAAGCGAAACAGAGGTTGTCGCACAAGCTCATCAGTTTCTGCTGATAAATGCATTTTTCTACATCCCGCTCGTTCTGGTAAACACAATCCGTTTCACCATACAGGGTATGGGTTTTTCCGGCTTTGCGATGTTTGCAGGAGTAGCAGAAATGATTGCGCGTTCGCTCATCGGACTTGTATTTGTACCGATATTCGGCTTTTCTGCCGCCTGCTTTGCAAGCCCACTCGCATGGATTCTCGCAGATGCCTTCCTGGTGCCTGCATTCATCCACTGCCTGCATAAATTGCAGAAAGCAAAATCTAGTCAAGTTACAAGTCTTTAGTAAAAAGTCATTAACAATAATGGCTTTAACAGGTCCTTTAAAAATCAGTTTATCTCACAGCCGAGGAAAGCACCGGCGAATCATACTATATATTGAGCTTTACGAAGCAGCTTAGAAGCAGTTAGAATTATGTCCATATACAACAATGCCCCAGCATGGACGCTGGGGCAAGGCGTTATGTGCCATGGACGGCACATAAAAGCCGGTTGTGTCATGGTCTAAACACTCCAAATCATAATTCTTACTGCTTCTTAGCTGCGTAGTACTTGCGAAATATATAGTATGTTCGCCGGTGCTTTCCGCATTATAAAAAGATAATTGAAAATCTTATGCATTTACCGCATCTATAAATTTTTGGAACGCTGCACGTCCATCATCAGTGCACTTGTACACTCCTGCACACTCAAGCACTTCTTTAAATACAAGTC
>ENA-UOOA01003387-UOOA01003387.1-human-gut-metagenome-genome-assembly--contig:-P61old-NODE-3387-length-19947-cov-5.858637_pt1 | contig 19947 bp, 17 predicted proteins | sample MGYA00242467_ERZ724014 | MGnify/ENA metagenome assembly ERZ724014 | reverse complement strand
TGGTGGAGCATAGCGGATTCGAACCGCTGACCTCTACAATGCGAATGTAGCGCGCTACCAACTGTGCTAATGCCCCAAATCTTCAATTGCTTGTTCCGTGCTCGGAACGAAATTTATTATACTACGCATTTTCAAAAAATGCAACCCCTTTTTTCACTTTTTTTGAATTTTATTCTGATAGGTTGATTGTAAAACGAATCCGAACAGATAAAGCCCCGCATTCTGCAAGCCCGCTCAGGCGGCGTACTGATGCAGAATGCGGGGCTGATGCTTTTAGAAGCGTCTTATCTTTCCTTGTTCATGTTCGGCATTTCGACCTTCCGGCAGAAGAACGGAATGCCATTCATCGCTGCGCCGAGCAGCGACGCAATCGTGCCCCAGCGCAAAAGCCCCTGTCCGGTCTCCGTCACGCAGTATGCGCGGCTGACCAGCCGAACGGCGGCGGAATTCGTGCGGTTGAGCGACCAGAAGCGGCTGGTCACGGACTTCAGCTCCACCACGACCTCCGGAACCCACTCCGTAAAGACGTACAGCGGCGCAATCACGAATTGAGCCAGAAGAAACGCCGCGCCCGCCAACGCCGCATAGCCCAGCAGACAGAGCAGCACGCTTGCCGCCATGCCACCGATCATGTCCCGCGCATAGCGCGTTTTAAGCTGTTCGGCGTAATAGCAGATTCTCCCCCACGCCGCGGCATTGAGTCGGGCAAGCAAACTCAGCAGAAATGCCACGCCGACGAACAGCGCAATCCACCGCAGGGGCATCATCGCGCCCATGGTCAGCTTATCGTAATTGTAAAAGCTGCCGCCGCCTCGCCACGCCTCCAGCGAATCCCGCATCAGGATGGCGCTTCCCGTCGTGGAATCATTCGTCTTGGCGACGATTTCGACGGTCTGCATCGCCAGTGCGTTGCCGCTTGCCGCCGTGATGGGAATATAGGCGACGTGTTCATCCGTTTCGCCCAGCCGCCGACCGCCCTTGATAACGCCCGCGACCTCGTACTCGACGCCGTTCAGCGTGACCTTGCCGTTCAGCGGATCATCGCCTGCGAAAAAGGACAGTGCCACGCTCTCGTCGATGACGATGACATTCTCCTTCCGCTTGATGTCGGCTTCGCTGATTAACCGACCGCTCAGCAGGGTTTCGTGAACAACGTCGAAATAACCCGAACCCACGGCGTAAACCGTCGCCTCCGCGCTGCCGCTTTCGCCCGCGGTGAGCGTCATGCCCTGCGCCCGCGCGCCGACCGCACCGGCTTCAATCGAATCCGCGATGGCGGCAATCTGCTTTTGGGCATCCTCATAGAATGCGTTCAGCTCGCCGCCCTCCTGCGTCGCCGCAGGCGCGGTCAGGATATACTCGAGCCGCCCGCCGTATCGCGTCAGCAGGATGCACCCCGCCGCCATCAGCAGCACGCCCAGCAGCAGAGCCAGCGTGCCGCGATGCTTTTTCACGGTTTTATTCGTTGCCATAGACCATGACCTCAGACCCATCGCTGATGGAACGATCCTCCATATACGCCACGCGCTGACGGCTCAAATCGTCCTCAAGCGAAACCGTGCTGCCGACCTCGGCAAGCACCTTCACATCCTGCTTTTTGACCTTGAGCACGCGCTGACCCAGCGCATTGTTTTCCTCGCTGACCAGATAGACATAGCGGCTGTCCCCGCTTCCGCGGACTGCGCTCGCGGGAAGCAGCGTCGTCGAGGTGCCGGCGCGGTAGCTCGCCGTCATCTCAACGGGCGAAGCCAGCAGAGCCGAGCCGCCGCCGAGGGTGGTCACGTCCTTGTCGCTCAGCTTGATATCGACGTACTTTTTGCCCTCGTCGTCCACGCCTGCGTCGGTCACCTTCTTGGTGAGCGTCTTGCCGCTGTCGCGCTTGATTGTCACCTGCGTGCCCTTTTCGATTGTCCGCTCGACCTTGCTTGTATCCGCACGCAGAACGGGTTCGCTCCCCTCCGCGCTGAGAACGATTGCGGCGGTCTTTCCGTCATAAGCGTCGCCCGCCTTGATGTTGATTTCGACGACATAGCCGTCGTGCGCCGCCTTGACCTCGCTCACCTGCTGCACCAGAACATCCAGCTCGGCGATTTTCTCCTGCGTTTTGGCGAGCTTGTCCTTCAGTTCGCGGCTCTCGGTGATGTAGCTGAGCACATCCTCGCTGATGCCCAGCCGATTGGCGTTGTTAAACTTCTTCTGCGCCTCCGCCTGCGCGGTCTGCGCGTCGATGACTGCCTGATAGAGGTCAATCAGCTGCTGGTTATCCGCCGCGCTCTCCGGCAGTCCGCCGTCGATGAGCTTTACGCCCGCCAGCTTTGCCGCTACTTCCAGATTGGTCTGCGCCTGCGCCAGCTCGTCCTTGCTTTTGCCAAGCGCGTCGTAAGCCTCAATCCAGATTTCCTCCGTGCGCTTGAGCCGCAGGTCGCCGTTCTTGCGTTCCAGCTCCAGCAGTTTCTTCTGCGCGTCATCGTAATCGCTGCGCAAGGATTCCATTTCCTTGTCGTAGCCGGACACTTCCGCTTCAAAAAGCACGTCGCCCGCGCTGATTTTGCGCCCCTTGGCGACGCGGACGCGCTTAATCGTCACACTCTGGTCGGAGGAAAGCTCGAGCTTGACGTCTTCCTTTTCGGGAAACGTGAGCTGTCCGCTCAGCTTGATTTCCTCCTCCAGCTTGCCCTGCTTGGCTGTCACCAGCTTGACCTTCGCGGTCGATATCGTTTTGATTGTGCCGGAAAAGAACATGCTTAGGGCGACCACCGCCGCCAGCGCCACAAGTCCCTTGATGGCAAATTTTTTCATCGTTTCTTCCTCGTTATTCTATTTCAGCTCCGTCAGCTGTACGCCTTCCAGAATATCGTTCTGGAAGAACAGATAGATGAACAGTGCCGGCAGTGTATACAGCGCCGCGCCAGCAAACTCCACGCCCGTGCTTTTCTGAGTCAGCTGGTTGAACGCGACGGACAGCGGATAAAGCTCCGTATGCGTCGTCAGATAGGTGAGCGGCTGCTCGACCAGATTCCAGCAATCCGCAAACGACAGCGCAATCGCCGCGCCCAAAATGGGCTGGCAGACCGGCATCACCACATGCACAAAGCACCTGAGCGTGCCCGCGCCGTCTATCTGCGCCGCCTCGATCATATCGCCCGGCAAGCCGACCATGTATTGCCGCAGAAGGAAAATGTAAAACGGCGCAACCGTTATCGGCAGAATGACCGACCAGACCGTATCCAGCAGCCCCATCGCCCGAAGGGTGATGACGTTAGGCACCATCGTGACCTGAAACGGTAGGAGCATCAGCATGATGATGACGAAAAACAGTGCATCCCTTCCGGGAAACCTGAATCGGGAGAGCGCATACGCCATCGCCGGAATAAACAGCGCCTGCCCCAGCAGAATCGCGCCGGTATACATGGCGGAATTGACGAAATAGCGCAGGATGGTCATGTCCTCGATGAGTATCTTATAATACTGGCTGAGGGAGAACATATTGGGCGACAGCTTGATTTCCATGAACTGCGCCGCGTCATAGCTGCCGCGCGTATCCATAAACGCCTTAATCTCATCGGGCGAAAAGAACGAATACAGCGCCGTAATGACAATAGGCAGCAGGATGATCACCGCCGTGAGCGAAAGCAGCAGGCGAATGAGGATGTGGCGGCGCTTTAAATGAATCGTCGGTTTCATGTGCGCCTCCTCAGTTCAGCCCACGTGCCGCACGCCTTTGCAGGAAGAACAGCACGCCGAAAATGGCGAACACAATCAAGCCAAAGGAATACGCCGCGGCAGTCACATTTTGATAATTGAGCTTCTGGAACATGTTGTTCATATAGTTTTGCAGCGTATAGACCGAGTAATCCGGATATGCGCCCGCGATGAAATAGACCTCTTTGAAAATCTTGAACGCATTGATCCACGCCAGCACGAACACCAGAAACGCCGTCGGCGTAACCAGCGGCAGCGTAATGCGGAAAGCGCGGGTCATAAATCCCGCGCCCTCCAGCGTCGCATACTCATACAGCGGCTGCGGAACGGATTGCAGCGCCGCCAGAAAGATGATGAGGCAGAAGCCCAGATTTTTCCAGAGGAACATCAGCACGACAGGCAGGCGCAGCGCGCCGCTTGACAGCCACATGACCCGCTCCGCCCCCATCGCCGCCAGCGCACGGTTCACCGGTCCGCCGTAATCGAACAGCACCAGCCAGACCAGCAGAATCGCCGAGGACGGCGTCAGATACGGCAGAAGCACGCTCGAACGGAAGAACCCGCCGAACGGCTTGATGGAAGCCAGCGCACTCGCCAGCAGGAACGACAAAATCCACAGCAGCGGCGCACAGATGAGCGACAGCTCCATCGTGTTTTTCAGCCCCAGCAGGAACATGCTGTTCTGCCAGATCTCCCGATAGTTTTTCAGCCCTACGAATTCGTTTTTGTAGCTGCCGTCCATCAGGCTGTACCCGATGCCGCTGAAAAACGGGATGATGTAGAAGATGAGCAGCATGCAAAGCCCCGGCAGCAGAAACAGCAGCACCGATTTCTTTTTTTCAAACATGGGAAATCAGTTGCCCTCCAGACGCTGCATCTGGAGCGTCTTTTCAAGCTGGGCGGCAAACTGGCTCGCCGTGATCGCGCCGTCCATATACTGATACATCTGATCGTAGGAATCGCCGCCATAGATGTCGCTCTTCGCGACGACCATCTTGCCGGCAACCTCGCGGTACTTCGCAATCTGCTCCGGCGTCACGTCGTACTTGCCGCTCTCCTTATATTCCTCAAGCCACTCCTCCATGGAATTGATGTTGTTCTGCGTCATTTCACGCGTTTCCTCATCGGTCATCGTTTCCAGAGACTTTTTCTGCTGGTCGATGTTGTTTTGGATCTCCTTCAAGTTCTGCTCGTAGTAGGCGTTGACGACCGGCTCGTTGTCGTTCGGATTCATGAGAATCCTGTTGGTTCTGCCGTTGGCGTCCCATGCGTCTTCCAGATATTCAATCGCCGCATCCTTGTTTTCGGAGAACGGATTGACAAACGCCAGCGTCAGCGTCATGCCGATGACCGGTTCCTCGCCGTCCACGACGGAAAGCGGACAAATCACACTGTCTTGATCCGCGCCGACATATCTGGTCACATCCACGCTGTCAAAATCAATCAGCACGCTCTCCTTCATGTCAGACGTCGTCCAGGCGTCCTCGGAATATTCCTCCGGCAGACCCAGACCGCTCCAATCGACCTTTTCAAACGCTTCGCACAGCTCAAGCAGCACCGGCGTGCCTTTGGTCAGGTTCTCCTCGCTCTGGTCAAGCCAGGTATAATAATCGCTCATCATATTGGAGAAGATCATGCTGCGCAGATCCTGCTGCGTATAGCCATTCGTCGCAAAGCTGACCTCGGGGGCTTCTTCCATCTTCTTGTTCGCCGCGATATCGTTAATCAACTCAAACAGCTGCTTCCACGAGGTCGGGACATCTTCCTTCGTATAGCCCAGCTTCTCGGTCAGGGCTTTGATGTTCATGGTCATTCCCATCGCGTATCCGGAGAACGGCATGAGGCAGAGCTGTCCGTCCTTTTTGCAGAAATTCTGGATGAACGGATAGAACGAATCGACCGCCGCCGTCAGCTTTTCGCTCGAGCCCAGCTCCGCCAGATAGCCGCGGTTCATCAGCGCGGAAAGTGCGCTGCTCGAGCTGGAAATGGTGTAGATATCCACGCTGCTGTCGCGGTTCATCATGCTCTGGAGCAGTGTGCTTTCATCCAGATTGTCAGAGATGGAGACCATGTACTCCGGATGCTTGTCCGTAAAGGCGTAATACGCCGTCTTGATGCTCTCAACGTAGTTGCTGTTGATAATGCGCAGACGCTGGGGCGGCATTTTATCCAGCGTCACATCGCGCCCGACAACGCCGTCGTAGCTGCTGAGGATGTACCAGTCGCCCATCATCACCGCCACGCTGTTGGAATAGGATTCCAGCGGCATGTCGCCGAACTCCTCCGGCGTGCCGAAGCCGTCGTCGCTGATGTCCATGCGCCAGACGCTGCCGGAAAGCACATAGTAAACCTTGCTGCGTGCCTCGTCATAGCAGATGGCGCTCGGCGTGTTATAGCCGTCCCGCGGCATCTTGCCCAGCTCGGTGATTTCCTCGGTCTGCGTGTCATAAACCAGCAGAGCCGTTTCAATCGGGTCTACGTCGTAGTTGCTGCCGATCATCAGCAGCTTGCCCTCGGTGTAGGGGCTGATGCTGTCTATCTGGTAATCCGTATCCAGCGTCACGGTATCGACCGTTTCGCTGTCCAGATCGAGCGAAAGCAGCTCCAGCGAATCGCCGTAGGAGAGCGCGTAAATCGTCCGTCCGAACGAGCAGGGGTTTTGCAGACTGCGGGTGTAGCTGTACGTTTCCCCGTCTACCTCATTGGCGATGGAGAGCGCGTCGCCCAGGTCGATGACATCGCCCAGCGACAGCTCGCCGTCGTCCGAAATGATGATTTCCACCAGATAGCTCGTCTGGTTGCCGTCCGAATCATTCATCTGCGCCATGCGGTAGATCTTGCCATCGGCGACGTAGAGATCCGAATCAAAGTAGCAGTATTCGTCCTCTTCCGCCTTGATGACGCCCGTTTCCTCATCGGTCAGCATGTATTGAAGCTGGTCATAGCCCTGTACCTCAACCAGCTTGCGCGTCTCGCTGTTCCACGCATAAAGCGTATCGTAGCTGGAAAGCAGCAGCTTGTCGCCCCAGACCAGCATACCGGAGATAAAGTCGTTAAAGCCGTCCTGTCCCTTCACGGCGATGGTCACGTTGCCGGTCGCCGCCAGCGCATACGCGGCGCACAGCATCAGGCACGCCGCAAGAATCAACGCAAGTATCTTTTTCATAGAATGATTTCCTTTCTTAAAGCCCTCTCAGTCCCTTCGGGACAGCTCTCCCAAAGGGAAATCCAAGAACTTACTTATACAAATGATGATAGACCGTACCCCTCTTGCCCCCCTCTGGGGGAGGTGGCTGACGCAGTCAGCCGGAGAGGGCTACTCCACGTATACAATCACCGTCATGCCGATGCGCACGGTTTCATCCGGCGTGAAATCGACATACGCGACATACTGCGCACTCTGCTGACCGGAGGATGTGCTTCCCTCGTCCGGCTTTTCGCTCAGATACGAGATGGAAGAGATCGTTCCCTCGAACCGCTTGCCGCTGTCCGCGTCCCAGTTGAACTCGACCTCCGCCTTCCCGCCGACGGAAACATCGCCCAAGTCCGCTTCGGAAATGACCATCTTAATCTGCATGTCATCCGACGGATAAATGGTTGCGATTTTGGCGTCCTTTTCGACCGCTGTGCCGTTGCTGGCGTCTACCGTCGCCACAACGCCCGCCACGTCGCTGACCACCTGCGTATCCGGCGCATACAGCCCGTCGAGCGTGCCCGTCACGGTTTCAAACAGCAATTCGCCGCGCTCGACCGTATCGCCCGGCTTGACATGGATGCGCAGAACGCTTCCCGTTCCGTTGACGGCGACCGCCTGCGTCCTGCCGACCGTGCCGCGCCCGATGCGCGACGCGGTTTCATATTCGCTGTTTCGATAGATATCGACCGTTTCGCCCATGTAGAACTCGCCGCCGGTCACCTCGACCGTGTATTTGCTCTCGTCCTTTTCGTCGATGGCGGTCACGATGCCCCTGCCCTGATGGCTGCCGTCCTTGGTGCATTTGAGATAGATGGATTCGCCGATGTGGATATAGCGGTTTTCGCTGGAATTATACGCCTTTTCCGTGCTGCACGAGAGCGTATAGCGGTTAATCGGCTCGATGTAGACCAGCCCGCCGTAGCGCGTCTTGATGCCGTCCGCGCTGTCGCCTTCGCTGGCGAATACGCCGCTGACCGTTCCATCCGTTTCCGCATAGACCTTTGTCGTTTCAACGACCGCAATCGGGTCGCCGATTTTCACGCTGTCGCCTACGCGGACGCTCACCTTTTCGACCATGCCTCCAAAGGGCGCGGCGATGACCTGCGTGTTGCTCGCCGTCACCTCGCCCGCGAACACCGTTTCACCAAGCGCACCTATCGGAATCATCGCGGCGAGCGCAAACGCTGCAAGTGCTGCTGTCTTTTTCATGGGTTTGCCTCCTTATGCTTGTAGCTCTCGTAGGGGTTTTTCATTAGATCCGTCGTGCCCACCAGCACATCATAGCGGTACATCGGCTGGGCGGTATCTTCTTCGAGCAGATAGGTTTCGCCCTCAACCTGAACGCTGAGTGTCGTTTCGCGCAGGGCTTCATCCTGACAGAGCGTATATTCAAACTTGCGGGTCGATACGCCGGATGCCTTGAGCTTGCCATACTGCGTGCCGCCGGTAAAGCCCGCCGTCGGCAGCGCGGTCATATATTCTCCGGTCGAAAAGACCAGATAATCCACGCCGCTGTTGTTGAGCAGTTTGTAAACGTCGCCGCTGAAACGCCATGTGCTGTTTTCCTCGCCCGCCTGCGCGGTCAGCACGAGCGCGTTCGGCTTGTCCTGCGCCTTTTCGTCCGTCTGCCACGCCGCCAGCTTCGCCGTAAAGGGTTTTGCCGCGTCGCCCGCACCCTCGCTCAGGCTGAGGTTCAGCGTTGCTTCCCCCGCGACAAGCTGCGTCTGCGGCTCATCCGAGAACTTCAATTCCAGCGCGTTGTAATTCGCCTTGGAATAATCCATCGTTTCCTTGACATGCTTGATGGGCTTTGTTCCCGTTCCACCCGTGCCGCCTGTCCTTTTTCGCTTGCCGAAGGTGAATTCCTCGGCATTGACGGAAATATTGCCCGCAATATCGCGCACCCAAATCGTGCCCGCCTCAATCGTATCGCCCTTTTCGCCGACGATGGACAGCCCGTCCTCATATTCGATATACGGCTCCCACGTTTCGCCCTCATCGTAAGAGATATCGCTCAAACCGCTCAGGCTGTCGGAAGCTTCAATATAGCATACCGTGTCGCAATAATCCACGCCGCTGAGATACGGTCCGTCCGGCGCGGACAGGTCGAGCATCAAATCATACTGGTCGGACAGAGCCACCACGTCGCCCATCATATCCAGAATGGCAAACCGAACGCTCGTCAGCCCTTCCTCCGTCGGCACATAGGAATCCGTATCCTTCGCGAGCAGAATCAGCCGCTCGTTGCAGACGAATACGCCGTAAACATATTCATCGCTCCCCTCCGGAATGCCGGAAAGGGTGAAAACCGGCGGATTATTCGTCCATATACCCGGCTCATAGCCGTCCGCGGTCACCTCAAGCGTCATGCCCGTCGGCGCGGGCGTTTCGTTTGGGGTCTGCGTCGGTGCTTCCGTCGGCGCGGGCGTTTCCGTTGGGGTCTGCGTCGGTGCTTCCGTCGGCGCGGGCGTTTCGTTTGGGGTCTGCGTCGGTGCTTCCGTCGGCACGGGCGTTTCCGTCGGGGTCTGCGTCGGCTCATCCGTCGGCGCGGGCGTTTCCGTCGGCGCAGGCGTTGCATCGCCGATATTCGGCTTGTCCGCGCCTTCCCGCGTCACATAGACCACGATTGACGGCAGGGTTCGCTCATCCTCTGCGCCCAGCGGTGCAGCATCCTGAATCTGCCACTCGACGTAGTACGCCTTTTCCGGATCAAAGACTTCTTCGTCCGGACTGAGCGTCACACGGTCAAAAATTTCCTCATCAATGCCCGAAACGACGAGCATGTCCCGCGTGCGGATAAAGACCTCGGCTTCCTCATCCTCGCGTTCCTTTCCGGACAGCTCATTGAGAATATCCTGCAATCTGCCGTCCAGCTTCGTTCCGTCTTCCAAGATTGCCCATGCTTCGCCGTGCGGCTTCCAATCGTCCTCTTCCGGTGCGGACGTTGCCTCCGGTTCTTCCGTCGGCATGGGCGTCGGCGTCGCTTCCGGCTCTTCCGTCGGCATGGGCGTCGGCGTCGCTTCCGGTTCTTCCGTCGGTTCGGGTGTCGGCGTCGCTTCCGGTTCTTCCGTCGGTTCGGACGTCGGCGTCGCTTCCGGCTCTTCCGTCGGTTCGGGCGTTGCCTCCCGCTCCGCCTCGTCCGCCGTGCCCTCCGCATGCGCCAAACGGAAAGCATTCATTCCGCTTTCAAGCGGCATGCACGCCATCCATGCGGCAGCAGCCAGCACAGCGATTCTCTTTTTATTCATAAGGATTCCTCCTGATTATTCAGCCTTGTTTCGTTCATTAGACGATGAAGCGTCTGTTTTTCTGGACAGAATTTTGAAAAAAGTTCTCTTTGTCCGCAATGCGCATATCAGTATAACATATTTATGCCTGCCGCGCCGAGTTTTTCCACTCATTTATTAGACGAATTATCCGTCCCATTTCTTTCAACCCGTCCAAAAATTCCCTGAAACTGCGGGCTGAGCCCGCCTTCACTTCCGCCGAAATCTGCAAAATCCGAAACTTCTGCGCACGCGGACAATCCCTGCATCCCATTCCGTATATTTAAATAGCCGTCCGCTCAGCAAAAAACTGAACGGACGGCATTTTTATTTCCGTGCCCATAAACGCGGCGGGGCTTCCCTCACCGCCGTGAGCCGTTTAATCTGCTCAGGCGTTCTTTCGTGAACTTCTTTGAGGTTCAAATCTTTCCATCCTCTTTCCGGGTCAGTTATTGCGCACGAGCTGATCCTCGCTGATATCGCCGTGACGCAGGCAGGCCTGTATATACGCCTCCGCCTCGCCGTTCGGGTTTGCCTCGGCCGTCGCGTTAATCATGTACCATGTGCAGTCAAAATCCGCCAGAATGACGGGTAGCTTTCGCCCAAACTTGGCTTCAATCACGCCGTCCGTCTGCAATTCCTTCGTGATCTCCGTCACCAGCTTCAAAAGCTCCGGCAGTCCGTTCGGACCGGTTCCGATATACCGCATATTCTCGTCAAAAACATCGCCGCTTTCGCCTCCGATATCCTGCACGCCCGTGGATTCATACCAGTCAATCAAGGCGTCCGCCATCGGATTTGGCTCTTCAAATTCAATCACCGGCCATTGCCGATCATAGCTCCAGAACGCCGGATTCCATCGTTCTTCATCATCCCCGGATGCGCGAAAGAACGGGTTGACGTTGTGCTCCATTTCCGATTCATTTTTGTAAAGCATTTTGAACTCCGGGATGTTGCTGTACCCCCTGTATTCGTATTCCTCGTTCGGGTAAATGAAAAACATGACGGCGTACTGATCCTCGACCGGCCATTCGTCCAGCACCTCAAGGATTCTGCTTTGCAGCATGTCTTTAAACTCCGCCGCAGAAATCTCTCCCTTCGCCATATTCGCGCATGTCGTCAGCCCAATCATCAAAAGCGCCGCAAACAGCGCCATGCCCTTTCTTTCGCTCATCGCTAACGCCTCCTTTTCGCCCGTTTTTCATCCAAAAAAGCGGCGCTTTCCCTGCATTCATTCGTTCCTCAATGCAGACTCTCTCCGCTTCTATTCGTTCCCCTGTTGTAACTTTTTCTCTGGACATAAAAATACTTTCTTCAAGATGAACAACGATTTTTTTCCATTTCGCTGTCTTTCATAAAGGGAGCATATTGTGTCTGTCCTTCTCTTTCTATATTGGGGGTCGTCCGCGGCCATTCCTGCCATGTCTTTTTCGGGTAGCAGGTCATCACCCAGCTGAATTGGCCGGAAACATTTTGGAGCGGAATCATCGTAACTTGAAGGTCGCCGTATTCCTCCGCGTCCTTTTTGGCCTGATCTTTTTCCAAACTGAAACGGATATAGATTTCGCGCCGCGCTTCCATATCCATCTTTCGTTTCCACGGAAGCCCTTCCGGCACAGCCGGAGGGATACGCAAATCCGCGCATTCGCCATACAGCCCAGAAACGCCGTCGGCTGTCGTCGCTTCCTTCATTTCGATCGGTACAAACCGCCATTCGTCACGTGCGCCGCGCATTTGCAGCATGGTTTTCGTCACCCGGAACTCATGCTTCCAGATACACGGCCCGCTCATCCAAACGCCCACGCCTTTGGATTTTCCGCCCTGATTCAGAAAACCGATCACATTCTCCTTGTTCCCCTCAAAATACGCATAATGCCAGTTTGGGAGATTATAATTGAATCTCGGCGGAACTTTCTTGTTTTCCTGCCGATTGAGGACGTAGTAAAAGCGATGGATTTCCGCGTCCTCCGGCAGCTCGTCGCCGCCCGCTTCTCCCTGCAAGACCGGCAGAGAAAGCAGCGGCTCAAGCCCGTCCAAGCACTCCTCCGCAAAGACGTATTTTCCCCGCATCGTGCGTTTAAACGCTTCGATATCCGAAACATAGCGTTTCCACGGGGCAAGGCTGCTTCTGCGCGGCGCTTTTCCTTCCGTCATGCGCCCGTTCGCCGCCCAGAGATCCGCGCCGTTTGCCGCGTCAATCAGGTTCATGCAGAAATAATCGCTGTCCAGACAGGCCAGCGCCAGCGTCTGGGTTTGCAGCGTTTCGGATAACCGCCGTGCCTTTGCGCCCAACTCCTCAAAGTCACCGTCGATCAAATCCGAACCGACGGTGATCCATGGGCTGTCTGACATCGTGAAATCGGAAAGCATAATGTCGGCTTCTTCCTCGCTGTCAACGGCAGATGTATCCCGCCCCTCGGTCAGTACCGCGGCAATCTGCGCGAAATCCGGCTCGTTTTCCATGCGCCTGATTTGGATGTTGGAAAAAGATAATCCCATCATCTTCACTCCTTTTCGCCCGTTTTTTATCCAAAAAAGCGGCGCTTTCCCGCCGTTGCAGAAAAACCGCCGCCCCGTTTAATTCAGTTTCTTTTCCTTCTTCACCAACGGCTTATAGCTGCCGTCTTCCTGCTCGACGCGCACACGCTTGAGCGTCGCTTCCGTCTGCTCGCGGAATTCTCTGATATACTGCGCATAAAGCTCTGAACGCTCACGCGTTTCCTCATCGGTCAAGCCGACTTCCTTCTTTTTCTTTGCCAGCTCATTGATGCGCAGAATCTTTTCCTGTTCCATCTTGTCATAACCTCCGGAGTTTCAAAATCGTCTGCAAGCATACCGCCTTTTGGCGCGTCTGTCAATAGGGTGCAGGCTGACCGAGCCGCTCGATTTCAAGCCGCTCGTCAAAAAACTCGCCTGCCCATTTGTGCAGCGCAAAGACCAGCGCAGGATTCTTGATTTGGGAAGCCAGCGGCAGGCGTTCAAACGCCCTTGACTTGCTCGCTTCCTCGTCCTGCCATTCGCGAACATCCGCCATACAGCAATAGCCGCCGCTCTCCTTGCCGTCCTCGCCGGTAATCGTATAAACGCACAGAAGCGATACGTCAAACACAGCCTCGCCGAGCGCTTCGCCCAGCGCGGCTCTCGCCGTTTCCTCCTTGCTTTCGCCCCGAACAAGCTGCTTTTCCGGCAGTTCCCAAAGCGCGTTCAGCTCGTCGCGATGCAGAATCAGCTTCTCGCCCTTTCTCGCAAGCACAAGCACGCGATCAAGGCTGGTGCGCCACTTCTTTTCACCGAGCGCATAGATCGTACACTGCAAAAGACGGTTCCTCCTTGAAAGTTACGCGATGACCCCCGCCAGATTCCAATCCGCGTCCATCAGCGTCAGCACGCCGCAGGCGCCCGGCTGAATTCTGCCGTATCCCTTTGCCCCGATGGAATCCGCCGGGGTGCTGGTCGCCATGGGGATGACGGTTTCCGGCGCGATATGCGCCAGACGGATCATGTTGCGGACAGCGCGGTGCAGCACCAGCGTCGAGCCGGCGATGACGCCGTCCGCCAGTCTGGCTTCGCCGTTTCGGACAAAGACAGCCTGACCGCCGAGGTCATACTGTCCGTCGCTCATGCCCGCCGCTTCCATCGAGTCGGAGATGAGTGCCATGCCCTTTGCGCCCTTGCAGAGCGCCGCGATGCACAGCACATCCGGATGCAGGTGCAGTCCGTCGGCGATGACCTGCACGATGATGCGGTCGTCCGCCAAGCCCGCGCCGGGAACGCCTGGCTTGCGGTGATGCAGCGGGCTTTGCGCGTTGAACAGATGCGTAATCTGCGTCAAACCTCTGTCCGCTGCGGCGTGAACGTCCTCGGCGGTTGCGTTGGAATGTGCCGCGCAGGTCACGACGCCATGCGCCTTGAGATAGGCAACCATCTCCAGCGCACCCGTCAGCTCTGGCGCAAGGGTCATCATCCTGACGCAGTCTACGCCGCGCGTCATGGTTTCATACGCCTCGACGGTCGGCAGACACAGGCATTCCTCCAGCTGCGCGCCCTTATACTTCGGGCAGAGGAAGGGAGCCTCCATGTGCGCGCCCAGCACAGCCGCACCATGCTCACAGGGCTTGTCCTTCACCGCCTGAATGCCCAGCAGCGCACGGTTCGTTTCCTCCGGATAGGCGCTCATCGTCGTCGGCACAAACGCCGCAACGCCGGTTTTCAGCAAACCTTCGCTCATCCGGCGGACATCCGCCTCGCCGCGCATGCAGTCCGCGCCCGCATAGGCATGGATATGGATATCGACAAAGCCCGGCAGAACGAACAGCCCTGCCGCGTCGCGGACTTCTTCGCCCGCCTGAACGCTCAGTTCGCCGATTTCCGCAATTTTTCCCGCTTCAACGCGCACATCGGCGCGCACAAAGCCGCCGTCGATGAACGCTGTTCCGTTTTTAACCAGCATGGTTGATTACTCCTCAAGCATCAGTCTGCCCGCCTCGCGGTCGGTCAAAATCACGCAGCAGGGATGCAGCTGCAAAATGGACGCCGGTACATGCGGGGTGATCGGGCCGCGGATGGTGTCATAGACCGCCTGCGCCTTATTCTCGCCCGTGGCGACCAGCACGACGCACTTCGCCGCCATGATGTTGCCGATGCCCATGGAAACCGCCTGACGCGGCACCTCGTCCGCGCTCTTGAAGAAGCGCGCGTTCGCTTCGATGGTGTCCGCCGTCAGCGTGACGACGTGCGTGCCGTAAGTGAATTCCTCCGCCGGCTCGTTGAAGCCGATGTGACCGTTGCGCCCGATGCCCAGCAGCTGAATGTCGATGCCGCCCGCGTCGTGAATCGCCTTGTCATACGCCTGTACATCCACCGCCGCGTTGCCGCTGGGCAGATGGACGTTTTCCTTGCGCAGGTTGACCTTGCTGAACAGATGCTCCTGCATGAAGGCATGGTAGCTCAGCGGATTCTTGTGGTCGATGCCCACATATTCATCCAGGTTGAACGTGCGGACGCGGTCAAAATCAATGACGCCGCGGTTATACCACTGGGTCAGCATCTCGTATGCCGGAATCGGGGTCGAACCGGTTGCCAGACCCAAAACGCTGTCGCCCTTGCGGGTGACCTGCGCCGCGATCAAAACGCCTGCCGCTTCGCAGGCCGCTCTTGCGCTCTCATAGACATGGAATTCCATGATGTACCTCCTTGATTGTCGAAATATGCTGATTGCATTATAACACAGAACGAAGAAATTTCCTATGCAAAAGATACAAATTCTCCAAGAGGTTACGCTGAATGCCCTCCGGCAGCCGGTTTGACTGCGTTTTTAGAGATGCCTGCTCACGCGCAAATCGACATTTCCGCGTCGCGCGCCATCTGCTCCATCTGCACGCCCAGCGTTTGGGACAGACTCTGGCAGAGCCGCGCCGCAAAGCCGTTTGACGGGTTGGCGAGTGCCTGAACGATGGCGCGTTCGATTTCCTCCCTCTGGCGGGAAAGTCCGCGCCGAACGGCGTTGTCCGTAACCACCCTGCGCATCAGGATGGGCAGCTTTGCCTTGCGCAGTGCCTTTTCCATACCGGATTTTCCCAATATGGCAATCAGAATGCCCACCGCCGCGCCCGCCGCCATGCCTGCCGGACCCGCGCTGACCAACGCCATGCCGCCCCCGCCGCAAAGCGTCGCGCCGACGACCGCCAACACGACGCTCATCACGCCCGAAAAGATATCCATGCCCATCGCGTCCAGCAGCGACATTTTAACGCCGCCCACACCCGCCTGAAGCCGCGCTCCCGTCAGGCTCATCTTCTCCGGCGGAACACCGCAGCGGACGCAGAGCGACGTCAGTTCGCCCTCCAGCGTCTGCATCAGCTCATCCAGCCACGCATGCAGCTCGCCTTCCAGCCTTTCGCCCAGCGCATCGCTTTCAAACGCCCTGGCGATTCGCCGCTGAATGTCCCCGTCCAATTCGTCAATGGTCGCCATGCCGCCCTTGCGCCAAAGTCCGACGGCTTCCACCGTGCTTTCCTGCGCCATCTCAAACAGCGCGTGCGCAACCGGTTCATATAATTCGTGCGCACTCGCGTTCACCGCCACGGACAGCTTTTCGCCGTGCGCGATTGAGCCGACTTCCTGCCGGAAGACCTTCAGCCGCTCATCCACGCGCCCCGCGTAGGCTAAGCCGCGCGCAATCGAACATTCCGGTTCCGGACAAAGCACCAGCAGCGCACCGCCAAACGCTTCCCTGCATGCCTGCTGAAAGAATGCCATCCGCGATGCGCCGCCCGTCAGGATGACCACCTGCGGCGGGCAGGCTTTGCTGACCTCGACCGACGCATGCAGCGCGTCCTCCAGACAGTCGCAAAAGCTCCTGCCGCCCAGTGCCGAAATGGGCTCCCGGATCATCTCGCGCACGCTCTCCCCGCCGATGCTCAATTCCAACGCCAGCGGCTCGTCATAGCAGACCGTCAGCTGGCGGCGAAGCGGCGCGTCCGCCCATTTCTCCTCATCGAGGAAATAGCTTTCCTTGAGCCTGCGGGCTTCCAGCTCGCAATAGCTCTTCCACGCCGGACATTCTTCAAAGACCTCCGCCAGCGCTTTTCCGTCCGGCGACTGCGCCACGGCATGCGATAAAATCAGCTCGTCGATCAATCCGCCGCCCAGATTCGTGTCGCCGAAAAGCGAAACGTTCTGCTGGTGTCCGTCTACAATGTAAGCAAAATCCGTCGTCGAAGAACCGATATCAATCACCATCGCGCTCCTGCGCATCAATTCCGGGCTGACGCGAAGCCCCCGCGCATGACGCGCATAGAGGAACGCGGCGCGCGGCTCCGGCACGACGCTGACATTCGGAAAGCCTGCGGATTCCAGCAGCGCGGCGTATTGCTCCCGCCGCCCCTCGCCCCAGCCGGCAGGACAGCCGACGACCGTCCGCGCCACTTCTGCCATCAGCGCGGGCTGCACCCGCGTCAGCTCGGCGACGACGCCCTGCGCAAACGCACGCACGTCCCCCGCCGCCGAGGAATCGACCAGATACCGCGATTTAAAGCGCACCTTAGCTTCCGCCGCGCCGTCCATGACGCTGGCGGCTTCGCCGATGACGATGCGCCCGTTCTTTACGCCGACGGCGGAAAGCAGGCTCGTTTTGCCGCAGAGGGGAATCACCCGCGGCTCAACCGTCGAATCTTCATCCAGAAGGGTCACGGCGCTTTCGCCGTCGCCCAAGTCAAAGCCCAGTATCTTCACGCCTTACACCTCCCCGACAGCAACCGCCGCGACGCCGCGGCGCACCAGCTCGCCATCGCGCACAAGAGCCGGACGCACCGTCCGCGCACCGCTTCTGGCGGGCAGCACATCAAACAAAGCGGCGTGCTGCGGGTCGTAGAAAACGCTCTCCACGCCGAGCATCCGCAGATACTGCTCCGCCTGATCCAGACTGCGAAGTGCCAAATCCTGCCGACCGGAAGCCCGCGCTTCCATCATCGCGGAAAGCAGCTCCAGCATGGCGTCATCCGCCGTGCCGGAAAGCCGCGCCACGCCGCGGTCTTCCTCCAAAAGAGCCAAATCCGCCGCGCACATGTCCGCCGCCTGACAGATTTCGCCGACCCTGCGCACCATGTCGTCCGCATCCAAGCAGACGACGGCTTCCGCGTGCGCGGTTTCCTTCGGCATATCCTCCCGATTCGAGCCGCCGCCCATAAGCATCAGCAGCGCACCGAGTGCCTGCGCCAGCGCAAATGTCATTTTGCCCTCAATGGCTTCGTAGACAGCCAATGCCGCCAAAATCAATGCGCCCGCGCCCAACGCACCGCGCCTGAGCTTTTTCGCCTTGTCCGGCTGCTGCTCCCGGCTTTCTTCGAGGACGAGCTTTCCCTCCGCACGCGCAGCGCGAAGGCAGTCGGGCATCCGCTTGGCGAGCGCCATGACCGCCTGCTGTCTTTGGCGGGCAAAATCGTCCTGTTCATCCTGCGCCAAATCGCAGGCGATCTGCTCAAGCGTCATCGTCGCGGCGGATACCGCCTGCGTCATGTCCTGCGCGGCTTCAAGCTGCTCACGCAGAGATTCTTTTCTGTTTTCAAAAGCGGCGACTGCGTTCATATGCGTCCCCCGTTTCGACTCAATTTGGAATTTTTCGGTCAGCTTCATTGTACCCGCGGTGGCGGGCTTTGTCAATTGACCGCGAATATGGTATACTGAGCGGAAGGACGATTGGGGCTTTGCCCCAAACCCCACAAGGGAACTGAGTTCCCTTGACCTCCCCCTTCGCTTCGCGGCGGTTTTAAGAGACTTGCTGAACGATGCGCATGCGCATCGTATATGTGATTCATAAGAAAGAAGAAATATCCATGTGGGAAGAACTGGGCATCAGCAGCGGAACGGCACTTCTGATTCTCATCGTGCTGTATTTTGTCATCAAATGGGCAGTCAAGAACGGAATCAAAGAAGCCTATCGGGATATCACTGCCGAAAAAAATGACCCTGAACTCAGCAACGAAAACTCCGACTCCGACGAAATAAAGCCTTGACCATTTTCCATAAAGTGAGGTCTTCATGCGCATTCTGACCTATACCACCACCGAAGAGGACGCGGGACGCGCCGTTCGCAGCGTCGTTCCCCGACGGTTTCGCTTGGGCACGCATGCCTTTCGGCGGCTCAAAGTCGAGGGCGGCATTCTCTGCGACGGCATGCCTGTTCGCGCCGACACCCGCCTCCGCGCCGGACAGGTTTTGGAAATCCGCCTTGATAACGGCGAAATGCCCGGCGCGGCTCTGACGCCCGATGATGCCCTCCCGCCGTCCTTCATCCGCTATGCCGATGAGGATATCCTGATCGTCAGTAAGGGCGCACCGCTGGCGACCCTGCCCTGCGGACATATCCATACCGGAACACTCCGCGAACAACTCGCCGCCCTGCTCGGACAGGACGCCGCGTCGTTTGATTATCACCCCGTCAATCGGCTGGATAAGGGCACAAGCGGGCTGCTCTGTGTGGCGCGGCATGCGCACGCACAGCGTCTGCTGACCGCACAGCTTCATTCCGACGCTTTTCTCCGTGAATATCTGGCGATTACCGACGGTATTCCCAAAAACGAAAGCGGCGTCATCGACGCGCCTATTGCCCGGCTCGGCACGGGCGCAAAACGCGGCGTCGTTTCCGGCGGACAACGCGCCGTGACGCATTACCGCGTTGAACAGATACATAAAGGACGCACACTTATCCGCCTGAAGCTTGAAACCGGACGCACCCATCAGATTCGCGTCCACCTGTCGTATATGGGCTGCCCGATTCTCGGCGATTATCTCTATGGGAATGAACTTCCTGAACTGAAGGATCGGTTCGCATTGCATTCGGCGCATCTGCGGTGTATCCAGCCTGTCACGGGACAGATGATCGATATCACTGAACCTCTGCCGCGGGAATTGCAAATTCTCATGGAAAATGACTGATGATTTCATTCCGAAATCACCCCTTAAAACCACCGCGAAGCGAAGAAGGGAGTCTGAGGGGATAATCCCCTCAGGCAGGTTTGGGCGGCAGCCCAAGGTAACCCCCGTAACCCCAAAATCGCGAAGCGATTTATAAAGAAGCGTGAATCAGGAAGCGAAGCATCCCCTGATTCTGCTAACCTCTCTTAAAACCGCCGCGAAGCGAAGAAGGGAGTCTGAGGGGATTATCCCCTCAGGCGGGTTTTAGGGCGGCAGCCCTATCGTAACCCCAACCGAACCCCAAAATCGCGAAGCGATTTAAAAGAAGCGTGAATCAGGGAGCGAAGCGTCCCCTGATTCTGCTACCCC
>ENA-UOOA01003381-UOOA01003381.1-human-gut-metagenome-genome-assembly--contig:-P61old-NODE-3381-length-19953-cov-13.124837_pt1 | contig 19953 bp, 17 predicted proteins | sample MGYA00242467_ERZ724014 | MGnify/ENA metagenome assembly ERZ724014 | reverse complement strand
CATCCTGGCGAGCATCGAGAGATTTTGTCTGCGAATTTCTAACTCAGGACACTAGTGATGAGTCTTTAAACGCCCTGCCGCGCCCCCATCTCCCAAGCATGACGCTCCTGCGTCTGCCCCAGGAGAAGGCCATGCGACAGCAACAGATGACGCGCTTGATCCACAGCCTGCCCCAGCTGACGCACCACCAGCGCCAGCAACTGGCAAGCTGCCTGCAGGCGCTGCTCGATCACAGGCAAGCCATCGCCGTTTTAGAAGCACACGGCGATGCTCCTCGGGCCTGTCCGCATTGCAACAGCTCCCTGCTCGTCAAGAACGGCTCGGTCAATGGACTTCAACGTTTCAAGTGCCGCCATTGCGCGCGCACCTTCAACGCCTTGACGGGAACGCCCCTGGCGCGCCAGCATCTGCGGGACAAGTGGATGGGTCAGGCACAAGCTCTGGGCCTAGGGCTCTCGCTCAACCAGGTCGCCCAGCGCCTGGGCATAGCGCAAAGCACCGCCTTTCGCTGGCGTCACCGCTTCCTAGCCTGCCCAAAGAGCGTGCAGGCACGCCAGCTTGTGGGCATTGCCGAGGCCGATGAGTCCTACTTCCTGGCCTCCTGCAAGGGACAAAGAGGCTTGCTGCGCCGTCCTCGCCGACGTGGTGGCAAAGCGCTGGCTGGCTGCAAGGGCTCAGAGTACACCCCGGTGCTGATGGCGCGAGACCGGTCTGGAGCAACGGTCAACCTCATCCTGCAGACGAGCAAAGCGGTGAGTGTGCAAACGGCGCTCAAGCCGTTGCTGCCACCAGACACCATCTTGTGCACCGATGGCAGCGTCACGCTGGCCAGCGCCGCCCGGGCACTGGGCGTGCAGCACCAGGCGGTGAATGTGAGCCGGGGCCAGCGGGTGAGAGGCCCCTGGCATGTGCAGAACGTCAATGCCTATGTCAGCAGGCTGCGCGCTTGGATGCAGCGCTTCAAGGGTGTGGCAACGAAATACCTCGATGCTTACCTGGGCTGGTTCAGGATGCTGGACCGATCAGGCCCCATGGGGTTACAGCCCGCGCTGGTGCTGGGGGCTGCCATGGGGAATCAAGACGTCACTAGCATTCGCTAGAAGAGCCGAAAAAATGGCTCTGGCGCTTGGTGGGTAAGCGCTAGCAGCTATTGAAAAGAGAGCGAAAGTTGCGGTGGCCTATTGTTGGGGCCTGGCACTACTTTGCCTTTTGCAAAGCCAACGAGCCTTCAACCCGCTTGCAGTTTCTGAAATTCGCTGCGCAGCAGCGCCACGGTTTCGCCCAAGTTCAGCGCCTGTAGCTGGTTCTTCTTCAAGAAGGCGGACCATTGCCTTTGCTTGGCGGCGTCTTGCGCGAATGCATCGCTCAGTCCCATGGGCACAGCCAGTGGCAAGGCCAGCTTGCGGCGGGCGAAGGTCGCTTCGACTGCGCGCTGCAACTCTGCTGCATCCAACCCCCCTTCGGTCAGCAGCACCCACAGGTCAAAGTAGTCCTTCATGCGCGTGTTGGCCATGCCCAGCAGGCACACTGCATGGAGCTTCTCTGCCACCACCGTGTACTTGGGGTAGGCCCGTAACTGCGGCGCTGGCAGGCCCGTCAGCAGCACCGGGTAGTCCACCAGCTTGGGTGCTGGGGTCACGGCATCGCCAAAGCCAATGTCCACCTGTAGCGCGATACGTGCACCGTCCAGTGCCGCGAGCAGGTCTACCCGCACACCGCTATACCCCGCCTCTTTGCGGATGACAGAGCCTTTGACCGAGGTCACATCAAACACCAGGCCATCGTCCACTTCGATGCTGCCAATCTCGCGGAACACCGCCACGGCCGACTCCACATCGTCAGGCCCAAACCCCAGCAAGTCCGCATCGCGTGTGGGGCGGTGCGGCTGGTCGTACCAAAGCGAAAACAGCAGTGCGCCTTTGAGCAGATAGCGATGGGCGTGCTGCGAGACGGAAAGCCGGTACAGCAACCGCTCCAGCCCGTAGTGGGTCAGCGTCAGGTTGAAGTCTTGCTGGCGCGCATCGGCATGCTGCTTAAGCCGTGCACGAATGGAGGCTGCCACGTTGCGCTGGCTCATGCTGTCACGCTTTCCAGATAAGGCCGCATCACATTGGCCACGCGGTTCACCGTGGCGCATTGCCACAGTGCATCCATGGGCAGCTTGCCTTGCTGCCAGCCGTCGCGCAGTGCCTCCAGCGCTACATCCAGCCCGATCTTGTTGCGGTATTTGAAGCAGTCAGCCACCGTCTTGGCTGCACTGAAAACGGGCACCTGCACGCCGTCAATCTCCACCAGTTCCACACCTTCGGTCAGCGCCGCGCCAGACATGCGGACCACGCGCAGCGCGGGTTGGTCTATGCGGGGCGTAGGCGCGTTCGGTGGAATAGCCATCCAGACTTCGAACGGAGCCTGGGTGCCAATTCCATGCATGCGCAGGGCAGAGAGCAGGCATACCACGCCTTTGGGTACCCGCAGCGCCGCCTCGGCCAGCGAGCGGTGTTCACTGACGGCCCGCCCGGGCAGGCTGTAAACACCGCGTGCGACACGTTCGAGCTTGCCTGCGGCGACCAACCGGGTGAGTACTACGGTGGGCAACCCGTGTCCGCTCAGATCGCGGGCGCGCAGCAAGGGTTGGTGCTGGGCAAGCGCAAGCACCGTGCTTTCTTGGGAGGTGGATGGGGTTGACGACACCCAGCGAGTTTGTTGTGTTAGCTAGTTGATTGTCAACAAATAACTAGAAAACACAACAAATTATTTCGACCGGACAAAGATATCTGCCGCGCGCGCCCCGTTCCGCAATGCGCCCGACCCGGTGCCCATAGCAGCGGCGCAAAAGCCGCTCACGGCACCCAACGGTCTCTGGAAGTGCAACGGTTTGACCGCCTTGGCGCACGCGGGCGCAGGGCGCTGCATTCCTTCGCCGCGCTCGATGCCGAGTTTGTCGGCAGCGGCGGCAACTGGCCGGTGATCGCCAAGGCGTTGTGAGAGGTCGGGGTCATCACCCCCCAGGCCTTTGACACCGCCTGCCTGCTGTGGGCGTTTGGCACCCTGATCGGGAATACTGACATGCACAGCGGCAACCTGTCGTGCTTGTCAGACGGCGGCAGGCCCTACGAACTGGCACCTGCGTATCACATGACGCCCATGGCGTTTGCGCCCACAGCGGGGGGAGGGTTGCCGGATCGGGCGCTGGAAATCACGGTGGGGGAGCAGGTCAGCGCTGGGGCGTGGAAGGCGGTGCTTGCGATGGCTCGGGTGTTTGTTCGTTGGGTAGAGGATGAGGAGGGATTCAGCGTTGGCTTTGACGCGTGTAATGCTGAGTTGCTGCGCCATGTGACGGTAGTGGCTGAGCGGGTTAGGCGGCTGGCGGTGTAGGTGGAATACCGGCGGGTTACGCTGCAAAGGCTGGCGGCGATGGCGTTTGCGGAGGCGTTGATGGAGGCTAAATCCGTCAGGGCTGGAGCGTGCGTTGGAAGCGGACTCAATGCGAAATCTGCCGATAGCGCATGACCTATAGGCGGTAACAGCTATGAAATCGAGAGCGCGTGCGGTGGCGGTCTTTTTCTTTGATGTTTGAAATGAATGGGTGAGGATTAGCTGCTATCGACCCGCTGCGGCTATGCAAGCACTCCGTGCGAGGCGGTCGCTGCGAAGAAGTGTCCAGAATGTCGTCCACAGTCCAGCTTATGCTGCAGGCTCCGCGGGGGATATAACGTTGCACATCAAACCCGTAGTCCTAAACTCTCCAAACTTAATCAACCAAACCACTTCATGAAGCGCACCGACGAAGTATTTGGCATGTCGCACGACATCCTTCCTGATTCGTATGTTGACCGCGGCGCTCTGGATGCCGAACTAAAAAAGCTTCAGGGGCGTAAGGTGCACGTTGCGATCCGAGGTCCCTCAAAATCTGGCAAATCATGGCTTCGGCAACGTGTTGTGCCGTCCGCCCTGGTCGTCCAATGTCGACTTGGCAGCACGAATGTGGACATCTACACATCCGCGCTATCGCAACTTGGCGTTCAGTTGCAAATTGAGTCCACTTCGAAATTTGGCATCAAGGGAACGGTCGAGGGGCAGGTCGCAGCAGGCAACGATCTGATTGGCAAAGTTTCTGCCAAGCTGGGGCTTGAAGGATCGGGGGAGTCTTCTTCGAAGTTCGTACCTGTCGGGCGCAATATCAATGATCTCAAGTTCATTGCGCAGTTGATTGTTGAATCCGGTAAGCGACTAATCATCGAGGATGTGCACTATTTGTCGTTGGAGCAAAGGGAGATCTTGGCGTTTGACCTCAAGGCGATGTGGGATTTCGGCTGCTTCGTTACCTTGGTTGGAGTTTGGGGTGACTCCAATATGTTCGTTCGTTTAAATGGCGAACTTAGTGGCCGCATTGAAGAGATCTCGATCGAATGGAGCCCAGACGACTTACGGCAAGTGATTGCTAAGGGGGGCGCCGTCCTGGGAATCGAGTTCTCTAGGGAAATTCAGAATCGCGTAATCGTGGATGCCTTCGGCAACGCCGGATTGCTACAAAGACTTGTTCTGCGAACCTTGGATGAAGCAAAGATTGAGTATGCGCAGACGCTAACGGTTTATCTCACTGAAATGGCCCAATATGAGTCTGCCGCGATGGCAGTTGCTGACCAGCTAAACGGCGTTTATCTCAAGTTTGGGGAGCGCGTTGCGGCTGGAATAAGGACGCGAGCCGATGCAACTGGAATCTATGCGCATGCGATGGCAGCGATCGTTTCAGCCGAGGATGCTTTCCATATGTCCGGCATCCCTGTCGAATACATCTACACAGTTTCGCACGCACGACAGCCTCGCATTCAGAAGTCGAACCTGAAGCTAATTCTTTCGAAGATTGACAGTCTGCAGGTTGACAAGGACGGCCGTGGCCTCGTTGTGACGTACGACCCAGATAAGGAAGCAGTACTTAACGTTGATCGGCAATTACTTTTCTATCGTAAGTACTTGACGGTTTCTTGGCCGTGGGAGGAACTCATAGCTGAGGCTGCAAACCTCCCTCATTGAGATATAACCTTACTTTGAGTGGCTGGCTTGCCGACTATGCAACCTAGCCAGCGCTAAGGTCAAACATTAAGTAGGTGCATTCCCGGTGGATTGAAGGCCGTTCCTGGCTGATCCCATGTCACTAGCCTCCAAAACTCACCCCACCGCCCGCATCCCCACCAACCCCGGCATGGCCCCACGCATCGCTTCGAAAAACAACCGCAGCCGCGCCGGATAAAACCGCGCATACGCGTACACCAAATACACCGGCAGCGGCGCGGCGTGCCAGTTGGGCACCAGATAAGTGCCCCTACTGCACATCGTTGTCCGCGATCCACGCCGATGAAATGCACGCCCCCAGACCGGCCAAGGCGGTGCTACGCAGGGCGTACAAGCTGTCGGTGGCAAAAGGGGGGCGTGATGCCACAGGTGTGGGCCTCTCCGTCGGGCTCTTGCGTCAGTGTGACCTCGCAGCGATAGTAGGTGCGTAGGAGTACCTGGGCTCAAGCTGCACACCCGCCCCCGTCACACCCCCGTGCGAAGCCGATGCCTACACCGCCTTGCCCCCCAGCGCGGCCTTGAAACTCCTGTCCCACAGCGGCGCTACCTGCGCAGGCCCATCCAGTACGCCCAGCTGCAAAAACGCATCAGCCACCGCCTGGTGGCCTTGCACCACCGTGTCGTCCACGGCACGCAGGTCGTAGTCGGTGCTGCGGTTGTTCCACAGCTCAATCAGGTCGCCCACGGGCACACGGGTTTCGGCGGACTGGGCCTGGGCGTAGGCCAGGTAGTTTTGGTTGGCCCACAGGTAGGCGCGGCGCAGGCGTTGCAGGTAGTCGCTGATGGCGGCGTGCCGCAGCGGGTCGTCCACCGCGCGCGGGTTGGCGTAGATAGGGAAGTTGCCTGAGAGGTAGCCCAGCCCGGTTTTGAGCACGCGCGCGCCGTAGCGCAGCCGCGCCAGCTGGCCGTTGTAGCCGTAGATGGCCCAGGCGTCCAGATCGCCCCGGTCAAAGGCCGATAGGCCGTCTGCAGGGCTGAGGTTGATAGCCTGGATGTCGTTGAAACTCAGACCCGCCTCTGCCAATTGCTTGCTCAGGTAGTAATGCGAGGTGGTGGCGCGCACATAGCCCACGCGCTTGCCCTTGAGGTCGGCAATGCGCTGGATGGGCGCATCCTTGCGCGCCAGCGTGACCTGATTGTTGAGGTCTTCGCGTGTGATGGCGATGAAGCGCACCTGGGCCTTTTGCCTTGCGGCAAACAGGGCGGGGATTTCGCTGCCCGAGCCCAGGTCCAGCGCATCGCCGTTTAGCGCTTCGATGTGCAGCACACCGTTGTTCAATTCGCGCCATTCAATGCGGTAAGGCGTCTGGCCCTGGCCGGATGCCGCAAGCAGCGCACGCCACAGGCCCTTGTAGGTGCCGATGCGCAGGGTCACTTTGGCAAGGTCTGGTACGGGTGGGGCTGACCCTGCCGCAAGAGCGGTGGTGTGGGCTGTGGCGGCCCAGGCGGCAGCGCCCAGGCTGGCTTGCAGGACGTGGCGGCGGTTCAGTGGAAGTTTGTCTGGCATGGCAGTAGGGCAGGCGTAGCAATAGAACAAGCCGCAAGATTCAGCCAAGTGCGCCCGCTGCGCAAAGACTGTTGCGTAGCATCGATATGCGGTTGCCGCAGGTGGAGATGCGGGGGCTGCTGCGGTTGCAGACAAGGGGAAAGCAGAGACTGCACATGCCGAAACCGCATGTGGTCACGCGGATTTCTTCGTTGGCATGGGGGTGTGGGGCTTTTATGGTGGGGTGGTCTGTTTTTCCCTCTGCAACCCTCTTTCCTGAAAGCCGCCGCCATGTCCGCCGTTCTCCAGCCCGTTGCTGCCTCCACCCTTGCGTTCAACGCCCAACCCCAGCGCAAAGACTGGTTTGACCCAGCCCGCGCCCGTCCCACGCTGGAGGCAGAGCGCCGCTACCGCAAGGAGCGCCTGGCCGTGGCGTTCCGGCTGTTTGCGCAGTTTGGTTTTGACTATGGCCTGGCAGGCCACATCACCGCCCGCGACCCGGAGTGGCTGGACCACTTCTGGGTCAACCCGCTGGGTATCCACTTCTCGCAGATCAAGGTGTCAGACCTGTTGCTGGTGAATGCGCAGGGCGAGATTGTGGTGGGCGAGGGACCGTTGAACCGCGCGGCATTCGCCATCCACGCTGCCCTGCACGAGGTGCGCCCCGATGTGGTGGCTGCGGCCCACACCCATTCCACCTACGGCAAGGCCTGGTCTACCCTGGGCCGCAAGCTGGACCCACTGACGCAGGACTCGTGCGTGTTCTATGGCGACCATGGCCTGTTTGATGACTTCAGCGGTGTGGTGCTCGAGACGGATGAAGGCTTTCGCATTGGCAAGGCGCTGGGCCAGCACAAGGCCGTGATCCTGAAGAACCACGGCATCCTGACGGCAGGGCCTTCGGTGGAGTCGGCCGCGTGGTGGTACATCGCGCTGGAGAACGCCTGCCAGGCCCAGTTGCTGGCCGAGGCGGCGGGCACGCCCAGCCCGATTCCGCACGACGTGGCCGCACTCACCCATTCGCAAATTGGGCGCCCTGGCGGGGCCGAGCATGCGTTTCAGAGCCTGTACGACATCGTGGTGCGCCAGCAGCCCGAGGTGCTGCAGTGAATGCGCCACTGACTTGGGAGCAGACGGCGCGCACGCTGGCGGTGGAGTTTGCCAGCCGCGCGCCCCGGCACGACGCTGAGGGCAGCTTTCCGTTTGAGAATTTTGAGGCGCTGCACCAGGCCGGGCTGCTGATACTGGCCGCCCCCCAGGCGCTGGGCGGGCAGGGCGCCACACTTTCTCAACTGGGCGCAGTAATTGGCGCCATTGGCTACGCCTGTCCGGCCACCGCCTTGGTGTTGACCATGCAATACATGCAGCAGCGCAGCATGGGCCGTGCACCTCCAGCGCGCTCGTGGCCCGAGCCACTGGCGCGCAAGCTGGTGGCCGAGGCTGCGGCGGGCGTATCCCTCGTCAACGCGCTGCGGGTGGAGCCCGAACTGGGCTCGCCTGCGCGCGGTGGTCTGCCCGCTACCGTGGCGCGGCACACGCCCGAAGGCTGGCGCATCAGCGGCCACAAGGTCTATTCCACCGGGTCGCCCATTCTGCGCTGGTACAGCGTGTGGGCCCGCACCGACGAGGCTGCGCCCCGTGTGGGCAATTTTCTGGTGCGGGCCGGTCTGCCCGGCACGCGCATTCTTGAGACCTGGGATCACCTGGGCCTGCGTGCCAGCGGAAGCCACGATGTGGTGTTTGATGATGTGCTCATCCCACTGGACCACGCGCTGGACCTGCGCACCCCGTCCGACTGGGCTGGAAGCGAACCCTGGGTTCAGGTGGAGATGGCCGTGATGCTGGGCTCGCTCTACACCGGCGTGGCGCAAGCTGCACGCGACTGGCTGGTGCACTTTCTGCACGAACGCAAGCCTGCCAGCCTGGGCGCGGCGCTGGCCACGCTACCGCGCGCGCAGGAGGCCCTGGGCTATATCGAAGCCCTGCTGCTGACCAACCAGCGCCTAGTGGCCAGTCTGGCCCGTGACGCTGACGAAGGCGCGCCGTTGTCTGCCGTGCACAGCGGCCTCATTAAATCCATCACGACTGGCAACGCCGTGCGGGCGGTAGAGCAGGCCCTGGCGTTGACCAGCAACCACGGCCTGGCCCGCAAGAACCCGCTGGAGCGCCACTTGCGCGATGTGCTGTGTGGTCGCATTCATACGCCACAAGATGACAGTGCCCGTGTGGCAGCGGGGCGGCTGGCGCTGGGGCTTTAGGGCAATGCTGATCAAGTAACGTCATATCCAACGCACAGCCATTTGAATGCCAAATGGCCCGCAAAGATGCCGAACTTTGCCCCACAGAGCCTGTTTCGGGAGCCTTTGAGCCCCCTTCAAGCCCCTACAGGCGCACCTGTCCCGGCAATTGCCCCCGGGCAAGGTAAATGTTGGCCAGCGCCAAGGCCGTGAACGCCCGCGTGGCGTTCTTCTGAAGCCCGCGGTAGCGCACCTTGGTGAATCCCCACAGGCGCTTGACCACCGCAAAGACATGCTCGACCCGGGCACGCACCCGCGATTTGTTGCGGTTCTTGGCCCGCTGAACTTCGTCCACCTCGCCTGCACGGCGGGTGCGCTGGTTGGTGAAGTCCTTGGCCCTGGGGGCTTTGCTCGCTATCAGTGTTTTCTGGCTGGCATAGGCCGAGTCGCCGTACACGCGCCGCTCATTGCCATGCAGCAGATTGGGCAGAGGGTGTTTGTCATGCACGTTGGCCGCCGTCACCACGGCGCTGTGCGCCAGCCCGCTTTGGCTGTCCACGCCAATGTGCAGCTTCATGCCGAAATACCATTGCTGGCCTTTGCGTGTCTGGTGCATATCGGGGTCGCGCGCCTTGTCGGCGTTCTTGGTGGAGCTGGGCGCTGCGATGATCGTGGCATCCACGATGGTGCCGGTGTTGACCTTGAAGCCGCGCTCCTGCAATTGCTGGCCTACCTTGGCAAACAGGGCTTCGCCCAGTTTGTGCTCATGGAGCAGTTTGCGAAACTTCAGCAGCGTGGTGGCATCGGGCACGCGCTCGCGGCCCAGGTCAATGCCCACAAAGCGGCGCAGACTGGCACTGTCATACAGAGCCTCCTCGCACGCCAGATCGGCCAGGTTGAACCAGTGCTGCAGGAAATGGATGCGCAGCATGCGCTCTAGGCCAATGGGCGGGCGGCCGTTGCCTGCCTTGGGGTAGTGCGGCTCTATCACCTGACACAGAGCGGCCCATGGCACTATTGTCTGCATGGTCCGCAAGAACTCTTCGCGTCGGGTGGGTTTGCGCGAATGCTCGAATCCGTTGTCTTGATCTGCGGCCATTGCCAGGGTCTGCTGCTTCATCTGCGGATAACGTTTGACCCCCCTCAACGGTGGACCTTAATCAGCGTTGCCCTAACGGCAAAAGCGGCTTGATCGTGGAGATCCACCTGAAGCCCGATGGCTCCGCCGTCGCCCGCAAAGGCTACAACGACATCGGCACCTGGCGCAGAAACGGCGATGCCGGGTATTGCGTGCGCTGGAACAAACAGCGCATGGATGACCGCTGCACCAACTTCGTCAGACAAGACGAGAAGGTGTTTGGCGTGGTGCCACCGGGTGAAGTAACGTGGTTGATTGAGCGCGCAGAGTAGGCGCTGCGGCTTGCAGGCTGGGGGCAAGCCTCTTTCCAGGAGGCGCTTGTACTGTGCTACATCGTCGCCACATCCGGCGCGCGCTCATGACCCATCGGCAGGTGACAGCGAAAAGGCTGTGACTCTGCCGAGTCTGCGCCCCAACATGGTATGGCCCGAAATTTCTAACGATTTGTGCCTGTAGCGCGCTATGCAAAAGCGCAGGCAGCTATTTTTTCATAGCATTCGAAGGCACTGTGACGCGAGCCAGATCGGAAGCGTCGGCATCCGCTGTCTCAACCTAGCTGGCAGCACAGGCGCGGCGCTGGGCCTGGCGGTTTGGCGTGAAACGGATGAGGTTCTAAAGAAGCTCCAACCTTGAGGCCACCAATCAACACTACCGAAGCAAGTTGGCCAAAGCCCGCGGAGCTACAGTCGCACGTTCGCTACGACTGCATGACCGAACGCCATCTGAATCTTTCAGATAAGTAAATGTCTACAGACTGCTTTTTGGCCGTCTGTCCGAGAATCACTCCCATGACCTTCCCCTCCCCCTGGCTCCACGAAGCCATCGCCCGCATCGAAGCCGACTACCAGCGCAGCGCCGACACGCACCTGATCCCACTGCGCATGCCTGCCTTTGCCGTGCATGGCATTGACCTGTACCTCAAGGACGAATCCACCCACCCCACAGGCAGCCTCAAGCACAGGCTGGCACGGTCGCTGTTTCTGTATGCGCTGTGCAATGGCTGGGTGCATGAGGGCTCGACCATCGTCGAATCGTCGAGCGGCTCCACGGCGGTGAGCGAGGCCTACTTTGCGCGCCTACTGGGTCTGCCTTTTGTGGCGGTGATGCCGCGCACCACGTCGCCCGAAAAAATTGCGCAAATCGAGTTCCATGGCGGGCGTTGCCACTTCGTGGACAGCGCGGGCGCGGTGTACGACGCGGCCCGCACCATTGCCGCCGAAACCGGCGGCCACTACATGGACCAGTTCACCTATGCCGAGCGGGCCACCGACTGGCGGGGCAACAACAACATTGCCGAGAGCATGTTCACCCAGATGGCGCGCGAGCGGCACCCGGTGCCGCGCTGGATTGTGGTGGGCGCAGGCACGGGCGGCACCAGCGCCACGATTGGCCGCTATGTGCGCTACCAGCGGCATGCCACACAGGTGTGCGTGGCCGACCCGGCGGGCTCGGTGTTCAGCGCCTACCACCGCACGGGCGATGCCAGCCTGACGGCCCCCGGCTCGCGCATCGAGGGCATTGGCCGCCCACGGGTGGAGCCGAGCTTTATCCGCACGCTGGTAGACCGCATGGTGGATGTGGCGGATGTGGATTCGGTCGCCGCCATGCGGGTGCTGTCCCAACTGCTCGGGCGGCGCGTGGGGCCATCCACCGGCACCAACTTTGTGGCCATGCTGACGCTGGCGCATGAGATGCGCGAGCGGGGCGAGAGCGGCTCCATCTTGTCACTGCTGTGCGATGCGGGGGAGCGGTATTTGCCCACGTACTACAACTGCGACTGGGTGCACCAGACGATGGGCGACTGCGCAGGCGCAGAGCAGCGCCTGAACGCGCTGCTGGCCTGACGCCATGGCTGGCTTGCCCCCTTGGCCACAGCCCCCCACAGCGGCGGGCATGCCACCACGCTTTGCCCGGCGGCAGTGGCTGGCCTGGGCATTGGCCGTGGCCGGTGCCACCACGGCGCGTGATGGCTTGGCGTTGCCAGCGAAGACCTTGCGGTTTCCGCGCGACCACGGCAGCCACCCTGACCTGCGCACCGAGTGGTGGTACATCACCGGGCACGCGTTTGCGGATGGGCGGCCATGGGGGTTTCAGGTGACGTTTTTCCGCTCGCGCATGGATGCCACACAAACCATGCGGTCAGCGTTTGCCGCCAAGCAGCTGCTGTTTGCCCACGCGGCCATTACCGATGTGCAGGGGCAAAAGCTGCTGCACGATCAGCGCGTGGCGCGCGCCGGGTTTGGCGTGGCAGAAGCCAGCGAAGCCGACACGGCAGTGCGGCTGCGCGACTGGAGCTTGCTGCGGCAGAACGTGCCGGGCCCTGGCGCGGATGCCACCGCGAGCCGCTATACCGCACGGATCACGGGTGAGCAATTTGGTTTGCAACTGCAGTTTGAATCCACCCAACCCTTGTTGCTGCAAGGGCAGCGGGGTTTGTCGCGCAAGGGGCCGTTGGCCGAGCAGGCCAGCTACTACTACAGCCAGCCCCAGCTGGCCGTGAGCGGCAGCATGGTGGTGGGCGGCCGCACCCTGCCCATTGACCCCACCCGGCCCGCACGCGCCTGGATGGACCATGAATGGAGCGAAGCCCTGTTGGCAGACGATGCAGTGGGGTGGGACTGGATCGGGATGAATCTGCACGACGGCAGTGCGCTGACAGCCTTTCGGCTGCGGCGGGCCGATGGATCGGCGCTGTGGGCTGGCGGATCGTTCAGAGGCGCAGGCCAGATAACGCCACAGATGTTCTCAGCCACCGACGTATCGTGGCGCCCCCTGCGGTGGTGGACCAGCCCCCAAAGCGGCGCCCGCTACCCGGTGCAGTGGGAGGTGCAAACCCCGGTCGGCACCTACACGGTGAATGCATTGCTGGATGCGCAAGAGCTGGACAGCAGTGCGTCCACCGGCGCAGTGTATTGGGAGGGGTTGTCGGACCTGACCCACGCCAATGGCCAAGCGGCAGGCCGTGGTTATCTGGAGATGACGGGGTACACCAAGGCTATGCGGCTGTAGCGGAAATGCCTTTGGGCCAACCCCAGCGCGGTGGGTTAAGCCATGCCCGAAAAAAAGAGCCTGGGGCTGGTAGCCGCAGGCTCTTTGAACGGCGCGCCACCACGCGCCCAACGTGAAGAACTCAGTCCTGGCTCAAAGCCAAAGCCTTCCCCCGTTGGGGTGCAGCGCGGCTACCCCACGAACCAGCGGTGCCGTTGTCGAGCTTGAAGCCTGCTACGGCTTCTGCCAGCGCCGCCGCCTGGTGTTGCAGCGATTGCGCGGCAGCGGTGGCTTCTTCCACCAGGGCAGCGTTTTGCTGGGTGGCCTGGTCCATCAGCGTCACGGCGCTGCCCACCTCGGCAATGCCTGTGCTTTGCTCCTGGCTGGCCAGGCTGATGTCGGCGACGATGGTGGTGACCTTGCGCACGCTTTCCACCACCTTGTCCATGGTGGCGCCAGCCTCTTGCACCAGCTTGCTGCCTGCCTCCACTTGCGAGGCCGATTCGCTGATCAGCTCCTTGATCTCCTTGGCGGCTGTGGCGCTGCGTTGGGCCAGCGTGCGCACTTCAGAGGCCACCACTGCAAAGCCGCGCCCTTGCTCACCGGCGCGGGCGGCCTCCACCGCAGCGTTCAGGGCCAGGATGTTGGACTGGAAGGCAATGCCGTCAATGACACCAATGATGTCCACGATCTTGCGGGCCGAGGCGTCAATTCCGCCCATGGTCTGCACCACCTGGCCCACCACCGTGCTGGCGTGCGAAGCCACTTGCGAAGCGCCGGTGGCCAGCTCGTTGGCTTGACGGGCATTGGCGGCGTTTTGCTGCACCGTAGCCGTCAGCTCTTCCATGGCGGCGGCGGTTTCTTCAAGCGAGCCTGCTTGCTGTTCAGTGCGTGCCGACAAATCCTGGTTGCCGCTGGCAATCTCGGTCGAGGCAAGGCGCACCGACTCCGAAGATTCGCGGATGCTGACCAGCACCTTGGCGATCTTGTCCACGAACTGGTTGAACGACGTGGCAATGGCGGCCAGCTCGTCCTTGCCCTGGGTTTCCAGACGGCGTGTGAGATCGCCCTCACCCGATGCGATGTCACGCAGCGCATCGCTGACCAGGCCCAGGCGACGCAGCTGGCGGCTCACGGCCACTGTCAACAGTGCCACCGCCACCAACACGCTGAGCACGGTGATCAGGCCAGCGATCTGCAGCATCGCGGTGACGGCATGGGTGGCTTCGGAACGATCGATGGCAATGGCCAGGGTCCATGGGGTGCCCTCCACCTTGGCTGCGCAGAGCATCTGGTCTGCGCCGTCGATCAACACATCGGCACGCGTGCTGTCAGAGGCCAGCTTCGTGAGCATGCCAGCATCAATGCCTTTGGCAATTTCTGAGGCGGGCTTCAGGGCCAGATCCGCCTTGGGGTGGGCCAGCAATTTGCCTTCGCCATCAATCAGGAAGGCAAAGCTCTTGGAGATGGGACGAATGGCGGCCACTTTTTTGGTCACCGTGTCCAGATGCATGTCGGTACCCACCTCAGCCGTGGGTTGACCTGCGGGGCCTACGGGTTCAGCGAAGGTGATGGTGAGCTTGCCAGGCTCGCGTCCACATAGGCAGGCGTCAGCACCGGCGCACCGGCCTGCGCTGCCTGCTTGTACCAAGGCCGGGCGGTGCCGTCGTAGCCCTCGGGCATGGGGTGGTCAAAGATATTGCGCTTGTCGGCTTACACAAAATACGTGTCGTCGAACGCGCCGGCCTGTTTGGCTGCCCGCAAAAATGGCAAAGGCTCTGACTGGCCCACCGCCAGTTTCAGGGAGCCCGTAATACGTTGCTTCTCACGCACCCATTCCGCCAACTCGTTGGCGTGTGATCGGGTGACCTGCCCCACCCGGTAATCCAGCTGCGTCAGCGTGTCCTTGCGCACCATGAAAAAGGTGGCCAGGGCCAGCGTCAAAAGAGAGAAAACGGTGATCGCTACACAAATGGCGATCAATCTGGCGCGCAGGGTTTGAAACGTATCACCAACTGAAGTGTGTAAGTATTTGCAAATTATGGAGCTCCCCCGCCTGCATGTATCTACGCATTTCGACGACTTCAGGATGGTTGCTGCGCGGATACGAGCGGCCGATCTGACGGCACGCTACCGCTCGCAAGATACCGATATAAGGCCAAACCCCACAACGGCGGGCCTAAGCTGGGCATAAAAGGAAGAGATGGCGCGAACAGCTTCGGTGCAGACAGCACCTCACCGGGCTGGATACGCACAGTGGCAGAGCTCATGCGCCACGCCCGGTCCTCCCCCCACGAAAGCAGCGGCGCAGACCCGGGCAAGCGTCTATTGCAGCGGCTCTTTCAGTGCTGGGGGCAGCGGCAGCACCGGAATGCCCTCTTCCAGCAGCTGCAGCGTTTGATCAATGTTTGCTTGCCCACGAATGGGGCGTTGGTCAGCTTCACCCCAATGCATTTTGCGGGCTTCTTCGGTGAAGCGTTCGCCCACGTCCTCAGACTGAGCAACAGCTTGCCGCATCCGCTGCAGCCACGCCGCAGCCTGCGAAGCGTCTGAGGGTAGCTGAGGCGGTGGCGAAGGTTCGGCGGTGGGCACCGGAGCTCTGGCTGACGCCGAAGCGCGCAAATTCAGGCGCGGAGCGCTGAGGCGTTTTTGTATCTGGTCATCCCCACACAGAGGGCACTGAACCAGCCCTTTGCCAAGCTGGGATTGGAAGTCTTCCTCTGACGCAAACCAGCCTTCAAAGACATGTTCGCTACGGCAGTGCAGATCCAACACCTTCATGGTGACAATCGCTCAGAAGGAAAAAGCTCGGCAGACTCAGCTATGGCGGCGCAATAGATACCGGTACACAAAGCCCGGAAACGCCAGCGTGAGAAACAACGTACCGGTGATGGCGTAGAACTCCCACCCCTGGGGAGCATTCTGGCCAGCACGACGCTCCAGCAGCATCGCAAAGCCGCCCACCAGAAAGTACAAGACGACCAGTTCCACCAAACGGATGAGCAATCCTTTGCGAGGCGAAGCCACAGGCCCCACCAACGCCACCCGGTGGTTGAGGAAAGGCAAGTTGGCCGCCACCAGAGCAGCCAAAATCACCAGCCAAATGGCACCGGTCTGCGACACAGACGCCTCAGGTCGCCAGGGCGCGGACGATAGCGTCAGCGCACAGTGCCATCAAACCGCCTGGCAACAAGCCCAACACCAGTACCAGTGCGCCGTTCAAAGTCAAGACAAACCGAACGTCGAGCGGAGCGGATACGCTGGTGGCGGTCAATGGCGCGTCGAAATACATCACCTTCACGACGCGCAGGTAATAGAACGCACCGATCAGCGACATAACCACTGCAAACACGGCCAGCGCGATATAAGCGGTCTGCCCAGAAGCCAGCAACGACTGCAGCACCGCCAGCTTGGCGTAGAAGCCCACCAGTGGAGGAATACCAGCCATGGAGAACAGGCAGATAGCCATCACACCTGCGTACAAGGGGCTGCGCTGGTTGAGACCCGCCAGATCCGAAATCTCTTCGCTTTCAAAACCTTCGCGAGCCAACAGCAGAATGACACCGAACGTGGCCAAGGTAGTCAACACGTAGGTCACGACATAGAACATCGAAGCGCTGTATGCGTTCTCCGCCACGGCCGAATTCACCTGCCCGTTGATCACCCCGGACAGCAGGCCCAGCAACACAAAGCCCATTTGAGAAATGGTCGAGTACGCCAGCATCCGCTTGAGATTGGTCTGCGCGATGGCGGCCAGATTACCAATCAACAGCGAGCCGATGGCGAGCACCGCCAACATTTGCTGCCAATCGATGGCCAAAGGCAGCAGCCCATCTACCAGCAAGCGCATGGTGATGGCGAACGCAGCCAGCTTGGGCGCGCTACCGATCATCAGTGTGATGGCTGTGGGAGCACCTTGGTACACATCAGGAATCCACATGTGGAAGGGGACCACACCCAGCTTGAAGGCCAAGCCAGCCACGACAAACACCAAACCGAATACCAGCACCTGGTGCTTGACTTGGCCCGAAAGCACGGCCTTGAACACTTGCCCGATATCCAAAGAACCTGTGGCGCCATAGAGCATGGACAGACCGTAGAGCAAGAAACCGCTGGCCATGGCACCCAGCACGAAATACTTCATGGCCGCTTCGGTCGCGGTCGCATTGTCGCGACGCAAGGCCACCAGGGCGTAGCTGGACAGCGTCAGCAACTCCAAGCCCAGGTAAATGACCAGGAAGTTGTTGCCGGAGATCATGATGAACATGCCCAGCAAGGCAAACATCGACAGCGTGAACATTTCGCCGCCGCGCAGCATGTCGCGGTCTGCAGCGTAGGGGCGTGAGTAGACCAAGGTCACCATGACTGCAATCGTGGCAAAGCACTTGAGCCAATTGCCCATGGCGTCACTGACCACCATGTTGCCGAAACCATAAAAGGTGTTGCCACTGCTGGCGTAGACACCTTCGAGGGCAGCCACCACAGCCAGTGTCAGCATGGTCAGCACATAGGTTGCCGTGCGACGGGGGCTCTTCACCCACAGGTCAACCAGCGCGATCACGCAGGCCATCACAAGAAGCACGATCTCGGGGTAGACCGCAAGCCAGCTGATGTTGTCAATCATCTCAAATCTCTCTGTTCTGTCTGTCGGTCAGTTCAGCTTTTGCAGGGCCACATGCTTGAGCAATTCAGCCACCGAGGCATCCATCACATCCGTGAAGGGGCGTGGGTACAAGCCCATTGCCAGGACGGCAATCGCCAACAGCGACAAAATCAGAAACTCGCGGCTGCCGATATCGGTCAGTTCCTTGACGTGGCTGTTTCCCACGGGGCCCAGATAGACACGCTTGAACATCCACAGTGTGTAGGCAGCGCCAAAAATCAACGCGGTTGCAGCAGCCAGGCCAATCCAGAAATTCGCTTTGACAGCGCCCAGAATCACCATCCACTCGCCCACAAAACCGGCAGTGCCCGGCAGCCCGCAGTTGGCCATGGCAAACAACAATGCAAACGCAGTGAAGTTAGGCATGGTGTTGACAACGCCACCATAAGCAGCAATCTCACGCGAGTGAACGCGGTCGTACAGCACACCGATGGACAGGAACATGGCACCCGACACAAAGCCGTGCGCAATCATCTGAACCAAGCCGCCAGAGACGCCCAGGTCATTGAAGATGAAGAAGCCCAGCGTGACAAAACCCATGTGTGCGACCGAAGAGTACGCCACCAGTTTCTTCATGTCTTTCTGGACCATGGCAACCAAACCGACATAGATCACAGCGACCAAAGACAGGGCAATCATCAGCCATGCCCATTCGCGCGAGGCATCTGGAGCAATGGGCAGCGAGAAGCGCAGGAAACCATAGGCGCCCAGCTTCAGCATGATGGCCGCCAGCACAGCAGAACCACCCGTAGGAGCCTCCACGTGCACGTCAGGCAACCAAGTGTGCACAGGCCACATCGGCACCTTCACTGCAAACGCTGCAAAGAAAGCGAAGAACAACAGTGTCTGGGCCGTGCTGCTCAGTGGCATCTTGTGCCAGGCGGCAATATCAAAGCTGCCACCTGATTGGTTGTACAGATAGATCAGCGCGATCAGCATCAACAAGGAGCCGAGCAGCGTGTACAAGAAGAACTTGAAGGCAGCGTAAATCTTGTTTGGACCACCCCAGATACCGATGATCAGGTACATCGGGATCAGCGTGGCTTCAAAAAAGACGTAGAACAACATGCCATCCAAGGCTGTGAACACGCCAATCATCAGCCCCGACAAAATCAGGAAAGCGCCCATGTACTGGTTGACGCGCTCTGTAATGGACTCCCAGGAGGCCAACACCACAATCACTGTGATGAAAGCTGTCAGGGGCACGAACCAAAACGAAATACCGTCAACGCCCAGGTGGTAGTTGATATTGAAGCGCTCGATCCAAACCGCTTTCTCCACGAACTGCATGGCAGCAGTACCCGTCTGAAAGCCGCCATACAAAGGCAGGGTCACCAGCAGACCGGCCAGCGCACCAATCAATGCAATCCAACGCACTGCACGCGCGTGCTCATCGCGCCCCAAAGCGAGCAACACGGCACCAAAAACGATGGGTGTCCAGATTGCGAGACTCAACAACGAACTCATTTTGTTGTTTTCCTTATTTGATGAGTTGCATGAAGAAGTCGCCCCAGACAAACCAAGTCATCAGTGCGAACACACCCAGAATCATCACCAAGGCGTAGTGGAAGATAAAGCCCGACTGAACCCAGCGCACCACGCCAGAAATAGCGCCGACCAGCTTCCACGAGCCGTTCACCACCCCTCCATCAATGATGGCCTGATCGCCGACCTTCCAGAGGCCAACACCCAAGGCACGAGCTCCCTTAGCCAAGATGTTCTCGTTGATCCAGTCGAGGTAGTACTTGTTTTCCAGCAGGCGGTACAGAGGCTGTACGCGCGCCTTGATGCCTGCGGGCAAAGCGGGGTTGACCATGTACATGTAGTACGACAAGGCCACCCCAGCTAAAGCCAGCCAGAACGGTGCAGTTTGGAGACCGTGCAACGCCATCGCCACGGGGCCGTGGAAAATCTCGCCCAGTTTGGCCATTGCAGGGTGCTTGGCTGCATCCACAAAAATCACGTCTTTGAAGAAATCGCCAAACAACATGGGCTGAATGAACATGAAACCCACCACCACCGATGGGATGGCCAGTAGCACGAGAGGAACCGTCACCACCCAAGGAGATTCGTGGGGCTCATGATGGTCATCATGCCCGTGGTGGTCACCATGGTGAGCATCAGGGTTCTGGTCAAACCGCTCCTTGCCATGGAAGACCAGGAAATACATGCGGAACGAATAGAACGCGGTCACGAAGACGCCAGCCAGCACCGCGAAATGCGCGAACCCAGCAGCAGGAAGATGGCTGAAATGCACGGCCTCAATGATGCTGTCCTTGGAGTAGAAACCCGAGAACAGCGGAGTACCAATCAACGCCAGGGAACCAAGCAACGAAGTGATCCAGGTGATCGGCATGTACTTGCGTAC
>ENA-UOOA01003377-UOOA01003377.1-human-gut-metagenome-genome-assembly--contig:-P61old-NODE-3377-length-19968-cov-7.131171_pt1 | contig 19968 bp, 32 predicted proteins | sample MGYA00242467_ERZ724014 | MGnify/ENA metagenome assembly ERZ724014 | reverse complement strand
TCGATGTCCGTGTTGAGCTTGCAGATCCGCCCGTCCGCCGTGCCGAAGTACAGCGATTCCTCCGCGCCCGCTCGCCGGTTGAGCCAGCAGGAGGCGGGGATGTTCTCGAAATAGTATCCCTCGTACACATAGTCGCCGAGCGCCGCGCTCCGGTACGTCTTGTTCTGCCGCCCGTCCAGCGCGTAGACGTGGCCGTTCGGGAGAGCAAGCATATACATGCCGTTCCATATCACCGCCTCGGCCTTTTCCCGCTCCGGTTCGTCGTTGAGCCTGTTGTTCACATAGAAGCTGCGGCCCTGCGTGATCTTCTCGCTCGTGTAACTGTTCGTCGCTACGGCCATTACCCCGTTGCGGGATAGGAACAGCGGATCGTCCAGAAGAGAAGCGAAGCTCCCCGGCGCGATGGAGCCGACGCCCGCCACGGCCTGCTGCTGCGGCTGCGCGATCTCGCTGTCCTGCAGCTCTGCGGTGCGCAGATAGATCGTGCTGTCCTGCCCGTTATCCTCCTTCACGATGCCGAGCGACCTTCCGAGACGGCAGTACCCGAGGATCGCCGTTGCCTCGCTCCCGACCTCGTTGTACAGAAGATCGGGGAAGTACGTCGGATCGTTCATCCCGCTCGTCCAGTCCACGTTTGGGAGCTCCTCATTCCCGCTCAGCACCGCGCGGTCGTTCGTGCCGATGCCGTAGGTCGTGATGATCGTGCACTTGTCGATGCGGTCGGTGTATCCCGCCACCGTGTGCGGGAACTCCACCACCAGCCCGTCCTCCGAACCGGCTGTCGGCTTTGCCGGAGCCGTGGTCATCTTGATTATGCCCTTCTCGCGGTCGAGCGTGAACGCCGTCGTTTCCTCGCCGAACACCCATGCGCGCACCGTGCCGGTCGCGTCGATGTCTCCGTCAAGCTGAAAGTCCGTCGCCGTGCCGTCCGTCTGAAAAGCGTTCTTCCGGTACGGCGTCAGCATATTGACGTTCTCATAGCTCTGCCCGCCGCCTGTTGGACTGCGCGTGATAACGGTCGTCGGGACGTAGGCATTCTGTGAGGCTCTGTGCGCCGCTGTGCCGTCGTATACATAGAACCCTGCCCCTGTTACTATCCAGAGCTTCCCGGCCAGATACGCGGCGCGTGAGCGCCTCTCCGGCAGTCCTGTGAGTATCTCCGTCGGCGCTGTCTCGTCGTCCCAGGCATAGAGCGCCGTGCCGATGTGCGCGAGCTTCTTTTCCGTGCCGTCGAACCTTCCGGCGAACAAACCATATACCGGCTTGTCCTTTTGCCAGAGCTTCCGCCAGCCGAGCCGCTTCTGCGGCATTCCGCCGCCGTCCGCCACGATGTTCGTGCAAAGCGGGCTGCGGGAATAATCCACGAGTGAGGGGTCTGTGGAAAAGTCCGCGCCGCGGAACGTCTTATATACGCTCTGCCGGATGCTTACCCCTGTTTTCTTCGCCATGGCTTACCCCCGGAAAAGGCTCTGCGCGATGCGCCGGTTCTCGCCCGGCTGCGTCGTCCTGAGAAGCGATACCGCGCGGTCGTACATGGTGAGCATCGCCCCGTAGTCCATCACGAGATCGGGGAGGAGCTGCTGCGCCGCCACATAATACGGCATGCACTCGCAGGCGTCCGGCGCGATCTCAAATTCGTAGCTGTCCGGCGCGTCCGTCGGGATCGTCTGCGGCATGGCGAAATATTCGACCGTCACCTCCGCGTACCCCTCCGGAATGACGAGCTTCCCGCCCATCCACCGGAAGCGCCGTGTCGCATTCTTCCCGTCCGCCCATATCCGGTACAGCGAGTAGAAATTCTCCGGCATGGCGTATACGGTTTTTCCCAACGTTGGGACAATAACCTCCTCCCGGAGGATCTTCTTGATCTGCGCGAGCGTCTTCTGCGCCATGTCGAAAAACGCCGTCATCTTCTTCTCGATGTCCTCGTCGTGCTCGATCTCTCCGCCCGCGCTGTGCTCGTCGAGGAGCATGTATACCTTGTTTTTCGCTTCTCCGAGCGTCATATCGTTTCCTCCTTTCCGCTCAAAGGCTCCCTTGTGCAAAGGGAGCTGTCAGCCGCAAGGCTGACTGAGGGATTGTCGTTTTTTTTACCGAAAACAGAGCGAGTCACCCCGCCCTGTTTCCCTCACATAATCAGTTATCCGGCGGAGCTTCCTCGACCTCCGCCTTTTTCTCGGTGGTCTGCTTCAGACGGTCCAGCAGCTTCATGAGGAAGTCCGGCATAGGCACGCCGATCTTCCCGCTGTTCTCCAGAATGGAGATGAGTTCGTTAATAATAAGCCACACGATCACCAGCAGACCCACAACGAAATTCACATCGAGCTGTACGCCGAGCTTGCCGCCGAGCATCGTGATGAGGTAGTCAACCCCCATACCCACGGCGACGATCATCAGGTAGAAAACCTTCTTGATCACGCCCTGAATCCCCTTGCGGCTCGAAAGCTCCTTGTTCATCCACGCCGCCGTCATCCCCGTTACGTAATCGCAGATCATCACCGCGATGAGCACCGCCACCGGAACAACGAGCTGCTTGAAGTACGCCATCAGCGCCGCGGCTGCCGCGGTCACAATGGCCTTCCAGAAGTTTTCCATACTGTTTTCTCCTTTCAGTCCAGCAGCAGGAAGCGCACGTCCGTGGATGCCTCCGACGCAACGACCGCCAGCTCTCCGGCAGCGAACGGCACCTGCAGCACCGTGTTGGCCGGAATGGGGAAGCCCGCCGCGGCTGTCAGCGCCTTGTTCGGGTCAAACGGTGCGATGTAAGCTACATTCGCGCTGTTGTTTGAAACAACGACGGTCTGACAGTGGCAGTCCACCTTCGTCTCCTTCGTGCCCGCCGCAACAGCGAGCACACGGTCAATCTTCATCATATTCGTTTCCTTTCTCCCTCACACGCTCCCGCGCCCCCCTTGCCTCCCCTAACAGGGGAGGTGTCAGCCGGAGGCTGACGGAGGGGTTCGCAAAGCCCGTCGATGGTTTGTTTGAAGCGTCAGCCCGGATCGCCGAAGATGATCTGCCGCGCGTCGCCCCAGCCCACGCCGAAGTCGGCATACGCGGTGTAAAGATCCTTCAGCGGGTTGTCCTGCGGCGACTGCAGCACCATTGGGCGCGTGTTGTAGACGATGTTCACGAGCTCCTTCATGAGACGGCGGTCACACACCGCCCACTGTTTGCTCGTGAATCCGTCCGCGCCACCGCCCATCACGATGTAGCGCATGCCGTAGATGGGGTTCGCGGCGTTCGTGTCGTCGTCGGGGTTCTGCGTCGGCATCAGGCGGGAGTTCTCGCCGAACATCTTCTTCGCCTTTTCCTCCAGCTCCGGCGCGATCAGCACCGTGTCAAAGTCGCACAGGAACGGCACTCCGTCCGGCGTCACAAAGCGGTTGGCGCGTGCCTGCGCCGCCGTGATAGCCGCAACGGAGAAGGCGTCCGTGGTGATGTTGGAGTACGTACCGGCGTCAGCGTCCGCCTCAAAGCGGCGGCCCTGCGAGCCGCGGGAAGCGACCGGGTGCGCGGCATTCGCCCAGCTCACGCCGTCGCCGCCGTTGTGTCGGCCGTCGGTGTTCCAGGCGTTGGCGAACATGCGCAGCACATGCAGATACACCGTGAGCGCCATGCTGTTGCCGAGCTTCGTGCCGACCTTCTTCGTCTCGCCCGCCTTGTCGATCTTCGCTTCTTTGTAGCCGACAGGGATGGAGAGCGAGTACTCGACCGGCGTGATCACGGTCTTAAAGCCGCGCTTGAGGCTGCCCTCGTTGAGATTCTCGCCGTCGTAGCGGGGCGCTTCGCCGTAGCCGCCGGAGCCGGTCAGCTCGTAGTCGATGCTCTTGGCGTTCACCTCGCTGATGACGGGTGACAGCTTGTTGAGGCGGTCGGCATACGCAAAGTCGAACGCCTTGCCGACAAACTTGTAGTTGTCGGTCGCCCAGTTCATGAAATTCGCAGGCATTTCTGTTTCCTCCTTCTTAGGTCAGCGCATGGCCGATCGCCATGAGCTTGATCGTGCCGCGCTCGTAGTCGTGGCCGATGCAGCGGATCTTCGTCGCGCCCACGGTCTTGAGCGTGATGCCGAGACGCTTGTCGCCGAGACTCGCAACGCCGCCGATGGCAGCGCCGATCACGGGGTAGACCTCGTACACGTCGCCCCCGGACGGCGTGCCGCCGCTGGCCTTGGTCATCACCGTTCCGGTCTTGGCATAGTCGGTAACGACGATCTGCGTGCCTACCGCGTCGGTGTTCGTGCTGGACGCAGCCTTGCTCTTCAGCACGAGAATCGCGTTGTTGAAGCTGTCGTCCGCGGCGCTCGCGTCCACCTCGCCGGAATCCGGCACAATGGTCGTGGCGCTGCCGGAGGCGGCCTTGATCGTCGGCGCGGCGCACTCAAAGATGAGCGTCGGGTTGTCGCAGACTTTGATCTCCTTGCCGTTCGCGCGCAGATTCAGCGCGTCCTCCGTGCCGGAATGAAATTCCGCGGCAATGCCGAGGATCGCTCCGGTCTCCGCAGCGGCGGCCAGAACGACCTTGCCGCCGGAGAGCTTCACAACGGCGCCCGCGTCGATCACGGTCGCCGCGTCGATGGGATAGTTGCGGGCGGTCTGCAGCACGCTGCCGCCGTCCACATTCTGTACAGGATGCATGATTCTTCTCCTTTCAGCGTTCCAAAAATTCCTTGGCGGTCATTTTCAGATTGGGGTATTCTCGGTTCCACTCGTCGAGCTCCCTCTGCTGGGCGGCCGTCAGCCCGGCAGATACGCCGCCTCCGCCCGCTCCCGTGGAGCGTTCGGCTTTCTTTGCGGCCTTCTCCACCGCCTTCGCGGCGGCTTCCTCTCCCACAAGCTCCTGCCAGTCGGCATAGAGCTCGCTCAGCGGCTCCTTCCCGTACCGGCTGCCGCAGAACCTGCGGAACTTCGCGTTTCCGTCGAGCTTGGAAATATCCACGTCCGGGTGCTCCCGGACGAATGCCGCGGCGTCCTGGGCGATCCAGTCCTTCTGCCGCTCTGCCTCGGCGTCTGCTTTCTCCCGCTCGGCCCGCTCGCGCTTCTGTTTGCGGACGACCTCTTTTGCGTCCTCTTCCTCCTCCAGATCCTGCACGGTGCGCCCGCTCTCCGCCGCGGCCTTCTTGAGCCGCGCCGCGCGCGCCTTGTCGGCGTAGCTCTCCAGCACGTCCAGCGAGTCGATCGCCCCGCCGCCGTCCGGATCGCTTAAGCCAAGCTTGGCAAGCGCGCTCTGGTAGCGCTCCTCGGCCCGTCGAAATCCGGCGGATTCTCCGGCCTTGCGCGCCGCCTGGTATCTGGCGTTCTCTTCCCGGCTCTGTCTGGCAGGTTCGGCGGCCTCCTGCTTCTTTTCGCCTGCGGTCTCTTCCGCTTCAGCGCCGGTCTCTGCGGTTACGACGCCGCCCTCCGAGCCCTCCTCCGGAGTTTCGACTTCCATGTTCTCTTCCATGTGGGTTCCTTTCTACCGCTGTACTGCCGCGGCCGCGATGTATTTTTCCTGCTGATTAAAGGCTAACCCGAAATATCTGTCCGTGCTCGGCGACTTTTTTGTGAACTTTTCACGAATCGTCAAACCCGTTGAAGCAGCAGGAGGTTCCGGCCGCAGAAAATAAAAAACCGGAGCAGTTTCCCGCTCCGGTCGAAAAATTTCTGTGAAATATTACTCGCTGTATAATAGCTGATCGCGGCGCGTTCTCTCCCGCCTCGGTAAGGCTCCCTTGTGCAAAGGGAGCTGTCGGCGGAGCCGACTGAGGGATTGTCATCACCACGCCTTCCTCGCCCTCTTCTGCCGCTTCATCTGGTCGATGAGCTTCTCCCGCGGCTTTTCCGGCTCTGTGAGCACCGTCATCCGCTGCTGATGCCGCACCGCGTAGGTAATCGCCGCGCCCATCACAAGGTCGTCGTGCTTCCCGGCGAGCGCCTCCGGCCGGTGATCCTCGTTGTAGCAGAACGTCAGCATTTCTTCGAGCAGCTCCCGGTCGGTGAACCACTCCGGATGCGAGGAGAACACCTCCACCAGATTCGCAATCGCCCGCGGGCGGCTCTGCCGGTCGGTGCGGAAGCCGTAGCTCTTCCTCATCTGCCGCGTGTAGGTGTCCTCCCGCTCGCGGCTGTACTGATTCGGATACTCCATCTCCTGCAGCTTCATCACCGGGTAGGTGGAGAAGTTCGTCTCTATGGCGACAAGCGCATCGTTGTAGAACCTCCCGAGCGCGCAGATCTGCCGGACGTATTCCGGCTCGGAATATTTCTGCCGGAGCTTGGCAGCGATCCTCCCGCTCACGTTGTTAATGACAATGGCCGTGAAGTAGTCCGAGCCCTCGCCCGCCGTGTCGCCGCCGAGCACATACGGAACGCCCTCCTCCGGCATCTCATAGAGCGTGATCGCGCCGGTCTCGCTCTCCGTCCACTCGCCGTTTGTAAACTCCCCGCGCCCGGCGGGTCCGGGCAGCCGCTCCAGCCGGAGCACGATCTGCTCGTTGTCGAATACGCCCGTGCCGCTGTGGAGGAACGCCTCGCCGGGAGAGGCGGGATACTCCTGCCGGAACATGTCCAGGCTCCCGCCGCAGTTGTTCGCAATGCACCAGCGCCGCCATTGCAGCTGCTCGTCCGTCAGCTGATAGGCGGCCTTGAGATCCCGCTCCTCCGGCGTCCATTCCGTCCCCGGCACGACCGGCATCGAGTAGTCCGGGTTTTCAAACCACGCGAAGAACACCGGCTCAAAGTCATTCTCCCCCGCAACGGCGGCGTCCCAGCGCTCCTTGAAGTCCTCAAAGCCGTTCGCCGTGCTCTCGATGACGACCATCGTGCCCGGCAGACTCGGCACGGCCTGTAAAATGCCGGCAAGCGTGGAGGCTTTCCCGTCCGCGCCGTCCGGCCAGAAGGCGTACTCCGAAAGATGCACGCATTGCAGCGTGTCGCTTCGTCCGATGCCCCGGCCGCCCGCCGTGGCGCAGCGGATCCGGGAGCGCAGCCCCGGCCTTGCCTCCCGCTCGCTGCGGAGCTTGGACGGGTTCTCGAATACCAGCTCCTGCGCGTTGGAGGCGCGCAGCATCGGCTTCACCGGCGCGGGCAGCTCGTCGTAGAAGAGCTTGCTCATCCGGAAAAGGTTTGCCGTCGCGTCCTCACGGTGCGCAACGATCAGCGCGTTTACGTTCCTTCGCGTCGCGCAGGCATGGAAGATGAGGCCCTCCGTCAGCGTGGAAAAGCCGAGCTGCCGGGCCTTGAGAATGATGAGCCGCACGGGCTTTCCGGCGTCCTGCTGCCGCTTCGCCACGGCGTAGAGCTTCCTTTGCGCGTCGTTCAGCCGGAACGGCACGACCGTCCCGCTCTTCGTCTTGATCTTCAGGCACGATTCGATGTAGTCCATAGCAATGCACGGGTTCACAGCTTCGATCCCTCCTGCCTTGCGAGCCAGTCCTCAATGCTCTCGGCGGCGCTCTGCTCACCCTCGGCAAAGTTCATGTGCTCCGTCAGCTCATGCAGCGCGCGGATCGCGCCGTTCGCGTCAAATTCCCAGAATCCGTTCGGCTCCTTCTGCCGCGTCTCCGGGTTCCATTCCAGCACCGGCGTCTTCTGCGTGCACCGCTCCACGATCTCCACCAGCCGCCGCCCGATCCACGCCTTCGATATGCCCATCTCGTCAAAGAGCTTCTTTTCCAGCTTCCGCCGGTACTCGATCACTCCCTGCGTCTCCAACAGCTTCGACGCCCGCGAAGCGGCGCTCCGCGCGCTGTACCCCGCGGCGATGGCGGCGGCGGTGGCGTTCCCGCTCTTGAGATATTCCTGCACAAACCGCTTCTGCTGCGGCGTAATGTCCTTTGCCATTACTTTTTCCTCCTCACATCGGCCAGTACGCCGCGTAGAAATTCCGGCGCAGCTCATAGATCCGGCCCACCGGCACGCTCGTCTCGCGGCTCACCGTCTCCGGCGATTTGTTTTTCAACAGCACGGCGATGAGGGCACGCCCCTCGGCCTGCCCTTTTGCTGTGCTCTCTATCGTTTTCCGGATCTCGTCCTGTGCCGGCGGCGGCAGATTCCGGTACGCCTCCAGAAAGGCGTGAACAATGCGCTGCTGCCAGACCGCCCCGCAGCCCTTCATGGGCCGTAATTTCAAGTCTTCGCCTCCTTTTTCGCCTCCCTTGTGCAAAGGGAGGTGGCGGCATCGCCGCCTTCCTCCCCCTTGCCTCCCCTAACAGGGGAGGTGGCAGCCGGAGGCTGACGGAGGGGTTTTCCGCCGACATTTGTTTTAACAGAACGCGCAGAGACGCGCGCGCCGTTGCCTTTTCTTTCCTTCTCCGGTCGAATATAGCGGACATACTCCGAGGTAAACCCGCTCTCGTAATCCCGTGTTTTATGCTGCTCACAGATGATCGCGTCTTTCGGGAGTTCGATCTTGCTGTTGATGTACACCGGCACCGGTTCCGTATAGACAGGCTTTTCTAACCCGCGGCTCGTGTGGTATTTCTTTTTCCCCGGTACGCCCTTGGCGTTTCGTATCATATACTCTGCAATCTTGACATGATCCTTCCGTCCGTCAAGACGGCGGTACGTCACCGCCTCCTGTGGCCAGAGAGCGCAGACGAGCTCATAGTCCGCCGCCGGCATGACGAGATGAAAATGTGGCCGGGCATCGTTTCCGTCCTCATCTTTCCGGCCTTGGGAGTAAACGAACTTGATGTTCGCCCCTTGTTCCTTCCGATACGACTCGCGGAGCTTTCGGAGGAACCGGTCGAACGCCGTTTGAGCGGTCTCCCAGTTTATTTCTTCCTTCCCCGGAAAAGTAAGGGTGAGCCACAGATCCCCCATCCGGAAATTGCAGTTGAGCACTCGGGTGAGTTTCTTTATGGCGTCCGTCTCGTTGCGTTTGATTTTTTCAATACTCGACTTTTTCGCCTTTGTTCCCCGCCGAACGCGCTGGCCGCCTCTCTTTGTCGGCATCCAGCCGCGGCGGATCTCCGTCACCGGTCCCGAAATGATCTTGTACTCCATGTAAGCCGTCACTCCTTTTATCCTCCGTCCTAAAGATAGCCTTTTAACAGGTCCGCAAAAATTCGCGCACGCGCACGCGAATTATATAAGGTATCGCTGGCTCCCTTGTGCAAAGGGAGCTGGCTCGCCGTAGGCGAGACTGAGGGATTGTGCCTCCCTCCCCGAGGGAGGTGTCAGCCAAAGGCTGACGGAGGGAGTCTTTCCGCCCTCATTTCCGCCGCCGTCCCCCGGCAGCAGAAATCAAACCGGAAATTTCCTCGTTTTTCCTCTTGCAAGTGTCACGATATCGTGATATAATATAGTCAGAAACGAAAGGAGGCAATATCATGCCGGTAATCGCCCGATTTTATGGGATCATCGTGAAGATGTATCTTCTCGGCGGGGAGCACAATCCCCCGCACGTCCACGTTCTCTATGGGGAAAAGAACGGCGTCCTTGATCTCAATACTCTCACGTTCAAGGAATGCGACCTCCCCGCAAAGGCCCGCGCGCTCGTCCTCGAATGGGCTTCCGCGTACCAGCAGGAGCTTCTCACCATGTGGAAAACGCAGTCGTTCCGCGTGCTCCCGCCTCTGGAATGAGGCCGGGAGCTTTCCGTAAAGGAGGTATCTCATGTTTCACAAGCTCAAATCCGTCACGCCGCTCCCGGACTATACGCTCCTCGCCAATTTCTCGGACGGCTCCGTGAAATCCTACGACTTCCGCCCGCTCCTCGACCGCATGGAGGTCTACGCCCCGCTGCGGGAGTCTCCCGCGTTCTGGGCATCCGCCGCCGTCGATCCCGGCGGCTACGGCGTTTCGTGGTCGGACGAGATCGACATATCTGCCGAGGAGCTGTGGGAGCACGGCGTCGCCGCCGAAAGCCCGTTCTCCGGTCTTCTCTCGTTCGCCGACGCCACCGGCCTATGGGGTCTCAGCGAAAGCGCCCTGCGCAAAGCCGTGGAATACCGTAAGCTCACCGTCGGCGTCGATGTCCAGAAATTCGGCAAGCAATGGGTCGTCACCCGCTCCGCCATGGAACGTGAGTACGGCCGTCCCTCTCATTAACTCCCGTCATACGCCGCCGCCCGCCGGTCTCCCGGCGGGCTTTTTTTCGCATTTCAGACGGCGAAGCAGATATTCTCGAACTTCTTGTAGGCGTCCAGATAGATCTCGTTCTTCGCCTTGTTGTATGTAACTTCGTAATACATACCGTCCGGCAGCGTCGTCGAGAGAAGTGCCTTCGCGTTCCCGAGAATGTATGCGTTCCATACCACAAACACCTCAAAGCCCGGCATTTCGTCCGTTTTGTCCAGGTGATCAGCGGTATACTCCCGCACGAGTTTCTTTGCCTTTTCCGTAAATTCCGTGTTTCCCATGTCCTTCGGTTCCTCCTTCCTTTTAAAATAGTTCATCGGCGTGTCCGGATAGCAAAAACAGCAGGGCTTGTTACCCATAGCGCTCGGCGGCCAATGTACGCACTCTTCGCACCTCATTCGCAGAACATCCAGTCTTCCGCCAGCATGTCCGCCTGACTCGCCAGCCAGCCGATCTGCTCTCCCCGCGTTCCGCAGAACACGATGGCCTTGCTGCCTATGTCCTCATGGTACGTATTGCGCGGCTGCGCGTCCGTGGCGCTGTAGTAACGGATGTCTACCGCCAATTCGATGTGCTGATTTCGTCCGTTCCACCCGGCCCGGCGCACTTTCATCCCGCGCTTGACGTACTTTATCGCTTCGCTGAACGAGAAGCGCGCTATGCCGCCGAGCGCCGGGCAGTTTTCAACCCCGGCAATCACCCACTCGTCCGACAGGACGTTCAGCAGCGTGTATTCCACGACCTGCGTCTCGCGGATGTCCATTTCCATTCCGTCTTTGGTGTGCATGATAATGGTCCGCTTATCGGCATCCCATCTCCAGAAGCCGCCCCACGACGGCAGCTTCACCGCCTCCCCGTGTTTCATTGCCTCGAGTGCATTTTTGAAATCCATGTTTTTATCCTCCTTGTTTTTTATTCCTCCGGCGCGTCCCAGTCGCACCAGCTCATCATCTCCAGATGCCGCCACTTCTTCAGCGTCGCCTCGCTGTCCGTGTCCTCGCGCGGTCGATAGCCGCGGCGGTACAGCCGCTCGCCGGTGTCGCCGTCCTCCTGCCGGACGATCCCGCCCGGCGTAATTGAGTACCGGCGCACGTCCAGATTTGCCCCGCGCGGCACCACACCTACGATCTCGCCGTTTCGCTTCTGCATCAGGAAATTTAAGCCCATCCGCAGCCCGGTCGGGCGGATCTCCTCGATGCGCGTTTCCCCGGCGTAGCCGCAGATCTCCTCGCCGACCGTCTCCGGCAGCTCCTGCTGCACGAGATAGTCGCCCTTGCTGCGCACGATCCGCACCGTGTCGTTCTCCGGTATGTACCCGAGCATTTCCACCAGTGCGCCGAGCGTCCCGCGCAGCCGCTCCCGCAGGCCGTCCATCGGCACGACCGCCATCCACTCATATCCGAGCGCCGTGAGCGTCTCCCCGTTGCAGTAGAGCGTCAGCCCGTGCTTCGTCTCCGCGCGCAGTGCCCGCTCCAGCGCCGCATCATCAAACGCCATTAACCGCACCTCCCTATCAGCGTTTCCAGGATCTTCCTCGTCCCCGCGAGCAGCTTGTCCGCCGTCTCGCCGTCCGTGCTCTTCATCACATGCAGCTTTTCCACAGCCAGATTGAAGTTCTCCTGCGCGAGCTTCACAAGCAAAATTACCTCGTTTGCCCCGCTCTGCGCGGCCGCCAGCCGCTTCCGCAGCTCCTCGGTCTCGGCCCTGGCCTTTTCCGCCGCCGCGCCCGCGCTCTTTCCGGCGTCCCTCGCGGCGCTCTCCGCGGCCTTCAGCTTCTTTTCGAGCTCCGCCACGGCCTTTTTCTTTTCCTCCGCGGCGGCGGCCTTCGCCTCCTCCACGGCCCTCTGCACCGCCGTCTCGTCAATGGCGACCTCCACCGGGCGGCTCTCCGCCTCGCGCAGCATCGCCTCCATCTTCTGCGCCGCGTCCTCGGCGTCCTCGCGCTTCACGCGCTGGTCCTCGAGCGCGTCCTTCGTCTCGGCAAGCTCGGCCTCGGTGTCCCGGAGCGCCTTCTGCGTCTCTCCGAGCTCCCTGTCCGCCGTTTCCAGATGCTTTCGCGCCTCGTCCCGCTCGCGGATCGCCTCCTCCAGCTCGCGGGCCGAAATGTGCTCGGCGTCCACCTCGCGGGCGAAGTCCTCCCGCTCCTCCTCCGGCACAGCTAAAAGCCGCAAAGCATTGGAAACACTGATTTTTCCCAACGTTGGGAAAATGTTCTCCACGCCCAGAAGCGACCCCTGCGCGGATCCGTACTCGTTGTAGAGCTTGATGAAGCGGTACGCGCTCGACTTGCTGATCTCGGTTTCGCGCTCCACCCATCCGGCGAAGTCCTCGCCCACCTTGTCCTTCGCAAGCTGGAGCCGGTACCCGATTTGGATTCCGTACTCGAGCACCATCTGCCGCGCCTGCCGCGTCAGCAGCCGGATCTCGCCGCCGAGCTGCTCCGGCGTCATGTCCTCCGTTTTGATAAGATCATTCACGCTGCGCTTGTCCTCCGTTTCCGGCCGGAGCGCACCCACTCCAGCCATGTATTTTCAAAATTCCGTATCTCGTCGGTGCGCGCACAGTTGCACATGCCCCGGTTCTCCGTCACCGAGAGCTGCTTCTCGTTGAAGTTGAGCGTATACCACGGCTCGTCCGGCTTGTCCTTCCGCCGGATAAAGAAGATCGTGAGCTCTCCCCGCGCGTGCCGCTCGGCGTAGCAGGCGACGCAGTGGTGCAGCGCCTTTCCCTCGGCGATGAGCTCCTCCTCCGTTTCACACGGTCGGATGAGAATGTCCCCGTCGGCAAAGGCGTACTTTTTCATGCGCTCATACCGCTGTTGAAAAGCCTCCCGCCGTTTCTTGGCGGCCTCGTCCTTCTGCCTCTCCTGCATCTGATCGTGCGCCCGCTTGAGATTCTGCGGCCACATCACGTCCCGCTCGGTGAGATCCTCGCCGAGCCTTTCGGCCATCGTCCAGTAGTCCAGCAGATACCCCGGCCACAGCCGGCTTTTATACCGCGCCGCCTGCCTGTCAAGATACCTCTCGGCCTTGCCCGGCAGCACCCCGCGCTTCAGGAAGTCCTCCTGCTGCCACTCCACTACCTTTGTGACCTCCTCGCCGAGACGGCAGGCCACACCGTATTTCCGCGCGAGCAGCAGCGCCTTCAATCGCTTCAGCGCGTCCTCCGCGCCGTTGAAGTAGGTAAGCTCCTCCTTCGTCAGCCGCAGCAGCTCGTGCGGCTTTTTCCTTTTCCAGTCCACGCCGTGCAGCACGTCGGTCCTTTCCGACCAGTTTTTGTTATACACCAGAGAGCGCTTCCCCTCGGCGATGAGAGCCGCCGCGAGCTTTTTGGCGTTCGGCGCCGTCAGCGCCTCGGCGTTCCTGTGCCGCTGCCATAGCTTCATCCATGCGACCGGGAAGCGGTATTCCGTCTCCACTCCCATATAGGTCTCGAGCTTGCAGTTGGCGCACTCCGTTTCGGCGTATACATTCGCAGCCCCTCCGGGCAGTACACAAGCTCCACGTCGAACATCGTGTCGGCAAACCGCTTCCGCTCCTCCCAGCCGGGGAGAATGTAGGTCGAGTACATGTATTTCTTCCAGTGCCGCCAGCGCGCGGCGCTCGTCCCGCCGAAGGCGTACACCTCCCACGGATCGATGCGCCATGTGACGCGCCCGCTCTTCTCCACGTCCCGGCACACCCTCCAGAGATAGAGCAGCAGCTTCCCGCCCCGCGCCTCCGCCGTCATCGGCCAGACGTACCGCGCAAGCCGCTGCGCCGAGGACACATGCTTCGCCTCGACCTCCTCGCCGCACATCGGGCAGGCGAGCTTGTCGCCGCTCGCGAGCTCGTCCCCGCTCGCTGGATGCAGAAACCCGAACGGTGCGCTGTATCCCGCGTGCCCGCAGCCCCCGCCCGGCACATAGTAGAGCTTCACCGTCTCCCCGCACGCCGAGCATACGGCGTCCACGCACTTGTGCCGCAGCCCCGTCAGCGGATCCGTCTGCCATCCGGCGCGGTATATGAAATAGTCCCGCCATTGGAGATCCTGCGCCTTGATCCAGTCCAGCAGCCCCTCCGGCGGCGTTTCCGATAACGTCATAAAAACGCCCCCAGATCAATGATTTCCGAATCCCCCTTGCCTCCCCTATCAGGGGAGGTGTCAGCGAAGCTGACGGAGGGGTTCAGCCCGTAAAACTCCCGCAAAATCCTCTCGGCCTCCGCCGGCGTCACGCACGCAAAGCTCCCGGTCTTGTGCGCGTCCGCGTAGGCCTTGATCTTCTTCTCGGCCTGCTGAATGCTCATCTCCGGGATATCGAGATCCTTGTCGAGCAGCTCCGCGCTCTCCGGCTCGCGCCGTGCCATGTCCTTGAGCTGCTCGCCCACCATCCACGCGGCGGTGCGTCCCTTTTCCTTCGCCTGCTGCCGCTCGATCTTTTCCACAGCTGACATACACATCCGTCCTTTCTTCGGCCTGCCATCATCAGGCATGGGCGGCCATCCCCATACGACGGGCCTTCCGCCCGTTTCGGCTAATCGATAATTTTTTCACTGTACAACCGGGCAATGTTCTCCCAGTCGTCGGCGTTCACATTGCCCTGATATCCAATCAGGAAGCACACAACATCCATCCTGTCCCAGCTGCGCTTTGTGCTCTCTACATACTTTGCGATCTCGTCGTAGCTCATTCGCTTCTTCTTCAAAAGATCACCCCCAGCACCGCGAGCAGCGCCGCCGCAGCGGCGCACGCCCCGCAGGCCCACAAAACCCGCTCCTTCATTCCTCGATCACCTCAAGGCCGTAGGCCACCGCCACGTCATGCTCAATGCGGCAGCCCCGTGCATCCTGCCACCCTCGGCAGAAGTAGACAGTGTGGCAAAAGCTCATCTTTTCCAATGACTTTGCAAGGAAGTGAAGAGAGATTTGGACAACGCCCTGCCCTTCCAATCTCTCCTTGCCGTCCCATGCGCCTGTAAAAAATGTGTTCACGACGTAATATCCTCGTCGTTCCAGCTCGGCAATGGCCCTGTTGCGTTCGTTGTCAATTTCCCATGTTGATCTCCCCGCCATCGGCTGCGAGATCATGGCCAGTTTTTTCATCTCAGCTCCTCCTTCATCTCCACGATCCGCTCCGCAAGCCTCACGCACTTCGTCTGTCCGGGGCAGGCCGTAAACGGACACGCCCGGCAAAGCTCATTCACCGCCCGCACCCACAGATCATGCTCTATTCTGTTCATTTGCATTAGCCCAGCACCCCTTCGTTTTCCTCAACATAGCGCCAGCTCTGCGGCGGAATTTGCACCGGATCCCAGCAGTACGTGCCGCAGTCTCCGACGTACTCGCAGCCGAGACAGCTGTGGAAGTTCGTGATATCAACCGGTTGTCTATAGATTTTCAGATCGGAGATATGCCACCCGAACCCCGTTTTCCCTTTCAGGTACGTTTCGAGCTCTTCTTCCGTCAAACATGCCGCCTCGAGAAGCCGTGAGATGTCGTGCACCTTCTGCCAATCGTCCACGATTCGGTACTTTGGTCTCTCTTGGGCGCCGGTGTATCCGATCTGCACCAGCCGGTCGATTCTGCCGCACACAAACTCGCCAATGACTTTCCCGCCGCCATAAAAGCCTTGCTTTCCCACCAGCGCGAAGAAATCCTCGTGTTCAAATCGCGGCTTCGTGCAGTAGACATACACCTTAAAGGGCGTCTGCATCAGCGTCGGGCGCGTTTTCCGTACCTCCACCGTTTTCTCACCCCGGAGGATCTTCTCGCACCAGCACGGCTGGATGCTCACGAGTACTGCCCTTTTCACCCGTTCGTCCTCCTGTTCCACCGTCTCTCGATTTCAAGCCTTGCCTGCCGCGCGGGATCCTTCGTCCACGGCGGCGCTGGATACAGCGTGTGCATTTCCGCGCCGCAGTGCGGGTTCCCGCAGCGGATCGTGGCGATGTATGTCCCCATCGGATGCCCCTTCGCCGGGGCTATGGAGCGCCGCGCCTCCGCGCCGCAGAACGGGCAAGCCTTCATCCGTGCCGCCCGCCTCTCTGGAGGATCGCCGCGTCCGGCAGGCGCATCCACCGGCAGATGTCGGCGGCGAAGGAGGCGTAGCCGTAGAGCGCGAACAGCGCCTCGATGATGCCGAACCCGCGCCCGTAGCGCCATACGAAGTAGATCACCGCCGCCAGAAGCGCCATCACCATCGTTGTGATAAACATTGCCTTGCTCCTGCTCATTTCGTTTTCCTCTCTCTCTTCTTGTTCGGGCAGAAATGGAACTTGTGCGCCGCCCCGCACATTTCGTCCTCCTCACACTCGATCACCGGCAGCGGCGTGCCGCTATTGGTGTAGAGCGTCACCATGTCGTCGCTGCTCTCCACCGCTCGGCGGAAGCGGTACGGCGTCAACGACGCCTCCACGCACAAAAGCCCCCGCGGCCCCGGCACGAACAAAACCGGCCGCCCGCAGTACTTGCACTTCGTCTCTTTCGGAATCATTCAATGTTCTCCTTTCTTTCTAAGGCTCCCGCCCACGCTCTTGCCTCCCCTAACAGGGGAGGTGTCAGCGCAGCTGACGGAGGGGTTCGGCTCCCTTGTGTAAAGGGAGCTGGCTCGCCGTAGGCGAGACTGAGGGATTGTCGTCCCCGTCTCGCTCCTTTTTGCACCACTCCGGCGTCCTCACGCTGTCCGGATGCGGATTTCCGGCACGAACAACGTGCAGCACTCGCCCGAACCTGTCGCCGTTCCCGGTGTACAGGCAGCGCACCGCCTGCTTCCCCTGCGGCCACTGGTCCAGCGCGATGTGCGGACATCCCCTGCACGTTTTCATTCCTTCGCCCTCTCTTTCTGCGTCGGGAGTCCCATCCCGTTTCGCGCCCGCCATGCGGACATCGTCGAAACGCCGAGCTCCTTCGCAATGTGCGGATCGTCCATCCCGGCCTCCCACAGTTCCTTCAGCCTTGCTCGGTCGATCTCCTGCCGGTATCTCGGCGGGAGTCCCGCGCCGTGCCGCCACTTCTGCACCGTGTCCGGGTTGCATCCGATTATGCGCGCGATCTCCCGGTCGTTCTTGCCCTCATCCCAGAGTGCCCGGAACTGCGCCCAGTCGTAAAGCCGCCCCGCTCGCTGCTTCGGTTCCCTCCTCGGAGAGCTCCCGCGCAGCACGACCGGCTGCGCCCGTACCCGCAGCGCCGTCCCCGGCTTATAAAGGCCGCATTTCCGGGTGATGTCAGCCTCGCCCCGGCTCGTCTTGGTCTCTCCGGTGATAAAGAAGTAGTTGCAGCTTCCGTCAGACCCGCTCACATTGCCGGAATGATACCTGCATTGCGTTCGATAACAGATGTATTCGTCCTTCAAAACGGCAGCACCGCCCCTTCCTCCACGAGCTGAAAGGCACTCTCGTTGTCCCAGCTGTCGTCCGGGTGCTCGATCCCCCAGATCTGCGCCTCGTTGAGATAGTTCTTCCCGAAGTGCGCAATGAATTCCTCCTTGCTCCACTTCTGCTCTACCATTGCCTTGTGCTGTCCGTACTGGTGCAGCAGCTCCGCGGTCTTGCCGGAGCGATGCGCGCTGTCCGCGTCGATCCTGTGGCACCACGGGCACAGGTGCACCGTGAGGCCGTACTTCGTGGAAGCAGGCCGCCGGGCCCCGCCGAAAATGTGGTGCTCCTCAAGCTGCTCATAATTCCCGCACAGAAAACAAATGCCCTTCATCGTTTTTAGTCCTTTCAAAATTCTTGCCTCCCCGCTTCTCCCCCCCTGCCTCCCCTGACAGGGGAGGTGTCAGCGAAGCTGACGGAGGGGTTCACGAAGCGGTCGGAGGGGTTAAGCCTCCCTTGTGCAAAGGGAGGTGGCGGCGTCGCCGCCGGAGGGATTGTCCCCCCTATTTCGTCGCTTCCAAAATCCGCGCCGCCAGATCGTCCACGCGCCACTTCTTCTTTGTGCCGCGCTGGAAGCACGGCAGCCCGTCCAGAAACTCCGCGACGATCCTCCGGTTCTCGATTCCGAGATACCGCCCGATCTGCGTCATGTCGGCGTATCGCGCGCCGCCCGTGCAGTGCTCCGTGATATCCGCCTCGATCTCTCTCTGCTCCGCCGGAACGGCCAGCCGTACTCTCGGCATTTACCCCGCCTCCTTCTCGTCCTTCTTGGTGTTCTCGGTTGCGCCCGCGCCGAGCACGAACCCGACGCACAGACTCTGCTGCATCGGCGGCAGCGTTTCCAGCTTCCGCACGGCGTCCTCGATCATCACTTTGATTTCCTCGCTCATGTCCTCACCTCCTTACATGCACACCAGCAGCACCGCCGCCACCGCCGCGGCTGCTGCCGCTATCGCCCAGACGAGAAGGACGATCTCCTTCTCCAGCGCCGCCGCGCGCTTCTCCAGCGCGTCCGTGCGCCGCTTCAGCTCATCTATCTCCGGGTTCATAAGCATCCACAGCGGCATTCCCCGCTCGGTATCCGTCAGCTTGCCCGCCATGCCGTCGCAGCCGTCGGCGATCTTGTCATATGTAACTCCGTTCGGTACCTTCATTCGCATTGCCTCCTACCTCTTGTTTTTTCCCCGCCGTTTCTGATATAGTGAAATATTCAGAAAAGGAGGTTTGTTTTATGTCTCAGCTCATCGGTTCTGTCGCATCTTCTGGCCCCGTCGTAGATCCTCGCATTGCAGACAAGATCATTCTTCGCACAACCGCTCCGCTCCCGGATGTGATAAGCTGCGCTCTATACGATGTTTTCCGCGCCGTTGCCGATCAGTTGGAAAAAGAGAACCGGATCATCGGAAGTTTGCCGGTTCATTGCTTTTTTCTCGGCGAAGAGTCGTTTACAATTTCGCTTGACAGTCCGGAACGCGCTATATGCTTTCGCCTGGCGATTTACCCGCTCCCGAACCTCGCTCCGCTCATCGGTACGGATTTTCTGTACACCGTCCTCGCCGAGGAGCTTTGTCATCTCATCTGGGACATTTCCGACGAGGCTCTCGTCAACTTCAAGGTTCTTGAGGTGCTTCGTAATCTTCATCCGCAACTTTCTCTTGCAGACCTATACTCGGAATCATCTGTCGAAGAAAGCGTTCAGTACGCTCATCGGCATCCAGAGCTTCCGCTATCAGATTTGCTGCCTTCGGATTGAGCTTGTCTTTTCTCACCCCACTCACCTCCCAACACAAGGATTTGATATCATGAATAAACCAGAGAAAAACGATCACTTCACGCTCTTCTGCCTCATCGGCCTTGTCCCGCTCGCCATGTGGTTTTTCGGTCTCATAGTCCGTACGAATGAAATCGCATACTGGCTCATCGACGACGTTCTCCCACGTTCTTTCTTCGACGGCCCGTTGAACAATGAATATCTGGTGAACCTTCTCGTTGAAATTGCTTGGTTTCTTCCTGTGCTGTGCCTCTTTGAAATTCTCAACGGCAAGCACTTCATCCGTCTCCCGGTCGCTCGTGTCTACCGTGTACTGTATTTCGCATACAGCATAGCCGGGGCCTCTCTGTTCGTTACCAAAGGCGATGTCACGCCTTTGCATTGGGTTCTCTTCGCTGTTCTCTGTGCAGCTTCGCTCGCCTGGACAATTTGGCATTGGATAGAATCAGAGTCTTTCCCGGTCGAAAAGGACGATTAACCGGAACAGCGCTTCGTTCTTATGGTGCAATCATATGCTCTATCGGTGCATTTGTCAAGCCTTTTTTGCTCTATTGGAACATTTTTTCTTGACTTTCTGTTCTAAGGCTGTTAAAGTGTCCTCGAAAGGAGGTGCTGCCTATGTCCGTTGGCAGTCGTATCAAAGAGCTGCGCAATTCTCTTGACCTCACGCAGCAGAAATTTGCCGACCGTCTCGGCATCCAGCGCGGAATTATCGGAAAATATGAAGTCGATGTTTCCGCCCCGTCCGATGCGGTGATCTCGCTGATCTGCCGCGTATTCAA
>ENA-UOOA01003367-UOOA01003367.1-human-gut-metagenome-genome-assembly--contig:-P61old-NODE-3367-length-20029-cov-37.949384_pt1 | contig 20029 bp, 18 predicted proteins | sample MGYA00242467_ERZ724014 | MGnify/ENA metagenome assembly ERZ724014 | reverse complement strand
TTCTGGTTCTCTTTTGGCACGCAAAAGAGAACTTAGCCCCAATGCAAAAGCGCTCTGCCCCCGCGCCACCGGCGCGTGAACCAGTTCAAAGTTCCTTTAAGAACCCATCCAGCTCCCGCTGGTTCCGAATCAATACATATTTCTCCGGGTACTTTTCCCTGATCCTCTCCAACTGCGCCCACTTTTGCTTCGTGCGCCCATCGTGGAGGATCCAGCGGACGAATTCGGCATCTATCTTCTCTTCGCACCCGGGCGCAGACGACTCCCTCACACGGCCTTTGTTCTGCTGCCAGCGCCGTATCGCCCGCCAAAGGCAGACCAGCGGTGAAAACCAGAGCACGACGATTTTATCCGCTTCTTTCAGCCGACGGGCATAGCAGGTCTTGCTATAATTGCCGTCGATGACCCAGCCGCCTGCGTTCTCGTCGAGAAACTGCCGGACAATGGCTTCTTCCTCGGCGAAGGGCCGCTCCACCCAGCCGGGCAGGAAATGCACGGTATCCATATGGAGCACCGGCAGGCCGTATCTCTCCCCCAGGCGCTTTGCCAGCGTGGATTTCCCGCTGCCGCTGGTACCAAGTATCGCTATTTTCATCTCTGCCTCCTTTTACCTTATATAAGATGTATCAGACAGTATACGCTGCCCGTCTGATAACGTCAAGTTCCGGCTTGACATTTCGTCCACCTGCTCGTATGCTATAATCATAGAGTCTATGACAGGAGGTCTTGCAGATGGCATCTCCAAAAAAACGTATCAATCCGCTTTTTGTTGCTTTAGCGGTCGTGCTGGTGGCCGTAGTGGTCGCTGTGGGCGTGGTCTTTTTCCAGCTGCACAGCAAAATCTCGGCTCTGCAAACCGGTGCATCCTTCACCTTCCGGTATGAGATAACGCCCAACAGCCCGGATAAGCCGCCGCTGCTGAACATCCTCGAGCGGGTGAACGCTTCCAGCGGCAGTATCAGCGGCCAGTATGCGCCCGGAAAGCTGCAGCTCTCTTTCTACCAGCTCAACGAAGACGACTCCGTCAAGACGTCTCCCTTCACCCGGGTCTATATCGACTCGGAAGAGACTCTCTTCGACATCGGGCAGCTCTACACCGTTCTGCGTCAGGCTGTCACCGATAAACTCTCCATCGCAAGCGTTCTTCTGCCCGAGTGGAGCCTCGGAGACTACATCTCCCAGACGCAGGCTTCCGCCGTGCTGGGCGTCGAGACGAACAAGGTCGAGCTTCAGGAGCTTTCCGGCTTCACCCTCTCGCTCAAGGGGCTGAAAAAAGTCTCTCCTTCCGCCGCGCGAGACGGCTACCGCTACTATCAGTTCCCCGCCGCAGCCGACGGCACGACCCTCGTGCTCGGCTTTTCGACGGACGCTCTCTTCTCGAAGACCACGCCCATCCATGTGTTGCTGACCATCCCGGACCACAACGTCCACATCCAGCTCACCGGCACGGTGACCTCTGCCAAGACGGTGCTCTCTCCCCCGGCTTCCCGGATGAGCGACGAGGACATCGCCACGCTGGCTCAGATACGCCAGAGCATCGAGTCTGTCTGGAAGATGATCCAGTCCGCCACCCAGACCACAAACTGAATGATACAAAAAAAGCAGACGCTTTGTGCAGCGTCTGCTTTTTTGTTTGCGATTATTTACCGGTCGAGGATACGGCCATCCACCGAGAAGGTGACGACATTCCAGGGGATGAACTTGCCGCTGTTCTTGAGGGCAGTAACGGCGGCGTGTTCGAGACCTCCGCAGCAAGGCACCTCCATCCGCAGGACGGTAACGCTCTTGATGTCGTTATTGCGGATGATCTCGGTCAGCTTCTCGCTGTAGTCCACGGCATCCAGCTTGGGGCAGCCGATGAGGGTAACATGGCCGCGCATGAACTCCTGATGGATGTTCGCGTAGGCGTAGGCGGTGCAGTCGGCGGCGATAAGCAGCTTGGCACCGTCAAAATAGGGTGCATTCACCGGCACGAGCTTGATCTGGCAGGGCCACTGGGCCAGCTGCGAGGGCTGGGCGGCGGCAGGAGCTGCAGCCGGTGCGGCCTGCTGGCGGTCAAACTGGCGCATGGCGCTGCCCGGGCAGCCGTGGAAGACGGGCTTTTCGGCAGCGGCAGCAGCCTTTTTCTGTTTGTTTTCCAGCACAGCCTGCTCATCGTAGGCAGCGGCCTCCCGCTCCTCGAAGGTGATGGCACCGGTGGGGCAGCCGGGCAGGCAGTCGCCGAAGCCGTCGCAGTAGTCGTCGCGCATAAGCTTGGCCTTTCCGTTCACGAGGCCGATGGCACCCTCATGGCAGGCAGTGACACAGGCACCACAGCCATTGCATTTTTCTTCGTCTATATGAATGATTTTACGTATCATATCCACACTCTCCTTTTCTTGATGGGCCTATTATAACAGATGCTTCGTCCTATTTCTGTTGTCATGACCACAAAGAGAGAGGAAGTTTTTCTCAGTAATGCACGACATTGCCCGCATTGCGGATGCGTGCCAGCACCGACTCTGCCTCCGGACTGCGGAAATAGTCGAGGCTGGTCTTGGGCAGCAGCGTCTCGAGGGTATCCCAGTCGCCGCTCTGCAGGCACTGGCGGACGGTGGAAGCACTGATGGCCTTGCCGTTTGCTTCTTTGCGGGGTACAACGACACACTCGATACCCGCTTTGGGCAGCTGCTCGCACATAATCTGGTTGTAAAGCCCCGTCACCTGACTGGTAGGCTCCTCGCCCACATAACGGGCAGTGATGTTCAGCGCCGCCGCGATTTTCGTAAAGACGGCGAGGTCCAGCCGGGCGTGGCCGTCGATGACAGCTGCCTCATCCTTCAGGAAGTAACTGGGGAAGGTGGCATTCGAGATGATGTAGGGGCCGCTGTCGTGGAGCACCACATTCGGCAGATGGGCCACGCCCGCCTCCACCAGCTTCCTGCGCACGGCAAAAGGCACGAGGCTGGCGTCCTCACTGACCACGAACAGGTGGAGCGTGTCGCAGGCGGCAGCAGCTTTTTCCACAAGATACTGATGACCGAGGGTAAAAGGGTTCGCGTTCATGACGAGGGCCGCACTTTTGCCCTCGGTCCTGGTCTTTTCCAGATCGCGCAGATAAGCCCCGAAGCCGTCGCGGCGGTTCTCCATGAAGACAAGGGTATCCTCCACCCGGGCGATCTCGTAGAAGCCGAGGTCGCCGAAAAACTTGGAGCTTTTTACCTTGGTGTAGAGAAATAGGTGCATATTCCCCCGTGCGCACTGCACCTCGATGAGATGGGTGATGATCTGGTTCAGCAGACCCTCGCCCTGATGGGCGCTGCTGACGGCGAAGCACCGCAGGGTGTTGCCGAAGCAGCTGCCAGTGCCGATGACGTTGTATTCCTCGTCGAACATGGCGCAGATGTAGTCCAGATTGCCGTCGCGGCGGATGCCCTCCTGACCCAGCAGTGTGTCGATTTGGGCCAGAACGGTTTTATCGGTCGGATAGACCTGCGAAATGGTATATTCACTCATCGATATTCCCCTCAGTAGTAACAAAATGGAGCAGCCAGGTCAGTGCCAGCAGGTCGGCACTGCCGCCGGGCGAGAGATTTTCCGCAATGAACCGGTCATCCAGCGCCGCGAGCGCATCTTTATCCGGGTAAGGTGTCTGGGCGAGAAGGGCTTTCAGCTCTTCGGTGAGGGCCAGCTGACGCTCCCGGCTCGAGCGGGCAATGATGTTGGTATCGGTGCTGTTGGCCAGGATGGCCAACAGTGCGCCGCCGCCAGTGCGGTCGAAGTCGTAACCCCTGGCAAGGCCCTCTTCCAGCACCGGCAGACCGACATTCAGCACCGTGGGAAGTCCAGCTTCCACCTGCCCCCGCACACCAGTGATACCGTACTGAATATAAAGCTTCTGGCCCGCGGTGGCGGCGTTTTCGGCAGTGACGCCTGCAAAATCCTTCTCGGTCAGGCCCGCCGTCATTGCGGATACTTCCGCCAGAACGCGGGCTGCTTCGGCCCAGAGGGAGCGGTCGAGGCGTCCCAGCGCCGCGCAGACGATGCCCACCGAAAAGACCGCGCCCTTGTGGGTGTTGACGCCTCCGGTGGCGTCCAGCATCTCGCCCTCAGCCTCACAACCCAGAGGCCGCAGGGCCGCGAATGTCTCGGGCGCGGGCTGTTCCGCCGTCTCGCGGCCCGTCTGGGCGCAGGCTTCAAAATAGGGATAGAGCGCCGCGGCGCTGTCCATGAAGGTGAAGACGTCCATGTCTTTATGGCTTCCGCTGTTACGCCGGTCCACAAGGCCGGGCTTCGGGGTTGTGGTCACTTCGTAGAGCAGGGCGCGGACGGCCAGACGGGCCGCGTCGGCAATGTCCTGCGCGTCCCGGGCCTCGGTCAAGATCTCCGTCGTCTTTTCCTGCAGTTCGGCCACGGTATGGATGCGGCGGCTGCTGCACACCTTAGCAGGCCCGCCGCAGATGAGACAGCGGCGGCCTTCGAGGTTTAGCTCTTCTCTGTCCACTTTGAGGCCGTCCGGACGGATGACGTCCATGTCGAACAGCCGCCCCAGCGGGGTGGCGTCCTCGATGTCGGTGGTGAATTTCTTGATGGTCAGCGGGTCGGCGTCCAGCACATAGAACGCCTCGCAGCCGGTCACTTCCCGGACGGCGTCCTGATACAGCGGCGTCAGCTTTGCCCGCAGAAACTGCTGGCGCAGCAGCTGACGCCCCCGCGCAAAGCCCCGCCGGATGAGGGGCGAATCCTTTATCGGGCCGCAGATATTCATGGTAAAGCAGATGAGCGGCTTGTGGTACTGGGCCAACAGCTCCTGCTGATGCTGCACCCGGCGCTCCCGTGCATCCAGCATCTGGACCAGCGAAACAGTCGTTTCCATGTTTTTCTCCTCTCAGCGGTGCTTTTTGAGCATGTCCATAAAGAGCTGCACCTGCGGCAGGGCGGCTGCGTCTCTCTGGCAGAAAATATAGGTGCGCCGGACGAAGGGCTCACCGTTCTCGAAGGTGCAGGGCTTGACATATCCTTTGAAGTTATCCAGCGCCACTTCCGGCATCAGCGCCCAGCCAAGGCCCCGCTCCACCATCTCGCGGCAGACCATGATGTTATCCACCACAAAATTGCCCGCATCGTTGGTCACGCCGTTCTCGTAGCGCCAGCGGGCCATCTGGGCGCTGATGGTGGCGTCGCTGCTGTGGTCGATATAAAGGTAATCGGAGATGGGTCTGTCCTTGTTCTCCTCGCTGCAGATCAGGCAGATATTCTCCTGCGAGAGCAGGAACTGGGTGCCGTCCCACGGATACTCGCCCCGCAGCACTGCCACGTCCCGCGAAGAGTCCAGCATCTGCTGGTAGATGTTCCGGCTGTGGCCGGTAGCGATGTCGAGGCGTACCTTCGGGTATGCTTTGTGGTATTCCGTCAGCACCTCGGGCAGACGGTAGTAGGAGAAGTTCACCGAGATGCCGGCCCGCAGGGTGCCGCAGGCTTCGCCCCGAATGGAAGCCAGCTGGCGGCGCATCTTTTCCATCTCGCGGGCAGCGGCGGCGCTGTGGAGCAGCACCTGTTCACCTGCCGGCGTGAAGCGGATGCCCTGCCGCGAGCGCAGCACGATCTCCACCCCCAGCTCCTGTTCCAGCGCCTTGATGCGCTTGGAAAGTGCCGACTGGGTCATGTACAGTTTGTCCGCTGCGTGGGTGATGTTGCGCGTCTCGTCCAGCGCGTGCAGCAGCTCGTAATCTTTTTCGTCCATCGTAGCTCTCCCCCTATTGCCCTTTATTTTTCTTATCATTCCTGTTTGCGCTTCATCGCGGCGCTTTTTTCTCTGATTCCATATCTGTTATTCATAATACAACAGATTTCAGCAAATGAAAAGGGGGATATTCGCCTTGATTTTCCCGAAAGTCCATTCCCAGATGGAATAACTCAGCACTTTTCTTGCGCTTTTCTTAACCCTACCTTAATTCCATCTTAATGCGGTGTTGTTGTACACAACATCTTCATTTTTTCTCTGCCGACGGACGGTCTTCCTCCCGCAGTACTGAAAACGCAGTTCTCTTTTCATTTTTGCCTGAAAAATCAGTAAAAGTCCAGCTTATTGGACATTATCTGTATTATTATAAAAACATGAAAATACTCGTTTCTTTCTTCTTTGGCACATTGCAGATTTTTCCGTCTGCTTTTTGTGCAAAGTCCCAGAATTTTTCGTCAAAAAGCGCGTTTTGTTGACAGCCGCTTTTTGAAAAGCGTATCCTTATTGCAAACCAGAGTCAGGAGGTCATTTTATGGAGCACTCCACACGTCTTGCCCACATCAGCGAGGACGGCACCCGCACCCAGACCGTCTACGACCATCTCGCCGGCACTGCCAGACTGGCCGGTTCCTTCGCAGCCCCCTTCGGGGCGCAGAGCGAGGCCGAATTTGCCGCGTGGCTCCACGACGTCGGCAAATACAGCGACGCCTTCCAGCTGCGGCACAAAGGCGGCCCCAAGGTGGACCACTCCACCGCCGGGGCGCAGGAGGCCTGGGTTCGCCAACATCTCCACACTGCCTTTGCCGTGGCCGGACACCACAGCGGCCTGCCCGACGGCGGGAGCCCCGCCGATGACCCGGGCGACGCCACCCTGTTTGGCCGGAGCAAGAAGCCGGTAGCCCCCTACGACGGCTGGCAGGAAGTAACGCTCCCCGCTTCGACGCCGCCCGCGTGGGCCTGCGCCGACCCGCTGAGCCTCGCGTTCTTTACCCGGATGCTCTACTCCTGCCTCGTGGACGCCGACTTCATCGACACCGAGACCTTCATGGACGGCAAGGCCGCACCCCGGGGCAGCGGCACGGACATCGCCGCGCTGCGGGACATCGTCTCGGCACAGGCGCAGCGCTATCTCAGTGCCGAATCGCCCTCGCCCGTCAGCGTCCAGCGCAACACCGTCCTCCGCGCCTGCCTCGAGAAAGGCGCGCACGGCCCGCAGGGGCTCTACACCCTCACCGTACCCACCGGCGGCGGCAAGACCTTCGCCTCCCTCGCCTTTGCGCTGGAGCACGCCGCCGCCCAGAAGATGAAGCGGGTCATCTACGTCATCCCTTATATGTCCATCATCGACCAGACCGCCGCCGTTTTCTCGGGCTTGCTGGGCGCAGAAAATGTTCTGGCCGACTTCTCCAACGCCGAGTACAAGACTGTTGAGCAGGACGACCTGACCCCCGCCCAGTACCGCCAGATGCTGGCCAGCGAAAACTGGGACGCCCCCGTCGTGGTGACGACGGCGGTGCAGTTCTTCGAGTCGCTCTACGCCAACCGCAGCAGCCGCTGCCGCAAGCTCCACAACATCGCCGACAGCGTCATCATCTTCGACGAGGCGCAGACCCTCCCGGGCGACTACCTTGCCCCCTGCGTCAGTGCCATCGCCCAGCTCATCCAGCATTACCACTCCACGGCCGTCCTCTGCACGGCCACCCAGCCTGCCCTTGAGCCGCTGTTCCGGCGCTTTGCGCCGGAGCTCCACCCGCAGGAGATCACGCCCGACGCGGCCCGTCTCTACGAAGTGCTCCGGCGCACCACACTGCAAGACCTCGGCACCCTGCCGCAGGAGGAGTTCGCCGCCCGGCTGGCAAATCACCCGCAGGTGCTCTGCGTGGTCAACCGCCGCAAGACGGCCCAGCAGCTCTACGCTGCTCTGCCCGCCGAGGGCAGCTACTGCCTGACCACCCTGCTCTGCGCCGCCGACCGCCGCCGTCAGCTGGACGACATCCGCCAGCGGCTGAAAGAGGGTCTGCCCTGCCGGGTGGTGTCCACCTCTCTCATCGAGGCGGGCGTGGACGTGGATTTTCCCGTCGCTTACCGCGAGCTGTGCGGTCTTGACTCGCTCTTACAGACTGCCGGGCGCTGCAACCGCGAGGGGCGGCGGGGCGCAGAGGAAAGCATCGTCTACCGGTTCCGGCTGGACGAGTGTTCCACGCCCCAGATGCTCAGGCAGAACGTCAGCGCGCTGGACTACACCGCCCGGCATCAGGACACACTGGACACGCCCCGGGCCATTCAGCTCTACTTCAACGAGCTTTCCGACCTGCGCGGCCCCGACGCCGTGGACAAGCACTGCATTCTGGATGCCTTTCTCCGGGGCATCCGGGGCTGCCAGTTCCCCTTTGCACAGGTGGCGGAGGAATTCCGCCTCATCGAGAACGCTGCCCACACGGTCTATCTGCCCGTCGGCGAGGGCGCAGCCCTCTGTGAACAGCTGCGCAGCGGTCATGTTACCCGGACGCTGCTGCGGAAGCTGGGCGTTTACAGCGTCTCCTGCTATAAGGACCAGTTCGACAAGCTTGACGCCGCCGGGGCGCTAGAACTGCGGCCCGATGGCTCGGCCATCCTCACCGACACCAGCTGCTACAGTGAAAAGACCGGCCTTGCCATGGATGTGGAGACTGGCATCGGCCTTTACTTCTAAAAGAAAGAGGTGGTTTCAATGACCGATATTCATCTTAGTCTGAAAATTCAACTTCACCCGGAAAGGAGGCGATGCTGATGTCCATGCTCATTGAAGTATGGGGCGACTATGCCTGTTTCACTCGTCCGGAAATGAAGACCGAGCGTGTGAGCTACGACATGATCACTCCATCCGCTGCGCGGGGCCTTGTGGAGGCCATCTACTGGCACCCCGGGCTGCGTTATACGGTTGACCGCATCTATCTGCTCAGGCCCTTCGGCCTTGACCCCGAGGATGAAGCGTTCACCGAGGAATACACCCAGCGGCCCATCCGGTTCACCAACATCCGGCGCAACGAGGTCAAGTCCACCCTGCTGTCCTCCGCCGCCCTCAGTGCGGCCAAAGGCGGCACGCCGCCGGTGCTCTACACCTCGGAGGACATCCAGCAGCGGGCCGCGATGGTCCTGCAGGACGTCCACTACGTCATCGAGTGCCACTTCGATTTGACGGACAAGGCCGCCCCCAGCGACAATCCCGGCAAGTTCCAGGACATCCTGCGCCGACGCCTGCGCAAAGGTCAGTGCTATCACCAGCCCTGTTTCGGGTGCCGGGAGTTCCCGGCCAACTTCCGGGAGTGGCCGGGCGGCAGCATTCCGGCGCTGAAGGTCACGCAGGACCTCGGCTTCATGCTCCACAGCCTCGATTACTCTGATTCGGCTAACATCCGCAGCCAGTTCTTCCGCGCAAAGCTGGTGGACGGCGTGATGGAATGCCGGGACGTGGAGGTGTTCACATGATACTCCAAGCACTCACCGCCTATTATGAACAGCTCTTGAAGCAGGGCAAGGTGGAGGCCCCCGGCTGGGACAGCCGCTTCAAAGTCAGCTATGAACTGCGCCTCGGCCCCGACGGCCAGCTCCTCGCCCTCAACGACCTGCGGCAGGAAGTCCCCAAGGGCAAAAAGACCGTCATCGCCCCCCGTGAGCTCCCTGTCCCCCACCGGGTCAAGCGCGCCTCCGGCGTCGCCGCGAACTTTTTGTGCGACAATACGTCCTATCTGCTGGGCGCAGACGAGAAGGGCAAGCCCGAGCGCTCCCGCCAGTGCTTCGAAGCCTGTGCCGCCCTCCACCACAAAGTGCTCGACGGCGTGGACTCCCCTGCTGCCAAAGCCATCCTCGCCTTTTTTGACAGCTGGGTACCGGATACAGCCCCCACCCACCCGCTGCTGGCAGAGCAGTGGGCCGACCTGAACAACAACGCGAACCTTGTGTTCGGCTACGAATCCCCCGACGGCGCCCACTGGCTGGCCACCACAGATGACGCCATCCGGACCGCATGGCAGTCTGCCTTTGACACCTCCGATGCAGACGCCGAGACGGCCCGCTGCCTCATCACCGGCAAAGAAGCCGGCATCGCCCGCATCCACCCCGCCATCAAAGGTGTGATGGGCGCACAGGCCGCCGGTGCGGCACTGGTCTCCTTCAACGCGCCCGCTTTCTGCTCCTATGGCCATGAGCAGGGTGCCAACGCCCCTGTCAGCGAGTACGCAGCTTTCGCCTACACCACGGCCCTCAATCTGCTGCTGGCTGACCGGAACTGCTGCCAGCGCATCGGCGACACCACCATCGTCTGCTGGGCCGAAAACGCCGCTCCCGCCTACTCAAATGCCATGCTGATGTTTTTCTGCGGCGGTGCCGAGGCGCGCGGCGTCTCGGAAAGCGACCTTGCAGCCGCACTGAAAGCCCTTTCTCAGGGACGCCCCGTCTCCTTCCTCGACGACAAGCTGGACCCGAATCAGAACTTCTATGTGCTGGGCATCTCGCCCAACGCGGCCCGGCTCTCCGTCCGGTTCTTCCTGCACAGCAGCTTCGGACAGTTTGCCAAAAATCTGCAGGACCACGCCGACCGGCTCAGCATCACCCGCCCCGCCTTCGACAAGCGGGAAAACCTGTCGGTCTGGGCGCTGGCGCAGGAGACGGTCAACCAGAAATCCCGGGACAAAAATCCATCGCCCCAGCTGGTGGGCGATCTGCTCCGGGCCATCCTCACCGGCGGGCCGTACCCCGCCACTCTGCTCAACGGCGTGACCCTCCGCATCCGGGCCGAACGGGAAGTCACCCGGGGCCGCGCCGCTATCCTGAAAGCCTACTATCTCCGCAACTACCCCACTGAGCTCAACAAGGAGGTATTTACCGTGAGCCTGAACGAAAGCAGCAATGTCCCCTATGTTCTGGGGCGTCTCTTCTCTGTGCTGGAGACGATCCAGAGCGTCGCCAATCCCGGCATCAACGCCACCATCAAAGACCGGTACTTCAACTCGGCCTGTGCCACCCCGGCAACGGCCTTCCCTACGCTGGTCAAGCTGGCTCAGAAGCATCTGCAGAAGATGAGCACCCCCAACGAGGTGCATTTCAACAAACAGCTCACCGAGCTGATGGCCCAGCTGCCCGAGACAGGCTTCCCGGCGCGGCTCAGCCTGCCGGAGCAGGGTGCCTTTGAGATCGGCTACTACCACCAGACCCAGAAACGCTACGCCAAAAAGAATGAGGAGGAATAAACTATGTCTGAGCCCATTAAGAACCGCTATGATTTCGTCATCCTGTTCGACGTCGAGAACGGCAACCCCAACGGCGACCCCGATGCAGGCAATATGCCCCGCATCGACCCCGAGACGGGCTACGGTCTGGTGACTGATGTCTGCCTCAAGCGGAAGATCCGCAACTATGTCGAGACCCTGAAAGAGGACGAAAAAGGCTATCGTATCTACATCAAGGACGGCGTTCCCCTCAACCGCAGCGACGCCGAGGCCATCAAAACTCTGGGCATCGACCCCGACCTGAAAGCTGCCAAAAAGGCCGACCCCGACATCGATGCCAAGCTGCGGGACTATATGTGTGAGAACTACTTCGACATCCGCACCTTCGGTGCCGTCATGACCACCTTCGTCAAGGGTGCGCTGAACTGCGGTCAGGTGCGCGGCCCCGTCCAGCTGAGCTTTGCCCGCTCGGTAGACCCCATCGTCCCGCAGGAAGTCACCATCACCCGCGTGGCCATCACTACCGAGGCCGATGCCGAGAAGAAGGGTACTGAGATGGGCCGCAAGCACATCGTGCCTTACGCCCTCTACCGCGCCGAGGGCTATGTCTCGGCCAACCTCGCCCGGAAGACCACCGGCTTCTCCGAGGATGATTTGAAACTTCTGTGGACTGCCATTCTGAATATGTTCGAGAACGACCACAGCGCTGCCCGGGGCAAGATGGCCGTGCGGGAGCTCATCGTGTTCAAGCACAATTCTGAGCTGGGCAATGCCCCGGCCTATAAGCTCTTCGACTCCGTCGCCGTCCAGCGCAAGCCCGATGTGGACGCCGCCCGCAGCTACCGCGACTACACCGTCACGGTGGCAGACACTCTGCCGGAAGGAGTCACCTGCGAGAGGCTGTCCTGATGGGCGGCCCGGACGACTGGCTGCCCCTGTCGGGCATCCAGCACTTCTGCTTCTGCCGCCGCCAGTGGGCGCTCATCCATCTGGAACAGCAGTGGGCGGAGAACCGCCGCACCGTCGAAGGCCAGCTCGACCACGCCCGCTGCCATGACGCAAACCAGACCGAACGGCGCGGCGGCCTGCTCATCACCCGAGGGATGCAGGTGGTCAGCCGTCGGCTGGGCCTGAGCGGAAACTGCGATGTCGTCGAGTTCCGGGCCGATCCGGAGGGCATCCCCCTGCAAAGCACGGAAGGGCTCTGGAAGCCCATGCCTGTCGAGTACAAGCATGGCCGCGCCAAGGCCAGCGACGCTGACCGGCTGCAGCTCTGCGCACAGGCCATGGCGCTGGAAGAGATGCTGGTGTGCAGCATCCCGGAGGGTGCGCTCTTCTACGAGGAAACGCGGCGGCGGGAGATCGTGCCGCTGACCGAAGAACTTCGCCAGACCACCCAGAAGATGGCCGATGAGATGCACGCCTATTTTGCCCGGGGCTATACCCCCAAGTCGAAGCCCGGCACCCACTGCAACGCCTGCTCCCTCAAAGAGCTCTGCCTCCCCGTGCTGTATCAGCGTGCCGACCCGAAAGCCTATCTCCGCGCCCATCTGGACGAGATGCAGGAGGCCGCGCCATGAGAAAGTTTTTGAACACGCTCTACGTCCTCAACAAGGACGCCTACCTTTCTCTCGAGGGGGAGAACATCGTCCTGCTCTGCAACAAGGCTGAAATTGGCCGGGTCCCGCTCCACACGCTGGAAGGCATCGTCTGCTTCAGCTATCCCGGCGCAAGCCCTGCCCTGATGGGTAAATGCACCAGCCTCGGGGTCGATTTGAGCTTTTTCAGTCCACAGGGCCGCTTTCTGGCCCGGGCCGTAGGCGAAGAGCGGGGCAATGTCCTGCTGCGGCAGACCCAGTACCGCATCGCAGACAGCGAGGCAGAGAGCTGTCTCTATGCGCGCAATTTCATCCTGGGCAAAGTCTATAACGCCCGCTGGGTGCTGGAACGGGCCACCCGCGACCACCCCCAGCGGGTGCCGGTGGAACAGCTCAAGTGCACCAGCGCCCAGCTGGCGGCGGCGCTGCCCCTCATCGAGCAGTGTGACGACCTCGACCAGCTTCGCGGTCTGGAGGGCGAGGCGGCACAGCGGTATTTCGACTGCTTTGATTCACTCATCCTGCAGCAGCACGATGATTTTGCCTTCACCGGTCGGAGCCGCCGCCCGCCGCTGGACAATACCAATGCCCTGCTCTCTTTCGCTTATTCGCTTCTGGCCTCCGACTGCACGGCGGCTCTTCAGAGTGTGGGTCTCGACCCCTACGTCGGCTTTCTCCACCGCGCCCGGCCCGGGCGCAGGAGCCTCGCCCTCGATCTCATGGAAGAGCTGCGTGCAGTTTATGCCGACCGCTTCGTGCTCTCCTGCATCAACCAGAAAATCATGACGCCGAAGCATTTCCAGAAGCAGGAGAACGGGGCCGTCCTTCTCACCGATGAGGGCCGCCGCGCCTTTCTGGGCGGGTGGCAGACCCGCAAGCAGGAGACTATCACCCACCCGTTCCTGAACGAAAAGCTTCCGTGGGGCCTCGTGCCTTATGTGCAGGCTCTGCTTCTGGCCCGCACCCTGCGGGGCGATATGGAGCTTTACCCGCCATTTTTCTGGAAGTGAGGGATGTGTATGCTGGTCCTTATCACCTACGACGTCAATACCGAAACTCCTGCCGGGCGCAAACGTCTGCGCAAAGTCGCCAAGCGCTGTGGGGACCACGGCCAGCGGGTGCAGAACTCCGTGTTCGAGTGTCTGCTGGATGCCGCGCAGTATGCCGTTCTCAAGGCGGAGCTGACGTCTCTCATCGACCCTGCGCTGGACAGTCTGCGCTTCTACCAGCTGGGCAACAACTATAAGAACAAGGTGGAGCATGTCGGCGTTCATCCGCCCTTCGAGCAGGACGGCCTGCTGTTGTTCTGAGTTTCCCGCTCCAGTGCGAAGGGCGAGTTCTCAGCATTTTTCCGGCACCTTCGCACCGGATTTTTGTGTCATTTTGCATGATTTGGATAGCTCTTTGACCCGTTGTAAATCAAGGCTCTTCTAAATTCGTGCAGAATGTTGTATAATTTGTTTGAAAATAGAGATTTTGTCTCTGTTTTTGCTGTCGCCCTCCTCGCGGAGGGCGTGGATAGAAATCTTGCAGTTCCAAGAGTTTCTTCTGCGTGATGTACGTCGCCCTCCTCGCGGAGGGCGTGGATAGAAATACAAAGGACTACCGCACCGAGTGGACCTGCAAAGGTCGCCCTCCTCGCGGAGGGCGTGGATAGAAATATCTTGAGCAACTTGATGACCAGAGCGTGCTTGTCGTCGCCCTCCTCGCGGAGGGCGTGGATAGAAATGGGATGCTCTCTCGACAAACTTGTCGCGGGCGGGTCGCCCTCCTCGCGGAGGGCGTGGATAGAAATGCCGTCATTGAGGTCGGTGCTGATTTTCACGGAGGTCGCCCTCCTCGCGGAGGGCGTGGATAGAAATTCGAAAACTTTTTGCCACAAATTGCCAGATTTTAGTCGCCCTCCTCGCGGAGGGCGTGGATAGAAATGTCTTGATGTGCGCGGTGCTCTGGCCGAGTACATGTCGCCCTCCTCGCGGAGGGCGTGGATAGAAATACTCCTCCGGGGTCTTTGAGCCGCACTCCACCCGTCGCCCTCCTCGCGGAGGGCGTGGATAGAAATGCAAGCGGATCATGCTCAAGGCCACACAGACGGCGTCGCCCTCCTCGCGGAGGGCGTGGATAGAAATACCACAAAACTCATCACATCCGCCAGCAGGGGCGTCGCCCTCCTCGCGGAGGGCGTGGATAGAAATAAACTGGCCGATGTTCGGTGCGGAAATCTTACCGAGTCGCCCTCCTCGCGGAGGGCGTGGATAGAAATAAACCACTTGTACGCATTCGCCGCCCAGCAGAAGTCGCCCTCCTCGCGGAGGGCGTGGATAGAAATCGGCTATGGATAACCTGACTGTCCGTATTTGCAGCGTCGCCCTCCTCGCGGAGGGCGTGGATAGAAATCACCTGAGCACGCTGGCCGTGGTCGAGCTCATGCGTCGCCCTCCTCGCAGAGGGCGTGGATAGAAATATCTCGTCGGCATCCTCGATGGCAGCTTTCGCCCGTCGCCCTCCTCGCAGAGGGCGTGGATAGAAATATATAATTACAGCCGGGTGCGGATACACTCGGCTGTCGCCCTCCTCGCAGAGGGCGTGGATAGAAATACCAAGGAGCTGTATATGAGCAAGGCCGAAATCGTCGCCCTCCTCGCAGAGGGCGTGGATAGAAATACATCAACGATGTGGCCCAAATCAATGGAGCATCCGTCGCCCTCCTCGCGGAGGGCGTGGATAGAAATTTCCCGATTGCAGAGCAAAGAGAAAGCCAAGGAAGGTCGCCCTCCTCGCGGAGGGCGTGGATAGAAATAGCCTTTGTCTTGCTGTAGTTTGCTACTGTGCCGGAGTCGCCCTCCTCGCGGAGGGCGTGGATAGAAATCGTATGTCTTTTTGGTTACGTATCCTGCCACATAAGGTCGCCCTCCTCGCGGAGGGCGTGGATAGAAATCCAATCGACTGCTCTGGGAGCACTGGAAAGAATTGTCGCCCTCCTCGCGGAGGGCGTGGATAGAAATTTGCCATGCTCTGTTTGCTGCTGCCTCTGCCGAGGTCGCCCTCCTCGCGGAGGGCGTGGATAGAAATCTCGTAATACTTTTGAACTTGGAATGCCTGTCGCGTCGCCCTCCTCGCGGAGGGCGTGGATAGAAATGATTGTGTAGACGTTTTGTCCACCGATTGTATCGTGTCGCCCTCCTCGCGGAGGGCGTGGATAGAAATTTTTGAAGGACATTGAGCGTTGGATGAGCGACCTCGTCGCCCTCCTCGCGGAGGGCGTGGATAGAAATCCAGTCAGGAACGGGGCCATGCAGATGCCCTGCGGTCGCCCTCCTCGCGGAGGGCGTGGATAGAAATCTTAAAATGCCCGGCAGCGCGACCAAACTTTATAGTCGCCCTCCTCGCGGAGGGCGTGGATAGAAATTTCCCGGGCGGCCTCTGCGGCCTTCTCTGCCCGCGTCGCCCTCCTCGCGGAGGGCGTGGATAGAAATAACCACAATCGGGATTCGGTCATCGGCAGGATCATCGTCGCCCTCCTCGCGGAGGGCGTGGATAGAAATTTCCAGCACAAATGGGTCAAGGACCCGAAGCCGTGGTCGCCCTCCTCGCGGAGGGCGTGGATAGAAATCCATGTCAGAACTCGGACTTGCGCCGGTCAGCCGGGTCGCCCTCCTCGCGGAGGGCGTGGATAGAAATCTGACACCGAGAACAAGGTGGCGGCAGGCGAGTGGTCGCCCTCCTCGCGGAGGGCGTGGATAGAAATTACGAGGTGAGCGGAAAGCTAACGCAAGGGACCTGGTCGCCCTCCTCGCGGAGGGCGTGGATAGAAATTCGTGCTCCAAGCACTCCTCCTCGTCGTAAAACTGTCGCCCTCCTCGCGGAGGGCGTGGATAGAAATGTTTCGAGGGAGTATTCCTCCCACCGGTCGAGCAGGTCGCCCTCCTCGCGGAGGGCGTGGATAGAAATAAAAAATCGCGCGGGGCGCTGACGCGCCCTTTGAAGTCGCCCTCCTCGCGGAGGGCGTGGATAGAAATAGGTCGAGCAGCAACACCCCGCCCGCACGGCCATGTCGCCCTCCTCGCGGAGGGCGTGGATAGAAATCAAGTACCTGTGAAACATCCGATATAACCAACGGTCGCCCTCCTCGCGGAGGGCGTGGATAGAAATCTGCACATTCGCCGCCGAAATGCCGGACTTGCTGGTCGCCCTCCTCGCGGAGGGCGTGGATAGAAATTTGACAGCAGTGCGCATGGCGGTGATTGTAGAGGGTCGCCCTCCTCGCGGAGGGCGTGGATAGAAATCGGCCAGCCTGACCCTCCAGACCCGCCGCAGAACGTCGCCCTCCTCGCGGAGGGCGTGGATAGAAATAAGCCCCACAGGCGGCACCACACCGGCAGCACGTCGTCGCCCTCCTCGCGGAGGGCGTGGATAGAAATTTGTCAGTCATCTCTCAGCCCTCCTCGCTCACGCCGTCGCCCTCCTCGCGGAGGGCGTGGATAGAAATCATGATGCCAGCAAAGCAGGTGCGGACGGGGTATGGTCGCCCTCCTCGCAGAGGGCGTGGATAGAAATTCGTTGCTGCCCCGCTCCCAGGAGGAATACGGGTGGTCGCCCTCCTCGCGGAGGGCGTGGATAGAAATCAGAATGTCGCGCATCATGCCCGGAGCGCTGCAAGTCGCCCTCCTCGCGGAGGGCGTGGATAGAAATGCCATAATTTCCGCCACTACGATTAACAGCTATAAGTCGCCCTCCTCGCGGAGGGCGTGGATAGAAATAGTAAAATCAGTACTAAACACGGTTAGTCTGATAGTCGCCCTCCTCGCGGAGGGCGTGGATAGAAATTCCTCACATAAAGCCGTAGATGTTGACGGGTACGTCGCCCTCCTCGCGGAGGGCGTGGATAGAAATATTGCGCGGTCCTTTCTGCCCTCGTACCTCCGGGGTCGCCCTCCTCGCGGAGGGCGTGGATAGAAATTTCTTTATCTCATAGCGCCCATCTGGGCGCTTGGCGTCGCCCTCCTCGCGGAGGGCGTGGATAGAAATATCTTGCCTTACTTCTGCGCAGTGGCTGGTGATCTGTCGCCCTCCTCGCGGAGGGCGGGGATAGAAATCTCGATGTCCTCCGCAGGGCCAAACGGGGTCATGGTCGCCCTCCTCGCGGAGGGCGGGGATAGAAATTGGAGGTCTGGGGCAGCTTTGATGTTGAGGCTGACAAGTCGCCCTCCTCGCGGAGGGCGTGGATAGAAATTGCTCCGATTTAACGCACCGGACCGCATACCGGAGTCGCCCTCCTCGCGGAGGGCGTGGATAGAAATCACATGGGGCTCCTCCTCCGGCATAATGATTTTGAGTCGCCCTCCTCGCGGAGGGCGTGGATAGAAATCTCGGACTGCCCCTGTCGGAAGCTGTGCAGCTCCGTCGCCCTCCTCGCGGAGGGCGTGGATAGAAATACAACAAATTCGCAATCGCAACTGTCTGGCTCGGGGTCGCCCTCCTCGCGGAGGGCGTGGATAGAAATTACCGCGAGGGCGGCGAAATGCACGAGCGCGGCGGGTCGCCCTCCTCGCGGAGGGCGTGGATAGAAATATACGCGGTTTGGAGGTGGACGGAAGCCTTGACGTCGCCCTCCTCGCGGAGGGCGTGGATAGAAATTCCATGGTTACTCCTTGGGCTTGTTGTTGCCCTGTCGCCCTCCTCGCGGAGGGCGTGGATAGAAATTTTGCTGTGGCCGTATGCTTCTAGCTCCATTCGTGGTCGCCCTCCTCGCGGAGGGCGTGGATAGAAATCTCAACCTGGACATCTCCGGCCTGCAGCCCGTGCGTCGCCCTCCTCGCGGAGGGCGTGGATAGAAATACATTGGAGCCGGTTCCAGCTTCAACGGCTGTCAGTCGCCCTCCTCGCGGAGGGCGTGGATAGAAATACGACCTTTGCCTCGCCCTTGGTCACGTTGTCGAGGTCGCCCTCCTCGCGGAGGGCGTGGATAGAAATTCGGCGGTGCTGTCGATGTCGACGATGCACTCGCGTCGCCCTCCTCACGGAGGGCGTGGATAGAAATTCCGGCACCGGGAAAAGCGGCGAACTGCATTACGTCGCCCTCCTCGCGGAGGGCGTGGATAGAAATAACGCAGGAGCAGACAAGTACAACAGTGTGCTCGGTCGCCCTCCTCGCGGAGGGCGCAGGTAGAAATCGACACAAAAATATGGTAAACTCTTATTAAGTTGTTGCCATGCGCTCTCTAAGGAACCGAGTATTTTGACCTACAATTCCGTCTCTTAAAGACGTTGGTTAAAATCAATTTGTGTTCCCCGGTGCATTCTTCAACTTGAAGTCGCTCCTATTTGAGGGGTGTGGATAGAATAACATAATAATCATATCGCGGTTCTCAAAGGCGTAACCAAGTCGTCCTCTTCACCGAGGGCGTAGATAGAAATTGTCACAACCACGCCGATCTTTTCAGCATCAAGGTTGCCCTCCCCGCAAAGGGTACGGATAGAAATCAGTTTCCACCTCGAATCGGGCATCGCCACAATTTTTCCAAAAAGGAGTTTTCCATGCATACCGTTCCCCTTACCCATCAGCTCGTCACCATCCAGGACGACTTTGACCTCGACAAGATCATCGAAAGCGGCCAGTGCTTCCGGCCGCAGAAACTGGCCGACGGGCGCTACCGTTTTCTTTCCGGCGGCGCACTCCTTTATCTGACTCCGCTGGGCGCTGGGCAATACGACGCTGCATGGTATGGCTCAGATTGGGAGTGCTGGGCCAACTACTTTGATTTGGGCCGGAACTATGCCGCGCTGCGGTGCAGCTTGGCGGGACAGAGCAGCTATCTGGACAAATCGCTCGATTTCGGGCAGGGCATCCGAATCCTGCATCAGGATCCATGGGAAATGCTCATCACCTTTCTTATCTCCCAGCGCAAAAGCATTCCGGCCATCCGCACCGCCGTAGAACGCCTTGCCCGGTGCTGCGGCGAACCGCTCAGTGCCGAAGGCGATGAAGTCTTCCTCTTCCCCACCCCGCAGCAGCTCTGCGGCCTCTCTGGAGCGCAGCTGATGGGCTGTGGTCTGGGCTACCGCACCCGTTACATCCAGAACGCTGCCGCACAGGCTTCCAGCGGCACACTCGACCTCGGTGCTCTGGCAGCGCTGCCCGACGACGCTCTCTTTTCCCGCCTCCTCGAGCTGGACGGCGTCGGCAAAAAGGTAGCAAACTGCGTCTGCCTCTTTGGCTATGGCCGTACCGCGATGGCTCCCATTGATGTTTGGATACAACGACTCATTGATGAGGAATTCGGCGGCCGCGACCCTTTTCCTTCCTATGGTCAGCAGGCTGGCATCGTACAGCAGTACCTGTTCTACTACAAGCGCAGCACCCGCCGCAGCGTCGCTCACAAAAAATAAAAAAGTTATTGACAACTCTCCTTTTGGCTGGTATAATAATACGCGTCGTCAGGAATGGCACGCCAGCTATGGGGGATTAGCTCAGCTGGGAGAGCGCTTGCATGGCATGCAAG
>ENA-UOOA01003365-UOOA01003365.1-human-gut-metagenome-genome-assembly--contig:-P61old-NODE-3365-length-20046-cov-6.584563_pt1 | contig 20046 bp, 14 predicted proteins | sample MGYA00242467_ERZ724014 | MGnify/ENA metagenome assembly ERZ724014 | reverse complement strand
TGACAGAAAAGCCCGCGAAATGTCCTGTTATATCTTGACATTTCGCGGGCATTGTGCTAAACTGAACCCGATCTTTTGTCAAAAGGGGTTGTGAGAGTGGAATATATGGATGTACATACCGCTGCGCAGAGATGGCAGATATCCGAACGGCGGATAACGCTTTTGTGCCGGGACGGCCGGATCGCCGGCGCGCGGAAAAGCGGAAAGGTCTGGCTGCTTCCGGACGATGCGGTAAAACCGCTGGATGGGCGTACCAAAGCCTATGCCGCTGCTGCCGGGCAGCCGGCGGCGGGGGCTGGCGAGGCAACGCAGTATACGGCCAGCGGCGCCAATCGCCACGCGATTCACCAATTTGAAAAAATCTATAAAAAGCAGCCGCCGCATACCGCCTTCACGCCATACCGCATTTGCCCGCTGGGGGCGCACAGCGACCATCAGCTTGGCCGCATTACCGGCTTTGCCATTGACAAGGGAATTCATATTGCCTATGGGCCGAAGCAGAATGGCATCGTGGAGATTGCTTCCCTCCAGTTTTCGAAGCGGGCGCAGTGGCATGTGGCCACAACACCGGCGGAAAAGCAGGGGGATTGGGCAGATCACCTGCGAGGGGCGACCATAGCTCTTAACCGGCGCCATGCGCTGCGTATCGGCCTGTGCGCCATTATTGATGGTGAACTGCCGATCGGTGGTCTGTCCTCCTCGGCAGCGGTCATCATCACTTTCCTGTCGGCACTGTGTCACCTTAACAGCATTACCCTGTCGCCGCAGGAGCTGATTGAGATCTCCAAGGAGGCTGAAAATCGCTATGTCGGCGTTTCCTGCGGTAAGCTGGATCAGAGCTGCGAGGTCTATTGCCGGAAAAACCAGCTTTTGTACATGGATATGCGGGATGACAGCTACGAGCTGATCCCGACTGCCCCCAATATGAAGCCGTATGAGATCGCCATTTTCTTCAGCGGGCTGGAGCGTTCCCTGGCCAGTTCCAAGTTCAATATGCGGGTGGATGAGTGCCGCAGTGCTGCGTATGCGCTGAAGGCGTTTTCCGGTATGGAATACGGCAAGTTTGAGGAAACCAACCTGCGCGATGTTCCCTATGAGGTCTATCTGCGCTATAAGGAGCGTTTGCCGGTCAATTGGGCCAGGCGCGCCGAGCACTGGTATACGGAATACCAGCGGGTGCAGGCGGGCGCCGAGGCATGGCGCCGCGGGGATGTGGAGGCCTTTGGCCGCCTGTGCTTTGAGAGCGGCCGTTCCTCCATTGAGAATTGGGAAACCGGCTCCCCGGAGCTGATCAAGCTGTACGAGATCATGACGCATACGCCCGGTATTTACGGCGGCCGGTTTTCCGGCGCCGGGTTCAAGGGTTGCTGTATGGCCTTGATCGACCCGGCCTGTGAGGCGGCGGTGCTGCAGCAGGTGGAGCGGGAGTATCTGGCTGCTTTTCCGGCGCTGCAGGGAAAATACAGCGCACACATATGCCATACAGCCGATGGGGTGAAATTATGAAATGTTTGATTTTAGCGGCGGGCTATGCTACCCGTTTGTACCCGCTTACACAGAATTTCCCGAAGCCGCTGCTGCGGGTGGGGGAGAAGACCATTCTGGACTGGCTGCTGGATGATATTGAGACAGCCGGTGTGGTGGAGGAGTATGTTGTGATCTCCAACCATAAGTTTGCCCACCACTTTACCGAGTGGGCAAAAACGAAGCCCTATACCGTAACGGTGGTGGATGACGGCACCGATACAAACGAGACCCGCCTCGGTGCGGTGTGTGATATCCGCTTTGCCATAGAAAAGCTGGGGCTGCATGACGACCTGCTGGTGCTTGCGGGCGATAATGTGCTGGATTTCAGTCTGGGCGGGTTTGTGGCTTACTGCCGGGAGAAAAAGGCTTCCTGCGTGATGCGCTATTATGAGCCTTCCGAAAAACGGCTGCAAAAATGCGGCGTGCTGGAACTGGATGCGCAGGAGCGTATCGTGAACATGGAGGAAAAGCCCGCCCAGCCGCGTTCGCATTGGTGCTGTCCGCCGTTTTATTACTACACAGCGGCGGATGCCGACCGTATCCCGCAGGCCATTGCTGCCGGCTGCGGCACGGATGCACCCGGCAGCTTTATTGCCTGGCTGTGCCGGCAGGCGCCGGTTTATGCCATGGAGATGCCCGGCAGCCGGTACGATATCGGCAATCTGGAAAGCTACGAAAAGGTGCAGAAGGAGTATAGGGGGATCACGCAGTCATGCTGAAGCAAAATGTTACACTGAAAAATGCGACAATTCTTGTAACCGGTGCGGCCGGTTTCATTGGTTCCAATCTGGTACAGGAGCTGCTGCGCACAGCCGATCCGGTGCATATTATCGGGCTGGATAACATGAATGACTATTATGATGTTTCCATCAAGGAGTATCGCCTGGCGGAAATCGAAAGACTGGCAGCGACCAAGCCGCAGAGCCGCTGGACATTTATCCGGGGCAATCTTGCCGATAAGACGCTGATCGACACCATCTTTCGGGAGCATACGCCCGCGGTGGTTGTTAATCTGGCGGCGCAGGCAGGGGTGCGGTACTCCATCACAAATCCGGATGTGTACATCGAGTCCAACCTGATTGGCTTTTATAATATTCTGGAGGCCTGCCGGCACTATCCGGTGGAGCATCTGGTATATGCTTCCTCCTCGTCGGTGTATGGATCCAATAAGAAGATCCCTTACAGCACAGAGGATAAGGTGGATAATCCGGTGTCGCTTTACGCCGCTACCAAAAAATCCAATGAGCTGCTGGCGCATGCCTATTCCAAGCTGTACAATATTCCCTCCACGGGTTTACGCTTCTTTACGGTTTACGGCCCGGCCGGGCGGCCGGATATGGCTTATTTCGGCTTCACCAATAAGCTGCTGCACGGCGAGACCATCAAGATCTTCAATTACGGCCATTGCAAGCGCGATTTTACCTATGTAGACGATATCGTGGAGGGGGTGCGCCGGGTGATGCAGTGCGCCCCGGAGAAGCAGGATGGCGAAGACGGCCTGCCGCTGCCTCCTTATCGTGTGTATAATATCGGCAACAGTCATCCCGAAAACCTGTTGGATTTTGTAACCATCCTGCAGGAGGAGCTGCTGCGTGCCGGTGTGCTGCCGGCGGATTACGATTTTGAAGCGCACAAGGAGCTGGTGCCCATGCAGCCGGGGGATGTGCCGGTCACTTATGCGGACACCTCCGCTCTGGAGCAGGATATGGGCTTTAAGCCCTCCACGCCGCTGCGTGAGGGGCTGTGCCGCTTTGCTGAATGGTACAGGGGCTTTTATCTCACTTGATGGTTTGTCCATTGCATATCTTTGTTGCCATAGGAGACGCCATAGGGACAGGATCTGCAGATATACTCATCTTTTCCGCCGTAAACTACGGAGACGGAGGGGCGCGGCGGAAAAACCTCAACAGAATGGAGAATAACAGATGAAAATTGCAGTTGCAGGCACCGGCTATGTCGGTCTGTCCATGGCGGTCCTTTTGGCACAGCACCACACCGTAACGGCGGTGGATATTGTGCCGGCTAAGGTGGATATGCTCAATCAGCGTCGGTCGCCCATTGTGGACAAGGAAATTGAAGAATACCTGGCTACCAAAAAGCTGGATCTGACAGCGACCACCGACGGTGACGCGGCCTACCGGGATGCGGATCTGGTGATCATTTCCACGCCCACCAATTATGATGAAAAAAAGAATTACTTTGACACTTCCTCGGTAGAAAGCGTTATCCAGCAGGTGATCGCCGTCAACCCGGATGCCGTGATGATCGTCAAATCCACGGTGCCGGTTGGCTTTACAGAAGCAGTGCGGGAGGAATACTGCTGTGATAATATCCTTTTCAGCCCGGAGTTTCTGCGGGAGGGGCGCGCCCTGTACGATAACCTGTATCCCAGCCGTATTATCGTTGGCGTGCCGGTCAAGAATGCCCGTCTGCATAAGGCGGCAGAGACCTTTGCCGGCTTGCTCAGGGAGGGGGCGCTCAAGCAGGATGTCGAGGTGCGCTACATGAACCCGACAGAGGCAGAGGCTGTCAAGCTTTTTGCCAATACCTATCTGGCGCTGCGCGTTTCTTTCTTCAATGAGCTGGATACCTACGCGGCCGTGCGCGGGCTGGATAGCCGCTCTATCATTGAAGGTGTCGGCCTGGATCCCCGTATCGGCAATCACTATAACAATCCTTCCTTCGGTTACGGCGGCTATTGCCTGCCGAAGGATACCAAGCAGCTGCTGGCCAACTATAACGATGTGCCGCAGAACATCATCTCTGCCATTGTGGAGGCAAATCGTACCCGCAAGGACTTTATTGCTGATCAGATCATCGCAAAGAAGCCTAAAGTGGTGGGTGTGTACCGCCTGACCATGAAATCCGGCAGTGATAACTTCCGGCAAAGCTCCATCCAGGGGGTTATGAAGCGCATTAAGGCCAAAGGGATTGAGGTTGTGATCTATGAGCCGACGATGAAAGATGATGCTTTCTTCAACAGCCGTGTGATCCGTGATCTGGACGAATTTAAGCAGATGAGCGATGTCATTCTTGCCAACCGGTATCATGAGGATATCCGGGATGTACTGGATAAGGTCTACACACGGGATCTGTATTTCCGGGATTGAGGAACATACTGCACAGAAAACCGCCGTGCACGGCTTTTCAGCCGCGCACGGCGGTTTTGCTGTATAGGAAAAATCAGTGCTCGGCCAGGGCGTCCTTCAGTGCCTGAACACGGTCTGTGCGCTCCCAGACGACACCCAGATCCTCCCGGCCGACATGGCCATAGGCGGCAAGCTGCCGGTAGATCGGCTGCCGCAGCTGCAGGGTGTCGATAATGGCGGCCGGCCGGAAATCAAATACTTTCTGTACGGCCGCGGCGATTGCGGCATCCGGGGCGCTGCCGGTGCCGAAGGTTTCTACCAGCACGGATACCGGATGTGCCACACCGATGGCGTAGGCCAGCTGGATCTCGCAGCGGTCGGCCAGCCCGGCGGCGACGACATTTTTGGCTGCATAGCGCGCCATGTAGCAGGCAGAGCGATCCACCTTTGTGGGGTCCTTGCCGGAGAAGGCGCCGCCGCCGTGGCGCGCGTACCCGCCATAGGTATCCACAATGATCTTGCGGCCGGTCAGGCCGGTATCGCCCTGCGGGCCGCCAACCACAAAGCGGCCGGTGGGGTTGACATAGATCTTGGTGTCCTTGTCCAGCAGATCGGCCGGAATGACCGGGGTAATGATCTCGCGGATCACATCCGCCCGGATGGTTTCCAGAGACACGCTGGCACTGTGCTGGGTGGATACGACCACCGCCTCAATGCGTAGTGGGTGGTTGTTTTCGTCATATTCCACCGTCACCTGTGCCTTGCCGTCCGGCCGCAGATAGGGGAGGGTGCCGTTTTTGCGCACGGCTGCCAGCTGCTTACACAGCGCGTGTGCCAGCGAGATGGGCAGCGGCATCAGCTCCTTGGTCTCGCGGCAGGCGTAGCCAAACATCAGCCCCTGGTCGCCGGCGCCGATGCGGTCGTAGGCATCGGTATCGCCGCCGGCACGGGTCTCCAGCGCGTCATTGACGCCCATGGCAATATCCGGCGATTGCTCGTCAATGGCCGTCATCACGGCGCAGGTGGCACCGTCAAAATTGCCTTCTTCGCCATTATAGCCGATATCCTTGACCACCCGGCGCACGATGGAGGGAATGTCCACATAGCAGGTGGTGGAGATTTCGCCCATAACGGTCACGCAGCCAGTGGTGCAGAAGGTTTCGCAGGCCACATGCGCGGTCGGATCCTTGGCGATGATCGCATCCAGAACCGCATCGGAGATCTGGTCACAGACCTTGTCGGGATGCCCCTCGGTTACGGATTCGGATGTAAATAGGTGTTTGTTCATGGTAACAGCCTCCTTAAACTGTATGGGTTTGCATCAAAAAACGCCCGGCAAACAAGCCGAGCGTCGGGAAAACTCCTCATCTTTCGGTTTGTCACCGCAGGATTTGGCACCTTATGGCGTCGCCGCCACAGGTTGTCGGACATCATCGGGCCTGTTCCCTCCGTCGCTCTTGATAAGGTGATGAAATTGTCAAATGGTACTATACCACGCCGCCGCCGGCTTGTCAAGAGCCAAATTTTTTCACCGGCGCAGCAGCCGTTCACTTGCCCGGTAGACAGCCAGATACAGCGGGTACAGCGGCAGCAGGTTCAGTGCTGCCTTAACGGCGTTCAGCAGTGTGGAGCCCCACACGCCGGCCAGTACGCCGGCCGTGGTGAGCGGGATACCCATGATGCGGAAGTACAGAGGGGTCAGCAGGCCATTCAGCAGCCAGCCGGCGGCAATGGCAGCGGCTACCGTCAATGCCGCTGCGCAGTAGAATACGGCGGCGTGCATCAGCGGCTTGCGCAGCAGACGGGAAAACAGGGTGGAAAAGCCGTGCAGTCCCCACACGATCACGGCGCCGACGCCAATATTCATCAGCTCACCAATGCCGAAGGTGGTGGTGCGCAGCAGGTGGATGCCGTTTTTGATGACCTCCACAGCAATACCCGGCAGGGGGCCGAGAATGACCCCGGTCAGCAGTGCTGGTATATCGGATAGGTCGATCTTCAGATATTCCACGCCCGGCACCAGCGGGATCTCCGGGAAAAGCAGATAGATCACCGTGGCCAGCGCGCTCATGGCGCCGATGACGGTCAGGGAAAGCACGGGATTTTTTCGCGCAGCGGTAACAGACATGGGGGATGCTCCTTTCGTGCAATAAAAAATGCCCTCACCTTCGGGGTGAGGGCAAAAACAGACGATTGGCTGCCGCGGCCATACGCCGCAGCTGTCTTCTGCCATCCGGACTATACCGTCGGTACCGGAATTTCACCGGTTCAGTGCCGCGGTTGCGGCAGTTGCGGACTTTAACCGCCGGTGGGGACTTACACCCCGCCTCGAAGAACCTATCCCTATGATACACCTGCTGCGGAATTTGTCAAGGGGTTTCGCGAAAATTTTGCGGATCGCTGTAATAACCCACCGCCAGCCGGTCGCAGCGTTCGTTTTCGGGGTGGCCGTCATGCCCCTTTACCCAAACAAACTCTACCCGGTGGATTTTCAGCAGGGGCAGCAGCTTTTGCCACAGGTCCACATTCAGCGCTGGCTTTTTGTCTGCTTTTTTCCAGCCATTGCGCTGCCAGCCGTATACCCAGCCTTTGTCGATCGCATCAATCACATATTTGGGATCGCTGGTCAGCGTGACGGTGCACGGCTCACGCAGCGCTGAGAGTGCTTCGATCACGGCTGTCAGCTCCATGCGGTTGTTGGTGGTTTCTGCCTCGCCGCCGCACAGCTCCTTTTCATGGCCGCCGTAGCGCAGCACGGCGCCCCAGCCACCCTTGCCGGGGTTGCCCGAGCAGGCGCCGTCGGTAAAGATCTCCACTTGCTTCATGGCTTGATGCCTCCGTTCCGCCTGCATTATAGCAGAAAACAGCGGCATCTGCAAGAGAAAAAGCCGGAATTATCTGAAAAGCTGTGCAGCTTTACACCCGTCAGCGGTCCAGGATGCGGCCGTCCACGGAGATGGTGACTACCTGCCAGGGGAGAAATTTCCCGCTGTTCTGCAGCGCGGTGCGGGCAGCCTGCTCCAGGCCGCCGCAGCAGGGCACCTCCATACGCAGAACGGTCACGCTTTTGATGTCATTTTCCCGGATGATCTGGGTCAGCTTTTCGGCGTAGTCCACCTCATCCAGCTTCGGGCAGCCGATCAGCGTAATGCGTCCCTGCATGAACTCCCGGTGGGTGTTGGCGTAGGCGTAGGCGGTGCAGTCGGCGGCGATCAGCAGCTTGGCTCCGGCAAAATACGGTGCATTGACCGGCACCAGCCGGATCTAGCACGGCCACTGCGCCAGCTCAGAGGGAATGGCGCCGCTGTCCGGAGCAGAAACAGCTGTATCCGCCGTCTTGCGGGTGAAGTGGCGCAGCTGGTGGCCGGGGCATCCGGCGTGTACAGGGGCGGCGCCGGCCTGCTTTTTCTGCTTGTTCTCCAGCACGGCCTGCTCGTTGTAGGCGGCTGCCTCGCGCTCGGTGAAGGTGATGGCGCCGGTCGGACAGGCGGGCAGGCAATCGCCAAGCCCGTCACAATAGTCGTCCCGCAGCAGCCTTGCCTTGCCGTTCACCATGCCGATGGCACCTTCATGGCAGGCGGCGGCACAGGCGCCGCAGCCGTTGCATTTTTCTTCGTCGATCTGAATGATTTTACGGATCATCGTGTTCATTGTCTCCTTTCGGTTGGGTAAAGGGCACCGTGCGGTGATCCCTCTACGACGCCATTCTACCGAAAACGCTTAGGGAAATCTGTTGTAAATACAACAAAGTAAGCAATTTTTGCATTTTCCAAAAATGCGGCAAGGATTTCCATATCGGCGTTGACTTTCCATTTGTTGTAGTATATACTTACAATAGGATGCGGTAGGTGTGTTTTTGGCGGCCGCTCTTACTGAGAGAGGAGATAGTGATATGGCAAAGCAGGGGAGAAAATGGCTGGCGGTGCTGCTGGCGGCGCTGCTGATTGTAGGGAGCTGTCCGGTAACGGTGCTGGCCGCGGATAGCGGCATCCGTGTAGTCGCAGCACAGGAAAAGCAGCTGCACGACAGCGCCGGTGCGAATGCGCTGGGGCTGGAGGCGTATGTTGGCGATGTGGCGGCATTCCGGGCGTATCTGTTGCCGCAGCTTGCCCAATGCAAGACGCAGATTGATATTTCGGCATACAATATCCCGTATTCGGAAGCCTTTTCCGAAGCCCTTTCTTCATGGCTCTATTACAATGTTCCGGAGGTTTTTCATCTCAGAGGATTTGGCACAAGCTTTTATTCCGGCGGAATAGCGCTTGCTTTGGTAAATCTTCACTATGATGATTTTGCCAATACACCGGAGAAGTACCAGGCGTGCCTAAGTGCAATGCAGGCGGCGGCGGATCAGCTGCTGGATGGTATCCGCGGCAATGCGGCGCTGACGGAACTGCAAAAGGCGCTGCTGCTGCATGACCGTCTGGCTGTGTGGGCAGAGTATGACGGCCGTGCATTCTCTAAGACAGAGCAGATGCCGTATGAATCTCATACCGCCTCCGGCGCGCTGGGGAAAAGAGTGGCGGTCTGCCAGGGCTATGCCATGGCCTATATGTATTTGCTGGAGCAGGTGGGGATCCGGAGCACCTATTGCAGCTCGAACAACCTCAACCATGGCTGGAACATCGTGTACCTGGACGGCAAGGCATACCATGTGGATGTGACCTGGGATGATCCGACGCTGGACTGGAAGGGTCATGTTGACCATAAGAATTTTCTGCGTTCGACTGCCGCTATGATGACAAATCACAAAGCCAACGATTATGATACCACCCCGACGGATACCACCTACGATGCGGCCGATTGGCAGCTTTCGGATGCGGAGTATCAGCTGGTAAACGGCCAGCTCTACTGCATGCGTAAGATCACCGAAAACGGGGAATACAAGGCGGAGATCTACCGTGTGACGGATGTTGTCAACGGCGGCGGGACGTTGATTAAATCGTTCAGCGGCATCTGGCCATCCGGCAGTAACGGTCATTGGATCGGCAATTACTCCCGCCTGAGCAGTGCCGGGGATAAGCTGCTGTATTCCACCCCCACCACAGTGGTGGAGCTTGACCCGGTGACCGGCAGTGAGCGCACGGTGTATACCTACACGCCGGGCAGCCAGTCGCTGTATCACCGCATTTACGGCTTCACCTACTGCGATGGCGAACTGCGGATCGAACTTTCTAATGCACCGGATAAGAAGGTCCCGGCCTCCGGTGTGGATGACGGTTCCATTGATATCAGTGAGCCGTATGACACCAAGGCGCCGACCGCTTCGCTGACGGCGACCAACCGGCTGGCCGCGGAGCAGACGGTCACCGCTGCTGTCAGTGACGATACCGGGGTTGTTGGTTATTACTGGGGCAAGAGCGGCAATTATACGCAGAATGCCTACACCAAAATTTCCGCAGCTACTGCTGCCACGGTAGATATCCCGGTCTCCGCTTCCGGCACCTATTATTTCGTGGCCGTGGATGCAGCCGGCAACGCTTCGGCGGCACAGACATGCACTTTCTATTGCACAAAGCTGGATGCCAATGGCGGCAGCGCAGTGCTTTCTTCGGTGCTAACTCCGGCCGGGCAGACCTTCTCGTTCCCGGTGACCAGCCGCGCCGGCTATACTTATAAGGGGTGGGCAGCCTCAAAAACGGCTGCTGCCGGTGCAGAGACGCTGACCCCGACGGGTGATGCCACCTACTACGCCATCTGGGAGGAGATCCCGGTGCTGCTGACCGGTGTGCAGATCAAAACGCCGCCGACCAAAACGCAGTATTATCTGGGGGATACGCTGGATCTGACCGGGCTGAAGCTGCTTCTGACCTATAGTGACAGCTCGCAGAAAGAAACGACCGTCTATGACAGCGTCAGCGGCTTTGACGCCTCCGTGGCCGGGCAGCAGACGATAACCGTTGCCTATCAGGGCAAAACGGCCACCTTTACCGTGCAGGTCGATACGCCGACCGTGACGCTGTCCAGCACCGCGGAAACGCTCAAGGCTGACGGCACTGTCCGCCTGTCGGCGGTAACCACTCCGGCCGGGCTGGCGGTCTCCTGGAGCGTAGCCGATACGCAGATCGCGACGGTGGATGAAAACGGGATGGTGACGGCGCTGAAAGCCGGCACGACCACGGTCACGGCCAGCATTGTGTATCAGGGAAATACTTACTGTGCCGTGTGCACGCTGACGGTGCAGCGGAACGGCGCCATACGCGGCGATCTGAATGGCGATGGTGTTGTAAGCGCCAAGGATGTGACCTACCTGCGCCGTGCGCTGGCCAAGTGGAAAGGGTATACGATTGATCCGACGGCAGGCGATTTGAACGGCGATGGCGTTGTGAACGCTAAGGATGTGACCTATCTGAACCGCGCACTGGCCAGGTGGCAGGACTACCCCCTGTAATTTCTCCATAATAGACAAAAGCCGCCGGGGCACGCAGACCAATGATCTGTGTGCCCCGGCGTTCGTTTGTCCGTTCAGAGATACTGCTTCATCTGGTGGATATTGTTTTCCTCGGTCTTCTGCAGACGGGCCGCCAGCTCCAGGTCTTCCTCGCAGCGATTCCGGTAGCGGCTGATCTGCTTCATGATCTTGGTCACGCCCATGCTGCTGCCCTGGATCAGCATATCGGCCAGGGCAGAGGGGGAATTGTCCTTGGCGGTCTTCCGGCTGGCGGTCAGCCGCACCATCATCTTCGCGCAGGCCGGGTTTCCCTGTGGGGCGCTGCCGGCCTGCCGCAGCTTTTGCTCGGCTTCATCCATTACATTCTGGTATTCCATCAGTTGGGTCTCCACCAGCTTGCGGAAGGTGGTATCGTCGGTTTTCCGCAGCACAAAGTACAGGCCGTCCCGGCCCATTTCCGCATTGCGGTAGATATTGTTGAGCAGCTCCAATTCATCCTGTTCCATTTTGCTTCACCTCATCTGCAGTGTCCCCGGATAGCCGGGTTTTATACTGTGGAGCGGAGCCGCGCGGCGAAAGGCAAATTTTTCAGTGTCCCACCGACAAAATGGACTGGATTTTTTACTCCGGATACTGTACAATAGGAAAGAATGAAAACGCAAAGGACGGATGATATGGAAACCCTGCTGGTAATCGACGGCAACAGCATAATCAATCGCGCCTTTTATGGGGTAAAAGCGCTCACAACGCGGGATGGACGGTATACCAACGCTATCCTCGGTTTTTTGAATATTCTTTCGCGCCTGCGGGAAATGACCAGCCCTGTGGGCATTGCCGTGGCCTTTGATGTGCATGCGCCGACCTTCCGGCATGAGACCTATGCGGAGTATAAGGCAGGCCGGAAAGGGATGCCGGAGGAGCTGCACCAGCAGCTGGAGCCGCTCAAGGCCATTTTGCGCGCCATGGGGCTGACGCTGGTGGAATGTGCCGGCTACGAGGCGGACGATATTCTCGGCACCCTTTCGGCGGCGGCCGCTGCGGCCGGTGCGCCGTGCTACCTTGCCACCGGCGACCGCGATGCGCTGCAGCTGGTGGCTGACGGCGTGACCGTGCTGCTGGCTACCTCGAAAATGGGGCGGCCGGAAACGGTGGAGTATACCCCGCAGACGGTGCGGGAAAAATACGGCCTGGAGCCGGCACAGCTGATTGATCTGAAGGCTCTGCAGGGGGATACCAGCGACCACATCCCCGGCGTGCCGGGGGTGGGTGAGAAAACGGCGCTGGAGCTGATGCAGCAGTTTGGGTCGCTGGACAGAATTTATGAGGAGCTGCCGGCGCTGGATATCCGGGAGAGCCTGCGAACCAAGCTGGCCGCCGGGAAGGACAGCGCCTATATGAGCCGGATGCTGGGGACGATCTGCCGCACAGCGCCGATCGACACAGACCTGGCGCATTACGCCCTGCGCGAACCGGATCGGCCGCAGCTGACCCGGCTGCTGCAGAGCCTGGAGATGTACAAGTGGATGGAAAAGCTGGAGCTTAAACCGCAGGCCGTACCGGTGTCTGCCGCCGCGCCGGCGATCCTGCCGGCGGTGGAGGGGAATGCCGCGGTCGCAGAGCTGGCGGCATTGGCGCGTAAAGAGTGTAAAGCGGATATCCTTGTCACGATACAGAATGAGGAGATCGGCACGATCTGCATTGCGGCCGGCGGCCGCTGCGCCTGCGTGGATCGGCTGGCGCCGGAATTTGCCGCGGTGGATGCGCTGCTGGATGATCCGGCTGTGGAAAAGCGCACCCATGAGGCCAAGTCGCTATTTGCGGTGCTGCTGGCACAGGGACGGCAGCCGGCGGGCTATACGATGGACACGGCATTGGCGGCGTATCTGCTGGATCCGCTTTCTTCGGACTACTCGCTGCCACGGCTGCTGCTGGAGCAGCATATTGCCGCGCAGGAGCCGATCCAGGGGTTTGCTGCGCTGGCGGAGGCGATGCGGGCGGCACTGGCGGAGGCGCAGATGCTGCCGCTGTTGACCGATATGGAGCTGCCGCTGGCCGAGGTGCTGGCTTCGATGGAAAATGTCGGGTGCGCGGTGGATCGGGCGGGGATCGCCGCCTTCGGCCGCGAACTGACGGCGCGCATTGCCGCCCTGCAGCAGGAGATCTGGCAGCAGGTGGGGTATGAGTTTAACCTCAATTCCCCGAAGCAGCTGGGCAAGGCGCTGTTTGAGGATCTTGGCCTGCCGGCGGGGAAAAAGACCAAATCCGGGTATTCCACCAATGCCGATGTGCTGGAAAAGCTGCGGCCGGTGCACCCGGTGGTGGATATGCTGCTGGAATACCGGATGCTTTCCAAGCTGAACGGCACCTACTGTGACGGCCTGCTGAAAGTGGTGGCGCCGGACGGGCGCATTCACTCGGTCTTCAATCAGACAGAGACCCGCACCGGCCGTATCTCCTCTTCCGAGCCGAATTTACAGAACATTCCGGTGCGCTCTGAGCTTGGGCGGCAGATGCGCCGTTTCTTTGTGGCGCGCGAGGGCTGCGTGCTGTGTGATGCGGACTATTCGCAGATCGAGCTGCGGGTGCTGGCGGCAATGGCACAGGAGCCAACCATGCTGGAGGCATTCAATACCGGGGAGGATATCCACCGTTCAACGGCGGCGCAGGTTTTCGGCGTACCGGAGCAGGAGGTCACCTCCTTGATGCGTTCGCGGGCCAAGGCGGTCAATTTCGGCATCATTTATGGTATCGGCGCCCATTCTCTGTCGGAGGATCTCGGCATCAGCTATGGCGAGGCAAAGGAGTATATTGCGCGCTATCTGCGGCATTTCGGCGCAGTATCGGCCTACATGGACGGCCTGATCAGTCGTGCCGGCGATAAGGGTTATGCAGAAACGCTGCTGCATCGCCGCCGGCCGCTGCCGGAGCTGAAGGCCGGCAATGCCATGACCCGCCACTTCGGCGAACGGGTGGCGCGGAATATGCCCATTCAGGGCACGGCGGCGGATATCATCAAGCTGGCTATGGTACGCGTTTACCGGCGCCTGCGCACAGAGGGGCTGCAGGCACAGCTGATCCTGCAGATCCATGATGAGCTGCTGGTGGAGGCGCCTGCCGCAGAACAGGCGGCGGTGTGTGCGCTGCTCAAGGAGGAAATGGAGAATGCCGTGCATCTGTGCGTGCGGCTGGAGGTGGATGTGCACTGCGGTGCCACCTGGTATGATGCCAAAGGCTGAATTTTCCGGCGCTTGGAGCGGAAGCACACCGTGGTTTTCATAAAACGTGACAAAACTTGCAATATTTGCGTAAAATTCTTGTAATAAACTATACAAAAGCCCTTGCCTTTTTGGCGGATAATTGATACAATAGGGACGGAGCAAACGGATCATAGCAAGGAGGCCGGCAAAGTTGGATATGCTGTTAACAGAGGATACGCTGCGGGAGTGTATGTCTGCCTTCCGTGAGGGAACAGACAGCCATTGCTACCGCTGGCTTGGCTGCCATTCCGCCGGGGACGGCGGCTATACCTTCCGGGTGTGGGCGCCGGCGGCCCGTGCCGTGTCGCTGATCGGGGAATTCAACGATTGGGCTGTGGATGCACAGCCGATGGAGCCGATCGGAGACGGCGTGTGGGAATGCTCCCTGCAGAATATTGCGGCATATATGGCCTACAAGTATCATATTATAGGAGCAGACGGACAGGCCGTGGATAAGACCGATCCATTTGCTACGCACATTGAGACGCGCCCGGGTACGGCGTCCAAGGTGTGTGAGATCGGCGGCTACCGCTGGCAGGACGCTGCCTGGCGACAGAGAAAGGCCAAGACCTCTGTCTATGACTGTCCCGTCAATATCTATGAGGTACACGCCGGCTCCTGGCGGCGCTATGCCGATGGCAACACCTTCTCCTACCAGAAGCTGGCGGAGGAGCTGATCCCCTATGTGAAGGAGATGGGCTATACACATATTGAGCTGCTGCCGATCATGGAATATCCCTATGACGGCTCCTGGGGATATCAGGTCACCGGGTATTATGCGCCCACCTCCCGGTACGGCACGCCGCAGGATTTTATGGCCTTTATTGACGCCTGCCATCAGGCGGAGATCGGGGTGATCCTCGATTGGGTACCGGCGCACTTTCCGAAGGACAGCAGCGGCCTGTACCGTTTTGACGGAAGCCCGTGCTTTGAGTATGCCGACCCGCGCAAGGGAGAGCATCGGGAATGGGGCACCTGTGTGTTCGATTACAGTAAGCCGCAGGTGCGCAGCTTCCTGATCTCCAATGCGCTGTTCTGGCTGGAGGAATACCACGCCGACGGCATCCGGGTGGATGCGGTAGCCTCCATGCTGTATCTGGACTATAACCGTAAGGCCGGCGAATGGCTGCCGAACTGCCACGGCGGACGGGAGAACCTGGAGGCGGTGGCGTTCCTGCGCCAGCTTAATGAGACGGTCTTTGCCGCAGATCCGTATGTTAAGATGATTGCCGAGGAGTCTACGGCGTGGCCACTGGTTTCGCGTCCGACCTCAGACGGCGGACTGGGCTTTAATTACAAGTGGAACATGGGCTGGATGAACGATATGCTGCGCTACACCTCCATGGATCCGCTGTTCCGTAAGGGCAATCAGGATCTGCTGACCTTTTCCATGATGTACGCATTTTCCGAGAATTTCATTCTGCCGATCTCGCATGACGAGGTGGTGCACGGCAAGGGCTCCCTGATCAATAAGATGCCGGGCACCTATGAAGAAAAATTTGCCGGCCTGCGGGTGTTCCTCGGCTATATGATGACCCATCCGGGGAAAAAGCTGCTGTTCATGGGCAGCGAATTCGGCCAATTCAAGGAGTGGGATTTTGCCAGTGGCCTGGATTGGCTGCTGCTGGATTACGAGAGCCACCGGATGACCCGCCACTATGTGCGCACGCTCAATGAGCTGTATCTGCATACCCCCGCCCTGTGGGAAAATGATTTTTCCTGGGAGGGCTTCCAGTGGATCGCCAATGACGACCACGCGCAGAGCGTGATCGCTTTCCGGCGCATCGACCGGCATGGCAATGAGGTGGTTGCCGTGTGCAATTTCACCCCGGTTCTGCGGGAAAACTACCGCATCGGCCTGCCGCAGTACGGCGAATGGACCGAACTGTTCAATTCCGATCTGGCTGAGTTTGGCGGCACCAATGTGCGCAATGAGCACATCCGGGTGCAGGCGAAGCCTTTCCATGGGCTGGAGCAGTCTGCCGAACTGACGCTGCCGCCGCTTTCGGTGCTGCTGCTGCGCTGCAAAAAGCGCAAGCCGCTGCCGCAGGAGCCGCAGGAGCCGGAAACGGCCAAAACGGCTGCCGCGGGAGCCAATAAAAAAGAACCCAAAACAAGGAGGAGACCCGTCCATGTTTCGTAAGCAAGAGTGTGTGGCTATGCTGTTGGCCGGCGGCCAGGGCAGCCGCCTGTATGCGCTGACCAGGCATATTGCCAAGCCGGCCGTTCCCTATGGCGGCAAGTACCGGATCATTGATTTCCCTCTGTCCAACTGTGTCAATTCCGGCATTGAGACGGTGGGGGTGCTTACCCAGTACCAGCCGCTGGAACTGAATGGCTATATCGGCTCCGGCCAGCCGTGGGATCTTGACCGCATTGATGCGGGCGTGCATGTGCTGCCGCCGTACCAGCGCAATAAGGGTGCCGATTGGTATAAGGGCACGGCCAATGCCATTTACCAGAATATCAATTTCATCGAGCGGTATGACCCGGAATATGTGCTGGTGCTTTCCGGCGATCATATCTATAAGATGGATTACAGCAAGATGCTGGCGGCGCACAAGGCCAAGGGTGCAGCCTGTACCATTGCGGTGCTGGATGTGCCCAAGGAGGAGGCCAGCCGCTTCGGCATCCTGAATACCAACCCGGACGACTCCATTTATGAATTTGATGAAAAGCCCAAGGTGCCGAAAAGCACGCTGGCTTCCATGGGTATCTACATCTTTACCTGGGAAAAGCTGCGGCAGTATCTGATCGCGGATGAACAGAATCCGGCGTCACATAACGATTTCGGCAAGGATGTGCTGCCAGCTATGCTGGAGGCCGGGGAGCCGATGTTTGCGTATCGCTTTGACGGCTACTGGAAGGATGTCGGTACGATCGAGAGTCTGTGGGAGGCGAACCTGGATCTGCTGAATCCGAAGGTGCCGCTGGATCTGTCTGACCCCAAGTGGAAGATCTATTCCCGCAATCCCGGTATGCCGCCCCAGTATCTGGCACCGACAGCCACTGTGCAGAACAGCCTCATCACAGAGGGGTGCGATATCAGCGGGCAGGTGGAATGCTCCGTGATCTTCGCCGGTGTCACGATTGAGGAGGGGGCGGAGATTGTCAACTCCATCCTGATGCCCGGCACGGTGGTGCGGCGCGGCGCCAAGGTGCAGTATGCCATATTGGCGGAGAATGTGGAGGTTGGCGAAAACGCCCAGGTAGGGGAAAGTCCCGAAACCTGTGCCGATCTGCGCAAGTGGGGGGTGGCCGTGGTGGCCTCCGGTATCCACATCGGCGCCGGCGCACAGGTACCGGCCAAGGCCATGGTTGAAGAAGATGTACAGGCGGAGGAGGTGAGCAGCCATGCGTAACTATGCAGCGTTGGGTCTGATCTTTGCCAATATGTACGACGATGCTCTGCGCGAGTGCACGGCAATCCGCTCCATGGGCTCGGTGCCTTTCGGCGGTCGTTATCGGTTGATTGATTTTGTGCTCTCCAATATGGTCAATGCCGGCATATCCAAGGTTGGCGTGATCACCAAGAGCTATTACCAGTCGCTGATGGATCACATTGGTTCCGGTAAGGCGTGGGATCTTTCCCGTAAAAATGAGGGGCTGTTCTTCCTGCCGCCGCGCAGCAGCGATGACGCAAAATATCAGGGGCGTGTCGGCTCCCTGCGGGATGTGGAGTCTTTCCTCAGCCATTCCAAGGAGGAGCTGGTGATCCTCTCCGATTGCCATATGGTCGGCAGCCTGGATTTTGATAAGATGATACAGGCGCACCTGAACAGTGGCGCGGATGTGACCATGGCCTGCCGCAGTGGTGAGGTTCCCTCGCTGCCGGATATTCCGCAGGTGCGTACCGATGCCGCCGGCCGTGTGACGGATATGCTGATCGGCCGCGTTTCAAATACCGAGGAACGCTACGGCATTGGTATCTACATCATGAGCAAGGACTGGCTGGTGCGCACGGTCGATGAGGCGGTTGCCCGCAACCAGTACCACTTTGAGCGGGATATCCTGCAGAGCCGTCTGCAGGATCTGCATATCCACTGCTACGATGTGCCGGAGCTGGTTATGCCGATCTATTCTATGGATAGTTACTTCAAGGCGAATGTGGCTCTGCTGGATCCGGCGGTGCGCCAGCAGCTCTTTCCCAAGAACCGCCCGGTATATACTAAGCTGCGCGACTGTGCACCCACGCAGTACGGTCTGCACGCCGATGTGACCGATTCGCTGGTGGCGGACGGTGCGCACATCGACGGAACGGTGAAAAACTGCGTGATCTTCCGCGGCGTGACGATCTGCCGGGATGCCGAGCTGGAAAACTGCGTGGTGATGCAGGACGGTACGGTGGAACGGGGCTGCACACTGAAATATATCGTGGCGGATAAGAATGTTCTGTTCCGCGAGGGACGCACGCTGCAGGGCTTTGAGAGTTACCCCGTGTATGTGGCGAAGGACCGCGTGGTGTAAGTGCCCTGAGCGGCTTTAGTTCGGATAAAGGAGGACGGTTTTCTATGAAAGTTTTGTTTGCATCCAGTGAGGCGCTGCCTTTTGCTGCCTCCGGCGGTCTAGCGGAGGTCTCCAGTTCGTTGCCCCACGCCATGCGGCAGCGGCTGATTGGCTGCCGTGTGGTTATGCCGCTGTATGAGTGCATCCCGGCAGAGCTGCGCAGCAGCATGACCTTTCTGACCAGTCTGTCAGTGCCGGTGGCCTGGCGGCGGCAGTATTGCGGTGTGTTTGAGGCCAAGGTCAACGGCGTGATCTATTATCTGCTGGATAATCAGTATTATTTCAAGCGGCAGGGCATGTACGGCCATTATGATGATGCTGAGCGCTTTGCCTTCTTCTCGCGCGCGGTGCTGGAGATGCTGCCCTATATCGGCTTCCGCCCGGATGTGATCCACGCCAATGATTGGCAGGCAGCACTTATCCCGCTGTATTACAGCCTGTTTTACGCTACCCGTGATGGCTATCAGGGGATCAAGACGGTGTTTACCATCCACAATATCCAGTACCAGGGCAAATACGGCATGGAGCTGCTGGAGGATGTGGTCGGTATTCCGCAGAGCTGCCGTCAGCTGGTGGAATACGATGGCTGTGTCAACTATATGAAGGCCGGCATCGAGACGGCCGACCGCGTGACCACGGTCAGCCCCACCTATGCCGGCGAGATTCTGGATCCCTGGTATTCCTGGGGGCTGGATCCCATATTGCAGGCGCGCCGCTGGAAGCTTAGCGGCATTCTCAATGGCATTGATACCGACAGCTATGACCCGGCTGCCGATCCGGAGATCTACCGCAATTATTCCGCCAAAACGGTGGAGAAGGGCAAGGCAGCCAATAAGCAGGCGCTGCAGGAGCGCCTGTCGCTGCCGCAGCGGCCGGATGTGCCGATGATCGGCATGGTCACCCGGCTGGCCTCGCATAAGGGGCTGGATCTTGTCAAGTATATTGCCGATGATCTGCTGCAGCGGGATGTACAGCTGGTCATTCTTGGTTCCGGCGAGTGGATCTATGAGAACTATTTCCGTGAGCTGCAGCAGCGCTATCCGGATAAGTGCCGCTACTGTGTGGGCTTTGTGCCGGAGCTGGCGCGGAAGATCTATGCCGGCGCCGATATCTTCCTTATGCCGTCGAAAAGTGAGCCGTGCGGCCTGTCGCAGATGGTGGCGTGCCGTTACGGCACGGTGCCGGTGGTGCGGGAGACCGGCGGCCTGAAAGACAGCATCCGGGATTGTGGGGATGAGGGCGGCTTCGGCTACACCTTCAAAAGCTACAATGCCAA
>ENA-UOOA01003356-UOOA01003356.1-human-gut-metagenome-genome-assembly--contig:-P61old-NODE-3356-length-20067-cov-8.762443_pt1 | contig 20067 bp, 17 predicted proteins | sample MGYA00242467_ERZ724014 | MGnify/ENA metagenome assembly ERZ724014 | reverse complement strand
GCGGCGCGGCAGCGGGCGCTGGAACGGCTTGGCGCGCCCGGTGCGGCGCTGCTGGAGCGGCCCAATTCCATTCTTGCGGTGGAATACTGCAAGGCCCTGCTGCGGCGCGGGTCTGCCATGCGGCCGCTCGTGCTGCACCGCGCGGGGGATTATCACGGCGGGAGTACTGCGGATGCGCCCTCGGCCAGCTTCCTGCGCGGGCAGGCGGACTGGGCGGGCTATATGCCGGAGGCTGCGCGGGCCGTGCAGGCCGCTGCACCGCGATATAGGCTGGCGGCGGGGGAGCGGGCCATGCTTGCGCGCCTGCGGGCCATGGGGGAGGAAGCGTTCGCCGCGCTGCCGTACGGCTCCGAGGGCCTGTGGCAGAAGGTGATGCATGCCTGCCGCACGGAGGCGTCGCTGGAGGGCATCCTCGCGGCCGCAAAATCGAAGCGCTATCCGCGCACCCGGCTGATGCGGATGCTCCTGTGCGCCTTCTTAGGCCTGACGGAGCAGCAGCTGACCGAGCCTGCGCCCTATGTGCGCGTGCTGGCGTTCGATGCGGACGGCCGGGCCATCCTGCGGGCGGTGCAGGGCGGGCTTTTGCTGCTCCACGCGGGAGAGCGAGCGCAGGATTGCGCGTTTGCGGAAACGGAGCGGCGCTGCCGCGCACTTTACGGCCTGTTCCGGGAGGACGGGCCCGCGGAGCCTTCTCCGAAAATGCGCGTCTATGTGCAAAGGGATTGACATCGGGCAGCATTTCCCATACAATAATTTCCAGATGCGCGCGGCGCACGGAAAAGGAGAGAGAAAAATGGCAATTATGCTTCGGCTCAAATGCCCGTCCTGCGGCGAAGTCATGAACGCGGCAGGCTTCTGCAATTGCACCAAATGCGGCACGCCGATCCGCTACAACGGCTGGGGAATGCTGCAGATCTACCGCATGGGCTCCCCGGTCAGCATCGCGGCAGGCTACGGCATTTATCTGGACGGCCAGCCCTACGGCCATCTGGCCAACAAGGAGAGCATCCGCATTCCGCTCCCGATGGGGACGCACACGCTGCACATGACCTGCGGCATGACGCGCCGCTGTGAGGACCTGACGTTCACACTGACGCCGGAGGCCCCTGCCGCCTATGTCAAGGCGTCCATCCGCATGGGCTTCTGGTCGAACACGATCCACCTGACTCCGGCCGATCCGTCCGAAATGCCGCAGGCGTAAACCGGTTTTTCCAAGAAAAAAAGCAAAAATAATGCTTGCAATTCTGCGAAAACTGTGGTAAGATAGTCGGGCATTGAAAATAAGAGGGGCATCATGCCCTTTTACGAAACGAGAAAGAGGTGAAAGCAATGAAGGAAGGAATCCATCCGAAGTACGAACAGACGACGATTCGATGCGCGTGCGGTGAGATCATTGAGACCGGTTCCACGAAGAAGGACATCAAGGTCGAAATTTGCTCCAAGTGCCACCCTTTCTATACCGGCAAGCAGAAGCTGGTTGATACCGGCGGACGCGTTGACCGCTTTAACAAGAAGTTTGGCCTGAAGTAAAGAATGAACGAAAAGTCTGCATCGTATCGGTGCGGACTTTTTTCATACTTTTTTCGGGAAAATACGCAGCTCCTGCCGTCGACCGCACCGGTCAGCGGCTCTGGGGAGCACAGTCAGAATTTTGGAGGTAGTCATGCAGCAGAATGATCGAGTCAAAGCAGAGAAGGCCATCCTGGTCGGCCTGAGCGCGGACTGCTTCCGGCCGGAGGAGAATGCCACGGATGAGTCGCTGGACGAGCTGGAGGCCCTCCTCGAGACGGCGGGCGGCATCTGTGAGGCAAAGGTGCTGCAGAACCGCCACACGCCGGACCCGCACAGCTTCATCGGCGAGGGAAAGGCACAGGAGGTGCGCACGCTGCTCGAGAGCACGGGGGCGACGCTCGTTGTATTTGACAACGACCTCTCGCCGTCCCAGATCCGCGCGCTGGAGGAGCTGACGGATGCGACCGTCCTGGACCGCAGCGCCCTGATTTTGGATATCTTTGCCCAGCGCGCCAAAACGGCCGAGGGCCGCCTGCAGGTTGAGCTGGCACAGTATCAGTACCTGCTGCCGAAGCTCTCCGGCATGGGCACTTCGATGTCCCGCCTGGGCGGCGGCATCGGCACGCGCGGCCCCGGTGAGACGAAGCTCGAAACGGACCGCCGCCACATCCGCGAGCGCATCACCCGCCTGCAGGCGGAGCTGGACGAGGTGCGCCGCGTGCGCGCCACGCAGCGCGAGCGCCGTGTGAAAAATTCCATGCCCGTCGTGGCGCTGGTCGGCTACACGAATGCAGGCAAGTCCACCCTGCTCAACGCTCTTACGGGCGCGGGCATCCCGGCCAACGACCGGCTGTTTGACTCGCTGGACACGACGACCCGCCGCCTGAAGGTGTCGGATCATCTGGAGATCCTGCTGTCCGATACCGTCGGCTTCATCGCCAAGCTGCCGCACCATCTCATCGAGGCCTTTCAGGCTACGCTGGAGGAGCTGCAGTATGCGGACCTGCTGCTGCATGTCATCGATGCGTCCGACCCGCACCGTGAGGCGCACATCGAGGTCGTCGACCGGCTGATCGACAAGCTGGCGAAGCCCGGTGTGCCCGTGCTGCGCTGCTATAACAAGGCCGACCTCGTCGGCGACGTCTCGAATCTCCCCATTGGCGAGAAGAACATCCCCATGTGTGCGCGCAGCGGCATCGGCATGGACGAGCTGCTCACACGCATCGAGGAGACGCTGACGGGCCGGCTCCATCGGGCCGTGTTCCTGCTGCCGTATTCCGACGCGGGGGCGCTGGCCCAGCTGCACGAGCAGGCGCAGGTGCTCCGCGTGGATTACCTGCCGGAGGGCGTTGAGGTCGAGGCCGTCTGCCGCGAGGAGCTGTTCGGCCGCCTGAAGCGCTTTGTAAAGGAGCCGGAGGCATGAAGGAATATCTCGTCCCCACCGGCGACGGCGAGGCACAGTTCATCGAGCGCCGCTCCCGCTTCATCGGACACATCTTCCTGACGGAGACGGAGGAGGAGGCGCTCGCGCGGCTGAAGCAGATGCGCGAGCAGTACTGGGATGCGACCCACAATGTCTATGCCTACATCATCCGCGATGGCGCAACGCGCTTTTCCGATGACGGCGAGCCGGGCGGCACGGCGGGTATGCCGGTGCTGCAGGTGCTGCAGCGGGAGGAGCTGTACAATGTAACGTGCGTCGTGACGCGCTATTTCGGCGGCATCCTGCTCGGCGCGGGCGGCCTTGTGCGCGCCTATGCTCACGGAGCCAAGATCGCCGTGGACGCCGCAGGGCGCTCCATCAAGCGCATCTGGACGAATGTCTATCTGCCGTGCCCCTACAGCTGGTATGAGCGCATCCGGCTCGAGGTCGCCGCATTCGGCGGCATGATCCGCGAGACGCAGTTCGGCGCGGATGTCGAGCTGGACCTGCTGCTGCCGGAGGAGCAGACACAGGGCTTCCTCGAGCGGGTGACCGACCTTTCGGCCGGGACGATCGAGGGGCTGATCGGAAAACAGGAATACCGCGCGTTCCCGCTTTCCTGAGCGGACGCGCCGAGCGACAGACGGGAGGAAATGCCGATGACGATCCGGGAAGAACTGGAATGGACCGAGCACCTTTGCCTCAGTGAGCGTGCGCAGTTTTCCGATGCCACGCGCGGCCGCCCGCGGCCGGAGGAGGCGCAGGAAAACGACGTGCGGACCTGCTATCAGCGGGACTCCGACCGCATCCTGCACAGCAAGTCCTTCCGCCGCCTTATGCACAAGACGCAGGTCTTCCTGCAGCCGGAGGGCGATCACTACCGCACGCGTATGACGCACACGCTGGAGGTCGCGCGCATCGCGCGCACCATCACGCGCGCCCTGCGTCTGAACGAGGACCTGTCCGAGGCCATTGCCTTCGGCCACGATCTCGGCCACACGCCGTTCGGCCACGCGGGCGAGGTTGCGCTGACGGAGGTCATGGGCGAGCCGTTCCGCCATAACGAGCAGTCTCTGCGCGTTGTGGACGTGCTGGAGAAGGACGGGCAGGGCCTGAACCTGACCTATGAGGTCCGCATGGGCATCCTCGGCCATTCGAGCCACAGCCGCATGCCGGAGACGCTCGAGGGCCAGATTGTACGCAAATCCGACCAGATCGCCTATATCAACCACGACATCGACGACGCCATGCGCGCCGGGATCCTGACGAATGACGACATTCCGCGCGAGATCTCCGACGTGCTCGGCGAGACCCACCGCGAGCGTATCAATACGCTCGTGACGGATATGATCTTCCACTCACGCGGCACGGGAGAGCTGGGCATGACGCCCGAGATCGAGCAGACCATGCAGGCGCTGCGCCAGTTCATGTTTGAGCGCGTCTACAAGAATCCGGTCGCCAAGGGCGAGGAATCCAAGGCCCGCCGCATCCTGCAGGAGCTTTATACCTATTACATCGCCCATCCCGAGGCGCTGCCGCAGGATTTCCAGCCGCAGCTCACGTTCGAGGGACTTCCGCGCGTCGTGTGCGATTATATCGCGGGCATGACGGACAAATATGCCATGTACAAGTATGACGAGCTGTTCATTCCGACCGGCTGGCAGGTGCGTGGCTGAAAGGAGGCAGAGCCGTGGCTTTTCCCCCGGCATTTCTGGATGAACTCAACGCCCGGAATCCCATTGAGGACGTCGTCGGGCAATATGTCGCGCTGACGCGCCGGGGCAGCAATCTGTTTGGCCTCTGCCCCTTCCATGGCGAAAAGACGCCATCGTTCTCCGTTGCGCCGGAGAAGGGCATTTTCTACTGCTTCGGCTGCCATAAGGGCGGCGGCGTGGTGAATTTCATCATGGAGATCGAGAACCCCCCCTCCGGCGCCGCCGTGCGCTTTCTGGCAACGCGCGCGGGCCTCGAGGTCCCGGATGATGGCGCTTATCAGTCGCAGTATAAGAAAAAAGAACGGCTCTGGGCACTGTGCCGCGCGGCGGCACAGTTCTATCACGCCCAGCTCAAGACCCCGGCGGGAGAGGAGGCGCGGGCCTATCTGCAGAAGCGCGGTGTCTCCGGCCAGACGGTCACGCGTTTCGGCCTCGGCTATTCGCCGAATCGCTGGACGGCCCTGCTCGACGTCATGACGGCAAAGGGCTACACGAAGGAGGAACTGCTTGAGGCGGGCCTCCTCAGCCAGAACCGCGACAAGGGGACGCTCTATGACCGCTTCCGCAACCGCCTGATGTTCCCCATCATCGACGTGCGCGGCAATGTCATCGGTTTCGGCGGCCGTGTCATGGACGATTCGACGCCGAAGTACCTGAACTCGCCGGAAACGATTATTTTTAACAAGCGGCGGAACCTTTTCGCCATGAATGTCGTCAAGAAAAGCAAGCGGGAATTCATCATCCTCACGGAGGGCTATATGGATGCCATCGCGCTGCATCAATATGGCTTCGACTGTGCGGTGGCCTCGCTCGGCACCTCGCTGACGCAGGAGCACGCGGACATGCTGTCCAAATATACCGATGAGCTTGTGCTGACCTACGACGGCGACGAGGCCGGGCAGAACGCCACCCAGCGCGCCATCCCCATGCTGGAGCGGACGGGCCTGCGGGTGCGCATCCTGCGGATGCGCGGCGCAAAGGACCCGGATGAATTCCTGAAGAAATACGGCGCGGACCGCTTCCGCCTGCTGCTGGAGGGCTGCGAGAATCAGGCAGAGTACCGCCTGCGCTCGCTGCAGATGCGCTTTGACCTCTCACAGGACGAGCAGAAGGTGGAATTTGCCAAGCAGGCCGCCGCCCTTATCGCGGGCTTCGGCACGGCGGTGGAGCGCGAGGTCTACGGCACGCGTGCCGCCGAGGCGGCAGGGCTTTCGCCGGACGTGCTGCGCATGGAGATCGACCGCGCCCGCAAGCGCCTGCTGCGGCAGGAGAAGCGCGAGGAGACGCGCCGGGAGATGGACCCGGCCGCAGCCGTTCAGCCGTTCCAGCGCGAGCTGCGCTACGACAACGTCCGCTCCGCCGTGGCGGAGGAGGGGCTGCTGCGCATGCTGTTCCGCGAGCCTGCTCTGCTGGCGCAGACGGAGGGCCTGACGGCGGAGGATTTCTCCGTGCCGCTGTTCGGCCGGGTCTATGCCGCTCTGCGCGAGCGGTGGCAGAACGATCTTGCCATCACGCCTGCGGCGCTGGCAGACAGCCTGAGCCCGGCGGAAATGGCGCATCTGACGGCCGTGCTGCAGAAGCAGGAGCCGCCGTTGTCCGAAACGGCGCTGGCGGATTACCTGCGCATCCTGCGTGAGGAGCGGGCCAAGGCGCGCGTGAGCGACGCCAGCGACCTGCTTGCCATGCAGCGGGATCTGAAGAAGAAAAAAGGATATGGAGGTTCGTAAGCGATGGAAGAACAGGTGCAGATGAACGAGAAGCTCCGCGCGCTTTTGGAAAAGGCAAAGCGGGAGAAAAAGATCGCCTCCAAGGACCTCATCGATACGCTCGAGGCGATCGATGCGGATGAAAAGCAGACGGAGCTGATCTACGAGGCGCTGGACGAGGCCGGAGTGGAGATCGATGTCTCCGACGTCGTGGAGCTGCTGTCCAAGCCGGAGGAGATGCTCCCGAGCGAGGAGGACCTCGAGCTGATCGAGGAGGAGAAGATCATCGACACGGAGGATCTCTCCGAAAATATGAGCCTGAACGACCCGGTGCGCATGTACCTCAAGGAGATCGGCAAGATCCCCCTGCTCACGCTGGAGGAGGAGCACAAGCTCGCCGTGCGCATGGCCGAGGGCGATGAAGAGGCCCAGAAAAAAATGACAGAGGCCAACCTTCGTCTCGTCGTTCCCATCGCAAAGCGTTATGTCGGCCGCGGCCTGCCGTTCCTCGATCTCATCCAGGAGGGCAATCTCGGCCTCATCAAGGCCGTCGGCAAGTTCGACTACACGAAGGGCTATAAATTCTCCACCTATGCGACCTGGTGGATCCGACAGGCCATTTCCCGCGCCATTGCCGACCACGCCCGCACGATCCGCATTCCGGTGCACATGGTCGAGACCATCAACCGCGTCTCCCGCGCCAACCATGAGCTGCTGCAGGAGCTGGGCCACGAGCCGTCGCCCGAGGAGATCGCGCACAAGCTGCATCTCCCGCTGGAGAAGGTCGAGGAGGTCATGCGCATCGGGCAGGAGCCCATCTCACTCGAGACGCCGGTCGGCGAGGAGGATGACAGCCACCTCGGCGACTTCATTCAGGACGACGAGGCCGAGGAGCCTGCGGATGCCGCGTCCTATGCCATGCTGCGCGAGCAGCTGGCGGGCGTGCTGAAGACGCTCACGCCGCGTGAGGAGCGCGTGCTGCGCCTGCGCTACGGCCTGACGGACGGCCGCATGCATACGCTGGAGGAAGTCGGGGAAGAATTTAACGTCACACGCGAGCGCATCCGCCAGATCGAGGCGAAGGCTCTGCGCAAGCTGCGCCATCCGTCGCGTTCTAAAGTGCTGAAAGACTTTTTAGGATGACAGCTGGAACGCCCCTGAAAAAATTTCTCTTGACTTTACGGAAAAAATCCGTATGATATAGAGAGGAGAGAGGCGCGACTTTGCAGCGCGTCAAAGACAGGAGCGAAGAACGATGTTTGAACGGATCACGACATATCTGGCAGAGCAGTTCGATTTCCCGAAGGATTCGCTGCACTGGGATACGACGTTTAAGAGCCTGCAGCTTGACTCGATGGACATGGTCGAAATGATGATGGACATGGAAGAAGAGCTCGGCGTGGATTTTGACCAGAACGATATGGCAGAGCTGACCACCATTGGTGAGCTTGCCGATTACATTGAAAAGAAGCTGAACGAGGGCTGAATCAGGCCATTCCGGTCTGTGACAAGGTCGCACTAGTCGGGGAGATAGCGGTGCCCTGTGACCTGCAATCCGCTATAGCAGGGATGAACTCCCATACCCGGGTTCGTGCTGTTTTGCTGTCCGAATAAGCGGTGTTGAGGCATCGGTCTTGCGCAACGGGCTCCCGTGAACCATGTCAGGCGGGGAACCGAGCAGCATTAAGCGGATCTGTCCGTGTGCCGCAAGGACGCCGCTGCTGAGCTGGCTGTTCGGGAAACGGAAATGGTTCCGGATTCAAATATGGGTGTGCGATCTTGTCATGGATCGGAATGGACAATAGAACGCGCGGAAGGGACGCCCCTCCCGCGCGTTTTTTGCACCGGCGCGATTGCAATTTGCTCCGTTTTCGCGTATACTATGCACTGGGAGATGATGACATGTATCAGGCACTTTACCGCAAATACCGCCCGCAGACCTTTGACGACGTCGTCGGCCAGCAGGGCGTGACCCAGACTCTGAAGAATCAGCTCCAGACCGGCCGCCTGAGCCATGCCTATCTGTTCACGGGCACGCGCGGCACCGGCAAGACGACCTGCGCTAAAATTCTGGCCAAGGCCGTGAACTGCGAAAATCCGCAGGACGGCAACCCCTGCAACCGCTGCGCCGCCTGCCGGAGCATCGATGCGGGCGCGTGCATGGACGTGCTGGAGATCGACGCCGCCTCGAATAACGGCGTGGACAGCGTCCGCGCCCTGCGCGACGACGCCGTCTATACCCCGGCAGAGGTCAAAAAGCGCGTGTATATCATCGACGAGGTGCATATGCTCTCGCTGAGCGCGTTCAACGCCCTGCTCAAGATCATCGAGGAGCCGCCGGAGCACCTGCTGTTCATTCTGGCGACGACGGAGCTGCACAAGGTGCCGGCCACGATCCTGTCGCGCTGCCAGCGCTTCGCCTTCCGGCGCATCGTGCCGGAGGATATCGTGGGCCGTCTGAATTATATCGCCTATCAGGAGAGCATCGAGCTCGAGCCGGATGCGGCTTCGTTTCTGGCGCGGCTGGCAGACGGCGGTCTGCGCGATGCGGTGAGCCTGCTCGACCAGTGTGCCTCCGCTGCGCAGGGCGCGGTGACGGTCGACGAGGCCTGCAAGGTCCTCGGCCTCGCGGGCGCGCGGCAGACGGCGGCGCTCATGGAGGCCGTCGGCAGGCATGATGCGGCTGCGGCGCTCTCGATTTTCAACACGCAGTATGCCGAGGGCAAGGACCTTGGCGCCATGCTGGACGAGCTGTGCGCCGTGGCGCGCGACCTGCTCATCCTGCGCACGGCCCCGCAGGCCGGGATCCAGATGATCTCCGGCATCTGCACGCCGCAGGAGCTGCGCACGCTGCAGCCGCTGCTCAGCCCGGGCGAGCTGCTGCGCATCACGGCCGTCCTGCGCGATACGGCGGCGGGCTTCAATGCCAGTGCGAACCGACGCATCGATGCCGAGCTTTGCCTTGTGCGCCTGTGCGAGCCGGAGGCCAGTCTGGATGCCGAGTCGCTCAATGCCCGCCTGTGCCGCGTGGAGGAGCGTCTGGCGCGCGGCGTCGTGCCCGTCGCGGCTGCGCCGCAGGCGGAGCAGGCACAGCAGGAAACCGCGGCGCCGGAGGAGTCGGAGGAGCCGGAGGCTGCCCCGGAGCCGCAGCAGTCTGCGCCGTCCGAGGCCCCGCCGGGCTTCTGGCCGGAGCTCGTCAAGCGGCTGAAAACGACGCTCCCGCTCCCGGAGCAGGCCATGTTCTCCACGCAGGACAACGCGCCGGTGCGCGGTACGCTGCACGGGGACCTTCTGGAGCTGCGGATGGAGACGGAATTCGTGCGGAACCTCATCAACAAGCCGGAGGTCCTTCAGCCGGTGGCGGATGCTGCCACGGCCCTGCTGGGCAGGTCCGTGCGGGTGCGCATCGCCTCCGGTAAGGCAGAGAAGCCGAACGAGGGCTTCGCGCGGCTCGTGAGCTTCGGGGAGGAGCACCCGGAACTGGTCGAGCTGAAATAAAGGCAACACCGCATAATTCACCTTCGGCCTTCGCCGGACATTTTTCGCCGATCCATCGGTTCGAAAAGTTTGAAATATTGCGCAGCCGTTGGCGGCTTTGCCGCCTTACGGATGCGGCATGCCCCTTGCGGGTACACAAAGTATTCCTGCACTTTTCAAACCTTGTCTCGACAAAAAATCTCTCGCCGAATGCTCTTGCTGAATTGTGCGGTGCTGCCTAAGAATAAATTCCAACTTGAAAAAGGAGAATGTCACTATGGCAAAAGGCGGTTTCCGCGGCCCGATGGGCGGCGGCATGAACATGAACATGATCAAGCAGGCCCAGAAAATGCAGCAGGACATGCTGAAAATGCAGGAGGAGCTTGAGGTCAAGCAGTATGAGGCTGCTGCGGGCGGCGGCGTGGTCAAGGCCGTCGTGAACGGCAAGCACGAGGTCGTCTCCCTGACGATCGACCCGGAGGCCGTGGACCCCGAGGACGTCGAAATGCTGCAGGATATGGTCGTCGCCGCGGTGAACGAGGCCATGCGCAAGGCCGAGGCTGAGGCGTCGCAGAATATGTCCCGCCTGACCGGCGGCCTGAATCTCGGCGGCCTGTTCTGATGCGCGTTTTTCCCGCCGCATTGGAGCGGCTGACGGAACAGTTTGCCAAGCTGCCGGGCATCGGCGGCAAGACGGCGCAGCGGCTGGCGTTTTACTTACTGTCCCAGCCGCAGGAGGAGGCGGAGGAATTTTCCGACGCCCTGCTTGAGGCGCGGAGGTCCGTCCACCTGTGCCCCGTATGCCAGAACCTGACGGACCGTGACATCTGCCCCATCTGCGAGGATGAGGAGCGCGACCACGGCCTCATCTGCGTCGTGGCGGAGCCGAAGGACGTTGTCGCCATGGAGCGCGCCCGGGAATACCACGGCGTGTACCATGTGCTGCACGGCGTGATCTCCCCGCTGAATCAGGTCGGCCCGGACGATCTGCGCATCCGCGAGCTGCTCGAGCGCGTCGGCAGGGGCGGCGTGCGCGAGGTCATCATGGCCACGAATCCGGACACGGAGGGCGAGGCGACCGCCATGTATCTTTCCCGCCTGCTGCGCCCGCTGGAGGTGCGCGTGACGCGCCTTGCCTACGGCATCCCCGTCGGCAGTCAGCTGGAATATGCCGACGAGGTCACGCTTCTGCGCGCGCTCGAGGGCAGAAGAGACATCTGAAAAAAACGCTGCGATCCAACCGGGGACCGCAGCGTTTTTTCTGTCATTTTATGGGCCTCACCGCTCCGTTCCGAGGAAGAACAGGGCCAGTGTGCCGGGACCGGAGTGCGCGCCGATGACCGGGCCGACGTAGTTGATCTCGATGCGCGGGACGTGCAGGCGGCGGCGGACCTCCTGCGCCAGGAATTCCGCGTCTGCAAGGCAGTCGCCGTGGCTGATGAAGACGGTCTGCTTTTCCGGCTCAATGGCGCTTCTCTCCATGCGGTCGACCAGCGCGAGGATGGAGTTTTTGCGGCCGCGGGCCTTCGAGACGTTGATGAGGTGGCCTTCGTTGTCCACATGGAGCACGGGCTTGATGCCGAGCGCGCTGCCGACGAGGGCCGTCGCCGCCGAGACGCGGCCGCCGCGCTTCAGGAAGAACAGATCGTCGACCGTGAACCAGTGGCACAGGTGCAGGCGGTTGTCCTCAGCGTACTTTGCAGCCTCCTCCAGCGTTGCGCCGTGCTTCAGCTCCTGCACGGTCAGCCAGACCAGCAGGCCCTGGCCCATGGAGGCGCACAGCGTGTCGACCGTCAGAACCTTCCGCTCGGGATAGCGCTCGCGCAGCTCCTGCGCGGCGATCTCGGAGGCGCTGTAGGTGCTGCTCAGACCGGATGAGAAGCCGAGATACAGCACGTCCTTGCCCTGCTCCAGATGGCGGGACATTGCCGTGAGGAACGTTTCGACGTTCGCGGCCGCGGTCTTGGCGTTTGCGCCGCTGCGCAGCATGCCGTAAAACTCGCTGGTTTTGATCTCGCGCTCATCCGGATAGTCCAGGAAGGTCCGGTCGCCGCAGTTGACACTCAGCGGGATGATATCCACGCCCAGCTCCTGCTCCAGTGCCGGATTCAGGTCAGCAGAGGAGTCGGTCATCACAACATAATTCTTTTCCATCGTTCTTACCTCCCGGAGTTCTTTACATAATACAGAAGGATCTCCGCAGACGAGCGGATGATCTTCATTTGTGTTGCTTCGTCGATCAGAATGCGGAAATTGACGCCGCCCGTGAGCAGGTTCACGAGATTGAGGTAGACCATCTCAAGATCGAGGTCGCGGCGGACGGAGCCGTCCTCCATGCCGCGCACGAGCGCCTCGCGCCCCGGTTTGTCCAGCCCGGTCGCCACGGGGCGGCTGAAGCACATGTAGCGCACGGATTCCGTCAGCTGCTCGCGCAGGGCATAGAACGCCATGTCCTGCAGAAAGCGGATGTATTCCGGATGGGCCTCGTAGGTATCGATATATGCACCCAATATGCGGGAAAACGTCTCATAACCGTTTTCCGGCGCACCGGTCCGGGCGGCCTCGCAGCGCGCACTGTGCTCGGCGAGATATGCGTCGAGCAGATGATTGGCGACGGCGACGGCAATGGCCTGCTTGCTGCCGAAATAGCGGTAGACGGACATCGGCGTCAGATCGGCGTCCTCGGCGATCTCGGCGATGGTGGTCTTGTCGATGCTCTGGGCGAGGAAGCGCCCCTGTGCCGCCCGAATGACGGCGGCGCGGTTCTGCTCGCGCAGCTCCTTTTGGGTCATAAGGCACCCCAGCTTTCTGATAGTAGCACTATCTATCTGTGATAGATTATAACAAAAAGGCACGGGCCTGTCAACACTTCCGCGTCGAACAGACCCGCGTCAAATCGGGAATATGGTTCAGCCGAAGATCAGGATTGTGCCGATGGTCAGCACGGGCTGATGCAGCATGTAGATGAGCAGCGAATGCCGCCCGCAGAACGAGAAAAAGCGGATGACGGGATTTGCGGCGTTCACGCGCGGCAGCAGGCTCTGCTTTTTGCGGTAGGCGGTGCGGCCGATGACCGCGCCGAGCAGGAACCAGCCGAAGCCCGGCAGCAGCGGGAAATAGTCGCCGCCGCAGTAGAAGCCCTGTGCGCGCAGACCGAGCGGGAACAGGAAATTCACGGGGATACGGAATGACTCGAACCAGACGCCGAGCGCCACGAAGCCCACACCCAGCACGGCCAGCGCCCACACCGGCAGCCGCTTGAACAGCGGGAAGAGCATCATGCACACGCCGAGCATATGCAGGATGCCGAACCAGATGAGCATGTCGCTCGGGAAGTTCAGAACGTTGACCATGAAGAACGTGACATACGAGATCACGAGAGCCGCGCCGAACACATACACGCCGCGCTGAAAGCTGCGCGAGGCCAGCGTAGCGCACAGACCGGAGAGCAGGATGAACAGAATGTGGCCGTACTGCCGGCAGAACAGAAACCAGCCGGGCAGGTCAAAGGCAAAGCCGCCGAAGGCGCTCAGGTCCCAGAAGGCGTGGATGGCGACCATGCACAGGATGCACAGCCCACGCAGGGCATCCAGCTCCCAGATACGCTGCTTTGCGGGAAGGGAAGTCTCTTTCGTCATGCGTGCTGCTCCTTTTCCGCTTCCTCCTCCAGCACGCGGTAGGCGACCTTGCCGACGAGCGTCTTGGGAAGCTCCTCCCGGAATTCGATCTCATAGGGCATTGCATATTTGGCGATGCGCTTGCGGCAGTAGGCCATCAGGTCCTGCCGGACTGCCTCCGTCGGGGCAACACCCGGCTTCAGCACGACGAAGGCCTTGACCTTCTGCATTTTATAGGGGTCCTTCACGCCGATGACGCACGACAGCAGAACGTTTTCGTTGCCGTCGATGATATTCTCCAGTTGGCTTGGATAGACGTTGTAGCCCGAGGTGATGATCATGCGCTTGATGCGCTGGCGGAAATAGACGAAGCCGTCTGTATCCATGCAGCCGAGGTCGCCGGTGTGCAGCCAGATGCGGCCGTCGTTGTGCCGCTGCAGAACGAGCGCCGTCTCCTTCGGATTGTCGAGATAGCCGAGCATGACCGTCGGGCCGGACAGGCAGATCTCGCCCTCCTCGCCGGGGGCGACCTCCTCTGCCGTACCGGGACGAACGATCTTGTAGAACGTATCGGGAAAGGGAATGCCGATGGAGCCGTCGCGCGCGGTGTCGACCGGGGTCAGGCAGCTGGCCGTTACGCATTCCGTCGTGCCGTAGCCCTCGCGGATCTGCACCTTCGCGTTGTGCGCGCGCAGGAAGGCGTCGACCTTGTGCTTCAGCTCCACAGACAGGGAGTCGCCGCCGGAGAATACGCCCATGAGGAACGACATGTCGAGCTTTTCCAACCCGGTCGTGCGCAGCAGAGCCTCGAACAGCGTCGGCACGCCGGGAATAAAGTTCGGGTGCTTTTTGCGCAGCAGGTTGGCATAGGTCCGGATGTTGAAATTCGGCACGAGGATGCAGCAGGCTCCGCCGACGAGCGCCGTGTGGATGCCGATGCCGAGGCCGAAGCCGTGGAACACGGGCATGACGGAGAGCATCGTGCAGCCGCGGATGCTTTCATAGCCGCTGGCTGCGATGGTCTGCAGCGCAAGAGCGTTGAAATTGTAGCTGGAAAGGCAGATGCCCTTCGTCGTGCCGGTCGTGCCGCCGGAATAGAGGATGCTGGCGCAGGCATCGCACTGGCCGTCGTCCGGCGGAAGCGTACCTGCGGCTTTGCGCAGCAGGTCCGTCCAGAGCGTGCAGCCCTCCTGTGGGAGCTTCGGCGTTTTGCGGCCCTGCGTCAGGTTGTAGCCGAGGCGCATGAGCGGCTTCAGCTCCGGCTGGAGGCGGGCGATCCAGAGCTTCGGCTTGCGCTTGGCCCGCGCGGCGGCCGCGGCCACCTTGCCGTAGAAGCGGTCGAGCGTTAAAATGGCCTGACTGCCCGAGACATCGAGGTAGAAGCGGATCTCCTCCTCGGCGGACAGGGGATGGATCATATTGGACACGGCACCGATGCGATTGAGTGCATAGAAGCAGTCGAGCGCCTGCGGCGTATTCGGCATGCAGATCGTCACGCGGTCCCCCGCGCGGATGCCTGCGGTGTAGAGCGCGAGGGCGGCGCGGTCGATGCGCGCCAGAAAATCGCGGTAGCTCGTTCTGCGGCCCATGAACTCATAGGCGGGCAGATCCGGGCATTCCCGCGCGGTCTGCGCGACGAGCTGGTAGATGGTCAGGCGCGGATAATTCAGCGTGCGGGGAATCGCACCGTAATAATTCAGCCACGGTGCTTCTGCAGAGATCGGCATAGGCTTGCCTCCTGAAATCGGTTTTCCTCATTATAGCAGAGAATTACCGGAAAGAAAAGGTACAATCGACGTCAAATGTCAGGCCGCCCGGAAAGAGCAAGTGATATTCCGGGCTTTGCCCGGAGTGATATTTTCCTATTCGGAAAGTGATATAAAAGCCTCTCGGTTTTTGTGATATTATATTCGCCCGTTAAACTGCCGCAGGCAATATCACGATGCGAAGTATCCTATCACTGTCCGAAGGACAATTTCACTCGCTGTCAGGCGAATATAACGGAGGCGCACTTCCTTCCGGAGTGCGCCTCTCAGCAGGGCATTTTCATTTTGCGGGTGTGCTGCTGTGGCCGGGCAGCAAAATCGGGCTTTCTTTTTTCGCGCGGATGTACTAAAATATAAGGGTAAAAACAAGGATAAACCATTTCGCCCTACAGCCGATCCGGCCGGGGTTTCTTGACAGGGAGTAATTATGACACAGGAACTGGAGCAGCGCTTTTGCGCCGCACGCAGAGATTATATCGCCTCGCGCTTTTCGCGTATGAATCCGCGTCAGCTCGAGGCCGTTCTGACCACGGAGGGGCCGCTCCTGCTGCTGGCCGGTGCCGGCAGCGGCAAGACGACCGTCCTCATCCACCGCATCGCCAATCTGATCCGTTATGGCTGCGCCTCGGACAGCACGGAGGTTCCACCGGATGCCGTGCCGGAGGACATCGATTTTCTGGAGGAGCAGGCAAAATACCCAACGGAGGAGGGCGTGCAGCGGGCGGATGCCCTCTGTGCCCTGCGCCCGGCAGCGCCGTGGAGCATTCTGGCCATCACCTTCACGAACAAGGCGGCAAATGAGCTGCGCGAACGCCTGACGGACCTGCTCGGCCCGGAGGCGAACGACGTCTGGGCCATGACGTTCCACTCGGCCTGCTGCCGCATCCTGCGGCGCGAGATCGAGCGCCTCGGCTATGACCGCAGCTTTACGATCTACGACACCGCGGATTCCGAGCGCGTGATGAAGGACCTCCTTCGTGAGCGCGGGCTGGACGAGAAGACGTTCCCGCCGCGCGCCGTCCTCGCGCAGATCTCCCGCCTGAAGGACCAGATGCAGCCTCCGGAGGAGTTTCTGGCCTCCGTCAACTCGGATTACCGCCTGAAGTGCATCGGCCAGCTCTACGCGTCCTACCAGAGACGGCTGCAGGAGGCGAACGCCGTGGATTTTGATGACATCATCCTGCTGACGGTCCGCCTGCTGCAGGAATATGAGGATGTGCGCGACTACTATCAGCGCAAGTTCCGCTATGTCCTCATCGACGAGTATCAGGATACGAACCACCTGCAGTATCTGCTGGCCTCGCTGCTGGCCGGCCGGCACGAGAATATCTGCGTCGTCGGTGACGATGACCAGAGCATCTATCGCTTCCGCGGCGCGACGATCGAGAACATCCTGAATTTTGAAAACGAGTATCAGGGCGCGCGCCTCATCCGGCTGGAGCAGAACTACCGCTCGACGCAGTGCATTCTGGATGCGGCCAACGCCGTCATTGCCAACAACCACAGCCGCAAGGGCAAGAAGCTATGGACGGAGAACGGGCAGGGGGACCGCGTGCGCATCTATGAGGCCTCCGACGGCGTGGAGGAGGCCAACTATGTCGCAAACCGCATCCTGACGGATTCCCACGGCCAGAATTACGGCGATTTCGCCGTGCTCTACCGCATGAACGCGCAGTCGAACGCGCTGGAATATGCCTTCAAGCGAAACGGCATCCCGTATCGCATCATCGGCGGCACGCGCTTCTTCGACCGCGCGGAGGTCAAGGACATGCTGGCCTATCTCTGCCTCATCAACAACCGTGCGGACGATCTGCGCCTGCGCCGTATCATCAATCAGCCGCCGCGCGGCATCGGCGGCAAAACGCTCGAGGTCATCGAGCGCCAGAGCGCGGCGGAGGGCCGCCCGCTGTATTCCGTGCTGTGCAATGCGCGCTCCTACCCTGCGCTTGAGCGGGCCGAGGGCAAGCTGCAGCAGTTCGCGGAGCTGATCGAGTCGTGCGCGGAGCTTTCCCGCACGATGCCGCTGCCGGAATTCTACGACGAGCTGCTCATCCGCACGGGCTACGCCGCCATGCTCGAGCAGAAGGGCGATGTGGAGAGCCGCACCCGTCTCGAGAACGTGCGCGAGCTGCGTTCCTCCATCCTGACGTATCTGGAGAATGCGGATGCGCCGAGCCTCAGCGGCTTTCTGGAGGAGATCGCGCTCTATACCGACATCGAGCAGTATGACCGCACGGCGGACGCCGTCGTCATGATGACGGTGCACTCGGCCAAGGGCCTGGAATTCCCGGAGGTCTATCTTGTCGGCGCGGAGGACGGCCTGTTCCCGAGCGCCCGCGCCATCGGCGAGCCGGAGGAGATGGAGGAGGAGCGCCGCCTGTGCTATGTGGCTATCACGCGCGCCAAGCGCCGCCTGACCATCACCTGCGCGCACCAGCGCATGCTCTACGGCCGCACAACGGTCAGCCGTCCGTCCCGCTTCCTTGCGGAGATCCCGGAGGAGCTTGTCGAGCGCAAGCAGCACACGCAGCCGCACTTCGTGCAGCAGGCCAAGCCGCGCCCGCGCCCGACCATGCCCCACAGCGACACGCTCGGCTCGCACCATGCATCCGGACCCGTGATCGACTTCCGCAAGGGCGACACGGTCGAGCACGACGTCTTCGGCCGCGGCCTTGTGCTGTCCGTCCTGCCGACGGGCAATGACAAAATGCTCGAGATCGCCTTTGACCAGATCGGCACGAAGCGCCTGATGGCGAACTTTGCCGCCTCGCGCATGCGGAAGCTGTAAGGAACATACCCCGCCCGCGCCCCGCATAAGCTGCAGGGGGTGGTGGGCAGAATGACATTTGTGCAGCGGAACCGCCTGCGCGCGGCGCTTGCCGTGCTGCTGGCGGCGGTCTCGGTCCTTGTGCTGCTGACGCGGCTTCACTATGCGCCCGTGCTGGCGCAGCTGGCGGCGCTGCAGCAGGATAATCAGGCCTCGGCGGCCATCAACGACGCCGTGCAGGATACGCTCACGGCGGAGGAGATCACCTATGACAAGCTCGTCGAGCTGGAGAAGGATACGCAGGGCAATGTCACGGCCGTGCGGTCGAACGTGGCGGGGCTGAACCGCTTCCGCACGGCGCTGACGGCCCGGATCGATGAGAAGCTAGTGGACCTGTCCGTTGAGGAGCTTGGCATCCCGGTCGGGAGCGTCGTGCTGCCGGAGCTGTTTTCCGGCATGGGGCCGCGGCTGGTCGTGCGCGTGCTGGCCGTGCGGACCTCGGACGCCGCGTTCCGGAACCGCTTCAGCACGGTCGGGATCAACCAGACACTGCACCAGATCTTTATTGACATTCACGTTACGGTCACGATCCTGTCGCTGACCGGTACGCAGGAGATCGTTGTTGACGCGACCGTCCTTGCGGCGGAGACCGTCATCGTCGGCAATGTGCCGTCCACCTACATCGGGCTGGGCGGCCCGGAGGAGGAAGGAACATGAACCCACGCGAAGAGATCGCGCACCTGACCGAGGTGCTGGAGCGGGCGAACCATCAGTACTATGTGCTCGATGCGCCCGAGATGGAGGATTATGAATATGACCGGCTGCTGCGGCGGCTGGAGGAGCTGGAGGCCGCCCATCCGGAGCTGGCCTCGCCGCTCTCGCCCACGCGCCGGGTCGGCGGCGAGGCGCTGAGCAAGTTTGAAAAGGTCGAGCACGCCGTGCCGCTCGAGAGTCTGCAGGACGTGTTCTCGCCGGACGAGGTCCGCGAGTTTGACGGCCGGGTGCGCGAGAGCGTGCCGGACGCCGTCTACAGCGTCGAGCCGAAGGTCGACGGCCTTTCCGTTGCGCTGGAATATGTGGACGGCGCGTTCGTCCGCGGCGCAACGCGCGGCGACGGCCGCATCGGCGAGGACGTGACGGAGAATCTCAAGACGATCCGCTCCATTCCCATGCATCTGGACGGCGCGCCGCACCGTCTCATCGTCCGCGGCGAGGTCTTCATGCCCCGCGCGGTCTTCGCGCAGCTCAACGAGGCGCGCGAGGAGGAGGGCAAGCCGCTGTTTGCCAATCCACGCAATGCCGCAGCGGGCAGCCTGCGCCAGCTCGATCCCGCCGTGGCGGCGGAGCGGAGGCTGGACATTCTCGTCTTTAACCTCCAGCTTGCCGAGGGGCGGGAGTTCACGTCGCACATCGAGACGCTGGAATTCCTGCAGGCGCTGCGCTTCCATGTCATCCCGCACACGCGCTGCGCCACGGCGGATGAGGCCCTGCGGCGCATTGCCGGGATCGGCGAGACGCGCGACGGCTTCGCCTTTGACATCGACGGCGCGGTGGTCAAGCTCGACAGCCTGCCGCAGCGTGCGCAGCTCGGCAGCACGGCGAAATTCCCACGCTGGGCCTGCGCCTATAAATATCCGCCCGAAATTCGTGAGACCCTTGTGGAGGACATCGTCGTGCAGGTCGGGCGGACCGGCGTCCTGACGCCGCGCGCTGTCGTCAGCCCCGTCCGGCTGGCGGGCACAACGGTCACAAGCGCAACACTCCACAATCAGGACTTCATTTCCGAAAAGGATATCCGCATCGGCGACACCGTCACCATCCGCAAGGCGGGCGAGATCATCCCGGAAATTCTTGCGGTCGTGCCGGAAAAGCGCCCGCAGGACGCCGTGCCGTTCCGTCTGCCGTTCGTGTGCCCCGTCTGCGGCGCGCCGGTCGAGCGGGACCCGGACGGCGCTGCCGTGCGCTGCACGGGCGCGGAGTGCCCCGCCCAGCTCAGCCGCAACATCGCGCCCTTGGTTGCGCGCGGCGCCCTGGATCTCGAGGGCCTCGGCGAGGCCAGTGTGGCCCCGCGCCTCGCGGGCGGC
>ENA-UOOA01003355-UOOA01003355.1-human-gut-metagenome-genome-assembly--contig:-P61old-NODE-3355-length-20079-cov-11.396974_pt1 | contig 20079 bp, 18 predicted proteins | sample MGYA00242467_ERZ724014 | MGnify/ENA metagenome assembly ERZ724014 | reverse complement strand
CAATGGCGGCGCGTGCCAGCGTGGCATCCTGCATGACCGCCGCCGGCAGCAGCAGGTGCGTCGTACTGAGCACGGCGCGCGGGGCCGCAGATAGCGATGGTGAGGCGCCGGCCAGTGTTTGCAGCGTGAGCGTGCGCCGGCTCAGGCCACCGAGCAGCAGGCCCAGCGCGGCAAGGGTGGGGGTGTCAGCGTCGGCGCGGCTCATCGCGGCTCATCGCGGCTCAGGGGAAGTGGGCATCCACGAGCTGGCGCAACGCGGCCACCAGGTCCGGGTCGTCGGTGAGCGCGCGCGTCAGTGTCATCTCGCAGCTGTTGCGCGGGGCCACGCCGTCGCGGATCAGGATGCCGGCATAGATGAGCATACGGGTGGAGATGCCTTCGTCCAGGCCCTGCTGGCGCAGCGCACGCGAGCCCTGCGCCACGCCGACCAGTTGCGCGGCCAGCGCGGCGTCGATACCAGCCTCGTGCGCCACGATCTCGGTTTCCACCGTCGCGTCGGGGTAGTCGAACTCCAGCGCCGCGAAGCGCTGGCGCGTGGACGGCTTCATGTCCTTGGCCGCGCTCTGGTAGCCCGGGTTGTAGGAGACCACGAGCTGGAAGTCCGGGTGGGCGTGCACCAGCTCGCCCTTGCGGTCCAGCGGCAGCATGCGGCGCGCGTCGGTCAGCGGGTGGATGACCACCGTGGTGTCCTGGCGCGCCTCCACCACCTCGTCGAGGTAGCAGATCGCGCCATGGCGCGCCGCCAGCGTGAGCGGCCCGTCGTGCCAGCGCGTGCCGTCGGCGTCGAGCAGCCAGCGACCCACCAGGTCGGCCGCCGTCATGTCCTCGTTGCAGGCCAGTGTCACCAGCGGGCGGCCGAGCTTCCAGGCCATGTACTCCACGAAGCGTGTCTTGCCGCAGCCGGTCGGCCCCTTGAGGATGAGCGGCAGGCGGTGCGCGTAGGCGTGCTGGTACAGCGCCACCTCGCCACTGCACGGGCGGTAGTAGGGCGCTTCGGTGATGCGGTAGGCCGCGAGCGGATCGGAGACAGGGGCAGGAGCAGACACGGCGCAGCCTCGGGACAACAGGGGACATGCCGGCCCGGGCTGCGGGCCGGCGGTGGTAGCTCAGCGGTGGCTGGGAGCCTCGTTCGGAATGCCGTCAATCGGGCACTCGGCCGTGCCGACGGTGGAGCGCGTGAACGACTCGACCTGCTTGCGCGTGCCTTCGGGGTCGCTGATCCACTTGCCGTAGAACTCATACGGGCAGGCGGCAACCCCCTTGGCGTCATCCCCGCTTTCGCCGGAATTGATCTTGCCGGTATAGCCGCGGTGCAGCAGCTTGAACAGGTGGTTCTCGCTCTGGCCGTTCTTGCGGAAGTCGCGGATCAGGCTCTTGGACAGCGCTGCGTACTGCACGCCCATTTCCTCTTCCCCGCATTCACCCAGCGTGCGGCCGTCGAAGCCGATGAGCGCGCTGTGACCGAAGTAGCTGTAGACGCCATCCCAGCCGGTGGCGTTGGCCACGGCCACGTAGCTGTTGTTGGCCCAGGCCATGGCCTTGGCCATCAGCACCTGCTGGTCTTTGGCCGGGTACATGTAACCCTGGCAGCGCACGATGAGTTCGGCGCCCTTCATGGCGCAGTCGCGCCAGATCTCTGGGTAGTTGCCGTCGTCGCAGATGATGAGGCTGACCTTCAGGCCCTTGGGGCCTTCGCTCACATAGGTGCAGTTGCCGGGGTACCAGCCTTCGATCGGCACCCAGGGCATGATCTTGCGGTACTTCTGCACGATCTCGCCCTGGTCGTTCATCAGGATGAGTGTGTTGTAGGGCGCCTTGTTCGGGTGCTCTTCATGCCGTTCGCCGGTGAGCGAGAAAACGCCCCAGACCTTGGCCTTGCGGCAGGCCTCGGCAAAGATGGCGGTCTCCTCGCCCGGCACGGCAGCGGCGGTGTCGTACATCTCCTTGGCGTCGTACATGATGCCGTGGGTGCTGTACTCGGGGAAGATCACCAGGTCCATGCCGGGCAGGCCCTGCTTCATGCCGACCACCATGTCGGCGATCTTGCGCGCATTGGCCAGCACTTCTGCCTTGGTGTGCAGGCGCGGCATCTTGTAGTTGACGACGGCAACGCCGACGGTGTCGTTGCTGCTGGAAATATCGCCGTGGATCATGTCTTTTGTCCTTCGGAGTGAGTGTTTCGTTTATTGGGTTGGTATGAGAGGCTGCTTTTCCCACGTCCTATCCCCCCGCCCCTTTCCACCCCTGCGGGGGGATAGGGAGGGGAAGAAGAGGCGCACATAAAGAAGCACGACAACAAAAGAAGAAACCTCAGTGACTGATCATCCAAGGCCGCTTGGAGGGAAAGGCCTTGGCGCCATTGGGCGCCGTCACCGTGGCCCCACGCTTGCCGCTGGTCGAGCAACAGCCACACCCTGCCGGGTGCTTGAGCCGCCCGTACGAGCCATCGCGCGATGAACGCGGGGCATGCGATGCCCGTTCGTTGGTCTCGTGCGCGCGGCGCGTCTCGCTGCTCAGGCAGGCCAGGCGTGGTGCGGCCACGAACACGCGCGTGGATGCAGTGCCACAGTCCGGGCAGCTGCAGGGCTCATCGCGCTGCGACAGGCTGCGCAGCGCCTCGAAGCCCCCGCAGGCCGGACAGGCGTAGTCATAGGTGGGCATGCAGGGCTCCTGGGGCTTACTTCTTGTCGGGTGAGATCGGCATCTGCACGCTGCCGTCGATGAACTTCACCGGGCCGGCCGCCGTGGGGTTGATGTCGAAGTCGAAGATCTCGGTTGGCAGCCACAGCGTGGCGCAGGCGTTGGGCACGTCCACCACACCGCTGATGTGGCCCTGCACCGGCGCTGTGCCGAGGATGGAGTAGGCCTGGGCGCCGCTGTAGCCGAACTTCTTCAGGTACTCGATGGCGTTCAGGCAGGCCTGGCGGTAGGCCACGGTCACGTCCAGGTAGTGCTGCTTGCCTTGCTCGTCGACCGAGACGCCTTCGAAGATCAGGTAGTCCTTGTAGTTCGGCGTGATCGGGCTGGGCTTGAAGATCGGGTTCTTGATGCCGTACTTGGCCACGCCGCCCTTGATGAGGTTGACGCGCATGTGCACCCAGCCTGCCATCTCGATAGCACCGCAGAAGGTGATCTCACCGTCGCCCTGGCTGAAGTGCAGGTCGCCCACGCTCAGGCCGCCGCCATCCACATAGACCGGGAAGAAGATGCGCGAGCCGCGCGACAGGTCCTTGATGTCGCAGTTGCCACCGTGCTCGCGAGGCGGCACGGTGCGTGCGCCTTCGGCAGCCACTCTGTTGGCAACATCCCCCTGGGCCTTGCCGCAGTGCGCGGTGGCCGCAAAGGGTGGGTTGGCCAAGCCGGGCACGCGGTCGGGGTCGGTGGCGATCAGTTCGGCCTCGCGCTTGTTCCACTCGTCGAGCATCTTCTTGTCGGGCAGGCAGCCGATCAGGCCCGGGTGGATCAGGCCGGCGTATTCCACACCCGGCACGTGGCGGCTCTTGGTGAACATGCCGTTGAAGTCCCAGATCGACTTCTGCGCCAGGGGGAAGTGGTCCGTCAGGAAGCCGCCGCCGTTTTGCTTGCTGAAAAAGCCGTTGAAGCCCCACTGGCTGTCGTCCCTGGCGCCGATGTCCAGAAGGTCTACCACCAGCAGGTCGCCAGGTTCTGCGCCCTGCACGCCCACTGGGCCTGAGAGGTAGTGAACGGTGGTGAGGTCGACGTCACGCACGTCGTCCGCACTGTCGTTGTTTTTGATGTAGCCGCCGGTCCAGTCGTAGGTCTCGAGGATGAAGTCGTCGCCTGGCTTGACCCACACGGCAATCGGGATGTCCGGGTGCCAGCGGTTGTGCACCAGCGGGTTGCTGGGGGCGGGTTGGGTCAGATCAACTTTGATGAGGGTGTCAGCCATGGTGATGCTCCTTGAGGACGAAAGAAAACGGATGGATCAGACGGATGGATTTCAGACAGAGAGATAGGACTTGATGCGATTGACGTCGGTCTGCTCGCGCAGCGTCTCGTGCACGAGGCGGCCGCCTTCGATGACGAACAGGCGGTCGGCCACGTCCATGGCAAAGGACAGCACCTGCTCGGACACAACGATGGTGATCTCGCGCAGCTTGCGGATCTCGTTAAGCGCCTTGGCGATGTCCTTGATGATGGAAGGCTGGATGCCTTCGGTGGGCTCGTCGAGCAGCAGTACCTTGGGGTCGGTCACCAAGGCGCGGGCAATCGCCAGCTGCTGCTGTTGCCCGCCCGAGAGGTTGCCGCCCTTGCGCCGGCGCATGTCCCACAGCACGGGGAACAGCGCATAGATCTCGTCCGGGATCTGCTTGGTTCTGGAGTTCTCCAGCCCGGTCTGGATGTTCTCCTCCACCGTGAGGGTGGGGAAGATCATGCGACCCTGAGGCACGTAGGCAATGCCCTTGGCGACGCGCCTGTAGCTTTCGTCTTTAGAGACGTCCTGGCCCGCGACTTCGATGCGACCGGACTTCAGCGGCAGCACACCCATGAGGCTCTTGAACAGCGTGGTCTTGCCCATGCCATTGCGGCCCATGATGGCAACCGTCTCGTTCTTGTGCCCTTCGAAGGAGATGCCGTGCAGCGCTTCGCTCTGGCCATAGGCCGTGTACATGTCGGTGACTTTGAGCATGGTGTGTTCTCCGGTGAAATCAGTGGCCCAGGTAGACGTCGATCACTTTGGGGTCAGCCTGCACCGCCTCCATGGAGCCCTCGGCGAGGATCTTTCCCTGGTGCATCACGGTGACCTTGTGCGCGATCTGCTTGACGAACTCCATGTCGTGCTCGATCACGATCACCGAGCGGCCTTTGCAGATGCGCTTGAGCAGCTCGGCCGTGAGCTCGCGCTCGCGGGCGCTCATCCCGGCAATGGGCTCGTCGAGCATCAGTAGCTCGGGCTCCTGCATCAGCAGCATTCCGATCTCCAGCCACTGCTTCTGACCATGCGAGAGCAGGCCGGCCTCCATCTCCAGGGCTTCGGCCAGGCCAATCTCCTCAGCCACTACCTGCACGCGCGCCTTGACCTCGTCGGTGCGTTTGAAGCCGAGGGCGCCGAAGACCGAGCGACCTGCGGGGTAAGACACCTCAAGGTTCTGGAAGACAGAGAGGTTTTCGTAGATCGAGGGCGTCTGGAACTTGCGGCCGATGCCGCGGCGCACGCGGATGTGCTCGTCCAGCCCGGTGAGTTCCTCGTTCCTGAATTTGATGCTGCCGCTGCTGGCCTTGGTCTTGCCACAGATCAGATCCAGCAGCGTGGTCTTGCCCGCGCCGTTGGGGCCGATGATCACGCGCAGCTCGTTCTTGTCGATATAGAGGGTCAGGCTGTCGATGGCCTTGAAGCCGTCGAAGGAGACTGTCAGGTCTTCGATGGCCACGGCGAAGTCGGTGTTGCTCATGATGGACTCCTGGGGTGTCAGGCGTTTTGGCCCGTGGGGGTGGCATGCAGCGGGCGCACAGTGCTTGGGGCGTTGATGTCGTCGGTGGGGGGCACCGGCGTGGCAGCATCGCGTGCTACGGCCGCGCGGATGGCCAGGCGTTCGGCCTGTTTGCGCGCCCACCAGGGTTTGACTTTCTTCTCCCACACGCCAGCCAGCCCGTCGGGGAAGGCCATGGTCACGCCGATGAACAGCCCGGCCATCAGGAACAGCCAGAGGTCGGGGAAGCTCTCGGAGAAGTAGGTCTTGCCGAAGTTCACCAGCAGGGCGCCGTAGACCGCGCCCACCAGGCTCATGCGCCCGCCCACGGCGGCGTAGATCACCATCTCGATCGAGGGAACGATGCCCACGAAAGACGGCGACATGAAGCCCACCTGTAGCGTGAACAGTGCCCCTCCGATACCGGACAGCGCGGCCGCCAGGCAGAACACGAAGACCTTGAACATGGCCACGTCGTAGCCCGAGAAGCGCACCCGGTCTTCCTTGTCGCGCATGGCCAGCAGCAGGGTGCCCAGCTTGCTCTTCTGCACCCAAAGGCACAGTGCGATGCTGCCCAGCAGCAGCAGGGCGCAGACGTAGTAGAGGATGTATTTGGCGCTGTCGGTGCGGATGTCCCAGCCCAGCAGCGTCTTGAGGTCGGTCATACCGTTAACGCCGCCCGTGTAGCCCTGCTGGCCGATGATGAGCACCGTGAGGATCAGTGCCACCGCCTGGGTGATGATGGCGAAGTACACACCGCCCACGCGTCGCTTGAACATGGCATAACCGATGATGAAAGCCAGCAGCGTGGGAATGGCGACGACGGCAATGATCGCGAAAGGCAGGTGCTCGAAGGGCTGCCACCACAGGGGCAGCTCTGTGAGCTGGTTCCAGTCCATGAAGTCTGGAATACCGGGCGTGGACTGGATCTTGGTGCTCGCGGGGTCGGAAGCCTCCAGCTTGAGGAACATGGCCATGGCGTAGCCGCCCAAGCCGAAGAAGACCCCCTGGCCCAGGCTCAGCACGCCGCCATAGCCCCAGAGCATGACCAGGCCCAGCGCCACGAAGGCGTAGGTCAGGTACTTGCCCACCAGGTTGAGACGGAAGATGTCGAAGGCGAGCGGGAAGAGGACCAGCAGCACGACGGCCAGGATGAGCACGCTGCTCAGCCCCTTGCTGTTGATCCATGCGGTGAACTTGTTCATGGTAGGACTCCAGAATTGAGGGCAGGATCAGTGGCGCACCTTGCTGGCGAACAGGCCCTGCGGGCGGATCATCAGAATCACGACGATCAGCGACAGCGTGAGCACCTTGGCCATGGAGCCACTGATGAAGAACTCGCTGATGGACTGCGTTTGCGCAATGCCGAAGGCGGATGCCACTGTGCCCAGCAGGCTGGCGGCACCACCAAAAGTCACCACCAGGAAGGAATCGACGATGTAGAGCGAGCCGCTGGTCGGCCCCGTAGAGCCGATGGTGGTGAAGGCTGCCCCCGCCACACCAGCGATGCCGCAACCGATGGCGAAGGTCAGGCGGTCGGTCTTGCTGGTGTTGATGCCGATGGCGTTGGCCATGGTGCGGTTGCTCACCGTGGCGCGCACCCGCAGGCCCCAGCGGCTCTTGTAAAGGGCAAGTAGAACGCCGCAGGTGACCAGCAGCGTCAGGCCCAGCACAAACAGGCCGTTGATCGGAATGTCCAACCCCGGGGCCGGAGCCCAAGAGCCCATCAGCCATTCGGGCAGCGCAGGGCTGACTTCCTTGGGTCCGATGGCCGAACGGAACACCTGCTGGATGGCCAGGCTCAGGCCCCAGGTGGCCAGCAGCGTGTCCAGCGGGCGCTTGTAGAGAAAGCGGATCAGGCCCCACTCCACCAGCCAGCCGGCGATGAAGGCCAAGATGAAGGCCACACCGATGGACAGCGGGAAGTAGTAGGGCATAAAGCCGGGTGCGAACTTCTCTGTCAGCGTGGAAAAGAGAAAGACCGTGTAGGCGCCGATGGTCATGAACTCGCCGTGGGCCATGTTGATCACGCCCATCTGGCCGAAGATGATGGCCAGGCCCAGGCCCATGAGCAGCAGCACCGAGAACAGACTGAGTCCTGCGAAGCCCTGCATGAGGGCGATGTTGAGCATTTCCGAAAATTCCATGGCATCACCTGTCTGTCTGAGAACAAGGGTGGCGGCCATCCGTTGCTGCAACCATGGCCGCCACCGGCACCCCCTCGCGGGGATTCCTGCTTACTGATAGCCCTTCGGGAACGGATCGGGCTCGATCAGGTTGGGCGACTCGGCCACCACCTTGAAGGTGCCGTCCTTGTTGCCCATGGCGATGCGCGACTTGCTCCACAGGTGGTGGTTCTGGTGCACCTTGACATAGCCTTCGGGTGCGGTTTTGAGCTCGATGCCTGGCGAGGCGGCCACCACCTTGTCAACGTCGAAACTGCCCGCCTTCTCGACGGCGGCTTTCCACAGCCAGGGACCCAGGTAGCCTGCCTGCGTGACGTCGCCGATGACGGCGTCCTTGCCGTACTTGGCCTTGAAGGCTTCGACGAACTTCTTGTTGTTCTCGTTGTCCAGGGTCTGGAAGTACTTCATCGAGCTGTAGAAGCCGGCAAAGTTTTCGCCGCCCACGCCCGTCATCTCGTCTTCGGTGACCGACAGCGTCAGCAGGAACTGCTTGTCGCCAGTGATGCCGGCGGCCTTCAGCTGCTTGTAGAACGCCACGTTGGAGCCGCCCACCACGGCTGCGAAGATGCAGTCCGGCTTGGCCACCTTGATCTTGTTGATCAGCGAGTTGAAGTTGGTGTTGCCCAGCGGGTAGTACTCCTCGCCGACCACCTTGCCCAGCTTGCCCACGCTCTCGATGTGCTTGCGCGCGATCTTCATCGAGGTACGCGGCCAGATGTAGTCCGAGCCGACCAGGAAGAAGGTCTTGGCCTTCTTCTCCTTCGCGCCCCAGTCCAGACCGTAGATGATCTGCTGCGTGGCTTCCTGACCGGTGTAGATCACGTTCTTGGACTGCTCCAGGCCTTCGTAGAAGGTGGGGTAGTACAGCAGGCCGTTTTCCTTCTCGAAGATCGGCAGCACGGCCTTGCGCGAGGCGCTGGTCCAGCAACCGAAGACCGCGGCCACATGGTCGTTCACCAGCAGCTTCTTCGACTTTTCGGCGAAGGTTGGCCAGTCGGAGGCGCCGTCTTCCTTGATGACGCGGATCTTGCGGCCCAGGATGCCACCCATGGCGTTAATCTGGTCAATGGCCAGCTGCTCAGCCTGGATGGAACCGGTTTCAGAGATGGCCATGGTGCCGGAAGACGAGTGCAACTGGCCTACCACCACCTCGGTGTCGGTCACGGCAAGCTTGGTCGTGTTGACCTTGGCGGTGGGAAACTGCTGGGCCATGGCTATGCCGGGCAGACCGACCACGGACATGGCGCCCATGGCCTGCAGAAGGCGGCGGCGCTGCAGGTCGGCGGCAGCAGACGGGTGGAGCAGGGACGGATCGGTCTGGTCTTTCATGGGGCACTCCTGAAGAGAAGAGTTGGGAACCAAGAACACCTCGGGAGGTGCTGGGCGACACGGCGTCACCACGGCCTTGAGATTAGGGACAACCCTCTCCACGGCCCATACGTCAATTGACGTACGCGGGCTGCGCGCATCGCTGAGTACGGTTCTTGCGTGTGCACTGGTATTGACAGTGCATGCACCAAAAAAGCGCAGGCATGAACCACGCACCACAAAAGATCTTTCGCATCCGCCGCGACTACAACTCCTGGGTAGCCAACGAGACGTTGGAGGACTACGCGCTGCGCTACACGCCCCAGAGTGCACGCAAATGGAGTGAGCTGCGCGTGGCCAACACAGCCTTGGGCGGCGTGTCCTTTCTGGCGCTGGAGGCCATCGGCGGCGCCATCGCGCTGAACTACGGCTTTTCCAACGCGCTCTGGGCCATATTGGTCATGGGCCTGGTCACCTTCCTCACGGGTCTGCCCATTGCCGTCTATGCGGCACGCTATGGGCTGGACATGGATCTGCTCACGCGCGGCGCTGGCTTCGGCTACCTGGGCTCTACCGTCACCTCGCTCATCTACGCCAGCTTCACCTTCATCTTCTTCGCCCTGGAGGCGGCCATCATGGCGCTGGCGCTGCAGCTGGTGCTGGACTGGCCGCTGGTGTGGTGCTACGTGCTGTCCTCGCTGGTCATCATCCCCATGGTGCTGCACGGCATCACCTTCATCTCCCGTCTGCAGGCCTGGACCCAGCCGCTGTGGGTGGTGCTGCTGCTGTGGCCCTTCGCATGGTTTGCGCTGGCCCAGCCCGATTTCTACGTGCAGTTCACCGGCCTGTCCGGACTGACCTCGGGCAGCAACGACTTCGAGCCGCTGATGTTCGGCGCTGCCGCCGCGGTGACCTTCGCGCTCGTGCTGCAGATCGGCGAGCAGGTGGACTACCTGCGCTTCATGCCTGCACGCACCTCGGCCAACCGCTGGCGCTGGTGGGGCGCAGTGCTCGTGGCGGGGCCGGGCTGGATCGTGCCGGGCATGCTCAAGATGCTGGGCGGAGCCTTTCTGGCCTTCGTCGCGCTGCAGTACGGCACATCGCCGCTGCACGCGGCTGAACCCACGCAGATGTACCTGGTGGGCTACCTGCGCTCACTGAGCGACCCCACAGCTGCGCTGCTGCTCACGGTGTTGTTCGTGGTGATCTCGCAGGTCAAGATCAACGTCACCAACGCCTATGCCGGCTCACTGGCATGGAGCAACTTCTTCGCGCGGCTCACGCGCAGCCACCCGGGCCGCGTGGTCTGGCTGGTGTTCAACGTCATCATCGCCATGCTGCTCATGACGCTGGGCGTCTTCGGCGCGCTCGAGCGCGTGCTGGGCCTGTACGCCAACGTGGCCATCGCCTGGGTGGGCGCGCTGGTCGCGGACCTGGTCATCAGCAAGCCGCTGGGTCTGAGTCCCAAGGGCGTGGAGTTCCGCCGCGCTTACCTCTACGACATCAATCCGGTGGGCCTGGGTGCGATGGGACTGGCCGTGGTGCTCTCGGTCGTGGCCCACTTCGGCTGGCTGGGCGAATACGCTGCCGCCTTCGCGCCCTTCATCGCGCTCTTCACCGCCATGGTCACGGCGCCGCTGCTGGCCTGGGCCACCCGGGGGCGCTACTACCTTGCGCGCCGCGATCCTTCGCCCTGGCAGGTCGGTGAACTCGTGCGCTGCAGCGTCTGCGAAAACCCGTTCGAGAGCACCGACATGGCTGCCTGCCCGGCCTACGGTGCGCCGATCTGCTCGCTGTGCTGTTCGCTCGAATCACGCTGCCATGATCGCTGCAAGACCCAGGCGCGCGCGGCTGACCAGGTGCGCGCCGCGCTCGCAGCCATCCTGCCCCCCAGCCTGAACAACCGCTTCAACTTCCGCGTCGGCCAGTACTTCACGGTCTTCCTCTCCCTTTGCGCCGTCATGGCCTTTGTGCTGGGTGTGGTCTACATGCAGGAGAGCCTGGCCGCGCCGCCCGACGCGTTGCGTGGCCCCTTCGTCAAGGTGTTTTCGCTGCTTGCTCTGCTGGCCGCGGTGTGGGCTTGGTGGCTGGTGCTGGCCAACGAAAGTCGGCGCATGGCGCACGACGAATCCGAGCGACAGACCCAGTTGCTGCAAAAGGAAATCGACGCCCACCAGCGCACCGACGCCGCGCTGCAAAGCGCCAAGGAGGTGGCCGAGAACGCGAGTCAGGCCAAGACGCGCTACGTGGCCGGTATGACGCACGAGCTGCGCACGCCCCTCAACAGCATCCTGGGCTATTCGCAAATCCTGCTGCGCAGCGGCGAGCTTCAGGGCAGCGCGCGCGAGGCCGTCACAACCATCCAGCAAAGCGGACAGCACATGCACGCACTGATCGACGGCCTGCTCGATCTTGCACGCATCGAGGCCGGCCGCCTGAGGCTGGACCCAGCGCCGCTGCCCTTCCAGGAATTCCTTTCCGAACTCGCGCGCATGGTGCAGCCCCAGGCCGAGGGCAAGGGCCTCGCGTTCCGCCTCGAAACCCAGGGCCGCGTACCCGCTTGGGTGCAGGCCGACGCCAAGCGCCTGCGCCAGATCCTCATCAACCTGCTGGGCAACGCCGTGCGCTTTACCAACCGGGGTGCTGTCGTGCTGCGCGTGGACTGCCGACACGAAGTGGTGCGCTTCGAGGTGGAAGACACTGGCATCGGCATCGCCCCGCAAGACCAGGAGCGCATCTTCCAGCCCTTCGAGCGCGGCAGCGCCGGACGGCGTGCGAGCGAAGCGGGAACCGGCCTGGGCCTGACCATCACCAGTCTGCTCACCAGCCTCATGGGCGGTGAGCTCACACTGCGCAGCGCCGTGGGCCAGGGCAGCACCTTCAGCGTGCGCCTGTATTTGCGCGAGATCAAGGCCCCGGTCGCACGCACCGTGCGCCACCTGCGTCCCATCGTCGGCTACCTCGACCCTCGCCGCACCTTGCTCGTGGTGGACGACCAGCCCATCCAGCGGCAGCTGCTGGCCAGCCTGCTGCTGCCGCTGGGCTTCATCATGCGCGAGGCAGCCAGCGGCCGCGAATGCCTAGAGATTTTGCAGCAGCACCGGCCCGATGCGGTACTGCTCGACATCAACATGGACGACCTCAATGGCTGGCAGACCGCGCAACTCATCCGCAGCAATGTTGGGCCTGACTTGCCGATCATCTTCGTCTCGGCTGACCCGTTCGAGAACCGACCCGAGCTGCTGGAAGCCGTTGGCTGCCAGGGTTTCGTGAGCAAACCAGTGATCGAGTCCGAGCTGCTGGACCTGCTGGCGCGGGTCCTGCAGCTGGAGTGGGTGCACGAGAGCAACCTGCCGCACACCCCTGAAGTCCCATCGGTGAAGCGGGAGTCGGCAGACAAGTTGCCACTGCCAGATGAACTGCGCCACCGTCTGATCGGCCTGGCTCGCATGGGCAATGCCAGTGGCTTGCGTGGCCTGCTGCGCAGCAGTGCCGAGCAGGAGCCGGCGATTGCGGAAGTGCTGCAAAGCCTGACGGTGCACGTGGACCGTTTTGATTTCTCTGCCCTGATCGAACGTCTGAAAGAAACCGAAGATGAAAGCTGAACCCGTCATGCCGCCTGCAGTCTCCAGCGTCGTGCTGGTGGTGGACGACGCGCCCGACACCCTGCGCATGCTTTGCGATGCGTTGGCAATCGAAGGCTACACCGTGCTGGTGGCGCGCGACGCCATCGAGGCGCTGGAACGTTTCGAGATGGCCGTGCCCGACGCAGTGCTGCTCGACGCCATCATGCCGGGCGAGAACGGTTTTGCTCTGTGCCGCCGCCTCAAGTCCGAACCCTCCTGGGCCCACGTACCGGTGATCTTCATGACTGGCTTAGCCGAGACTGAACAAATCGTTGAAGGGTTTGCCAGCGGCGGAGTGGACTATGTGGTCAAGCCGCTGAAGATTCCCGAGGTGCTGGCACGCTTGGCCACCCACCTGCGCAATGCGCACGTCAGCCGGCTGGCTCGCGAGGCGGTGGATGTGGCCGGACTCGGTGTAGTGTTGCTCGACAGCCAGGGGCGCATCGCCTGGCGTTCGCCGCAGGCCATGCACTGGCTGGAAGAAGCGCTGGGCCCGCAGGACGATGCGACGCCGCTAAAGGGCTGGCTGCAGGCTGCCATCACGCAGGGTGAAACGCTAACCCCGCTGCCCAACGGCAGCCAGTTGCAGGCCCAATACCTAGGGCAGACCGGCCCGGGCGAGACCATGATCCTGTTGCGCCAGGGCGGTCCCGCAGTGAATGCGGCACACAAACGCCTGAGTGGTGCAGTCCTCACACCACGTGAGACCGAGGTGCTCTCCTGGCTCGCCAAGGGCAAGACCAATCGCGACATCGCCGACATCCTCGGCATGAGCCCGCGCACGGTGAACAAACACCTGGAGCACATCTTCGAGAAGCTCGGGGTGGAAACGCGCACGGCGGCAGCGGCGATCGCGAGCAGCCTGCTGCAGGACGCCTGAGCCGGGGATTCCAGAGCTCCATCGGTCGCATCGTGCCGCTACAAGCTCAGGTTGCCCAGACCCTAGGTGCCACAGCGTCCATCTGCCACAGTGCCTGGCGCCACGCTGCACGGGCCGGGCGCAACAGTTCCAGTACCGGTTCAACCAGCGGTGCCAGTACCCGCAGCACCAGCACCTGTGGATGCGGGCTGGTAGCGCCGGCGCTGAGCCGCAAGGGATGCGCGTCGATCACCTGGCGCACAGCGTCGAGCGCGAAGTCGCGGCGCTGGCGCTCGATGGGCGTGCCTGCTATGAAGAAAAGCGTGGCCAGGCAGCGCTGGCCGGCCAGGCCCAGCGGGCTATTGAGCAGCCGAAGGTCGTCGGCCGCGATGCGGCCCTGCTCCAGCCAGACGCCCGGCACCTCGAGATGCTGCGTGAAGCAGCCCTCCGCAAAAGGCTGGTCTGCCGCGGGCAGGCCCAGCGCGGTGATATCCCAGCCCAGCAGTTCGGCACCGGGGGCAAGATCAAACACGGCACGGTTTTCAGCCTGGCATTGGTTATAGGCCAGGGCCTCCAGCGGCAGCCACTCTAGCCGTGCGCCAGCCTCCAGCCGGGCGTGCACGCGCTGACGGGCCGGCTCGCCCAACGAGCGGTAGAAACGGGTGGCGCCGGGTGTGGTGACGAGACCGTGCGCGCCGGGCGCCACCGACACCTGGGTCTCCACCGTGTCGCCCCCCACCAGACCGCCCGGCGGATGGACCAGTACGTTGTGGCAAACGGTGTCGCCCTCGGGGTAGAGGCTCCGCAGAACGCGCAGCGGCCCGTCATGGCGATAGCGGGCAACGGTACGCGCTGATTCCAAGCTGTAGTGCAGCTCCAAGCAGGCGCGCCAGCTCATGGGTATCGGGACACCACGTTGGACGGGTGCCGGATAAGTCTCAGGTGGGCGTGATAGGTCGGCATTTGCAAGACCATGCAAGTTTTGCGCCTAACTTGCGATGTGGCCGTTGTGCGCCCGACTGGCACCGCGAGTGGCTCACTCGGGTAACAGCAGGATCTCTATTAAAAAAGCCAGTTCCTAGTACTCGCGCCTTCATCCTTGTCTCAATCTTGATGAGACATCGCTGGCGCAGGGCGCGGCATTGATGGCGCTGCACTCCATTCGAAGCCTTGAGCTTGCCTCATTGAAGCAGTCGCCCGAAGTTAATGTTCAGCCCTTGGGATAACAGAAGCGTTTCCATCCCAGTCTGCCAACCCAAGTATCGACGGCGGGCGGAGCCCTTCATAATTACGAGTTGCCTTCGCTTTTTTGGGATGCCTATCTTTCATCATGGATAAATTCTTGCTGCGGCAGCAAGTGCTGGAGCGACTAGCCGAGGACCTACTGGAAGTTGAAGAGGCAGTGCGAGTGGCCCATGAGGCGGCTACCCACGAAGAAAACATCGCCGAGAACAAATATGACACGTTGGGGCTCGAAGCCGCTTACCTTGCGACCGGCCAAGCTCGACGCGCAGAAGCCATCCGCCATGCGATGGCCCATTGGCGCCAGTTCCATCCGCGCCCCTATGACGCCAATCAAGGCATACAAATCGGTGCGCTGGTTTGCTTGGTCGATGCAAACGATAAGCAGCAGCTGCAGCTTTTTCTCGGCCCGGAAGGAGGCAGTATGAAGTTGGTGAGCGGGGCTCACCTCGTTCAGGTCATCAGCAGCGAAGCACCTTTGGGCAAGGCCATGTTGGGTAAATGCGAGGGTGATGAGGTCTCAATACAGTTCTCTCCCCACCAACAGCAGTTTGAGGTGCTACGGGTTCACTGAGCCGCAAGGCTGTTTTGCACTGTAGGAGTCTTGACGATTCAGGCAGACCGTGCAGTCCGCCAGCCGAACTTGATGTTGGAAGCATTCCGCTAACGAACGCTATTTGCTGCGCTGTGGCTATTGGGCAGCAACAAGGTGTCACAGGTGAGGTTACGACTTCACAGTGCCCGCGCTCTGGCAGAGCAGGACGCAAGGTCGCATGGATGCGAGCTCGCTGTTGATGAAGTTATTTGGTGCGAACCATTGGAGTTTCTCAAAATGATTGATTGGGTCCCGGTAGCCTTCCTGACGTTCAAGGTTCTTATCTTCGGCGCCTGCATGTTTTTTGCCATCAAGTGGCATTACGACCAGGGCAACAAGGTGATGGACAGGCGCACCCTGATACGCAGGGGCAGCAAGTTTTTCGCCATTTTCATGCTGGCGCTTTTGGGTGTGTTGGCCTTCACGTTCGGCCTTTCCTGGAAGCTTGGTATGGATTTACGGCTCCCCTGACGGCAAAAATTGGTCGGTTGATATCCAATCCTGAGCTGGGCGCTCAATCAGGCAGATGCGGATCGGCGATGCCAGGTTGTTTTGAGGCCCCAACTCTGGAGGCAGGAAAAATGGATCGACGCGCATGGCTGATCGGATCGGGGTTGTGTGTTCTGGGGCGTGCTGCCTTTGGTGCGCCATCGGCGCCGTCTGTTGCCGTGATGGCGCGTGAGGGCGGTGTACTGCTGATTCGCCACACCAGTACCGAGCCCCGGGGTGGGCGATCCGCCGGGTTTTACCCTGGGCCAATGCAGTTCACAGCGCAATTTGTCCGAAGTCGGTCGGTCTGAGGCCATCGGCATCGGTGCTTGGTTCAGTCAGCACGGGTTGCCGACTCTGATGACGACATGTCACGCAAACAAGCGCAGATCAACAGCCTGGTGGGGGCGTGAAGACTGCGCTTTTTAAGGGGGGAGCTTGCAGCGGGAGTGGAGTGTGGTGTCGTGCTGGTCGTGTTTATTCGCCGTCGTTACCCGCACGCGCGTGACGCACTCGCCACAACACCGCTCCCCCCAGCATGGTGGCGGCAAAAAGCGCCATGGCACCCGTGTTTAGCAGCGCCCCCGTGGCGCGCCAGTGCGGGTCATCCAGACCCCAGACCAGGCGCACGATCAGTGACAGGTGCAAGGCCACCAAGGGCAGGTAGAAGAACTTGCCGAATTCAATTTTGATGCGTGCAATGGCAGGAAGGATGACCGGGGCGTGCCCCAGCATCATGCTCACAATGAAACCCAGCCCGAGTGCATGCAGGGCCATGTCTCGCAGGGGCAAACCGAGCGTGGTGCCCGTCCAGGCCCAGCCTGCAACCGCAAGCCAGGCGTAGCCCCCGAGCAGACACACGGCCATGTAGCGGGCCAGCCCGTGGGCAAACACCGTGCGGCGTGCGATGTCAAACACGCCCAGCCACAGCGCCAGGAGCAGCAGCGACAGGCCGTACAACACGCCGCCTACGCGCACCGAAAAACTCGTCAACGCAGCGCCCAGTGCCATCAACCCCAGCAGCAGCCAAAGCGATGCGTTGGCACCAGGGCGCCTGCGCATCAGCCGCGTCATCTCCAGGCGTTCTGCAGCAATGGTCATGACCAGAAAGGCGAACCACCAGGGCAGGCTGGCAGCGTCGCCAGGCCGGCGCAAAAACAGCACGCAGCCAATCAACCACGCCAAAGCCCCCCCGAGCAGCAGCAGGGTGTGCGCGGCCCGCTGACGATGCACAACGACAACGTTGACGGCGGTGAAGAACACGGCAGCGGCGAGCCACAGCACGGCGCCGACGTCGGTCTTATTGACCAGCAGGCACAGGGCCCCAACGCCAGATGCCAGTGGGGCAAGCCAGGCCGCACGCAATTTCACGGCCACGGCTCGCTCCACGCCAATCACTGTGCCCATGAAGCCGCAAATCATCAGCCCCGCGTGGGCCACCGCGGCATGCCCCGCCCAGCCCGAAAGCGGGAAGAGGGAGGGCAAGGGCACCCCAGCGCGAACGAGGCCCCCGGTGATGCCGCTCACCAGTGCCAGCGCTACCAGGATCAGAACCAGCGGCGCCAGCGTGCGAGGCCTGGCGGGCGCGACGCGTGTTCGCATGGGTGCCGAGGGAGGAGGTGGGGTCACCATCCCATGAAGCGGCGAGCCCGCTCGCTCATGCGCTCGGTGGACCAGGGCGGGGACCACACCAGCTCGACCTGTATCAACAATTCGGGTGGCATGTCGCGGTCCAGCTGTGTTTCGATGTCCTCTAGGATCACATCGGTCACCGGACACGCCGCAGAGGTCATGGTGACCTGGGCATGCAGCTTGCCATCGGCCACGGTGACGCCGTAGATGAGACCGACATCGACCACGTTCAGCGCCACTTCAGGGTCCACCACGCGGCGCAGCGCCGTCAGGATGGGCTGGCGTAACTCCTCGGGGCCCTCGTAGGGGAAGGGATGCTCAGTCATGGCACAAGGCTCGCGGAGCCCGGGTGGAAGCATCGGTACGCTTTGGCATGGTCGGTCACTGCGAAGAGTTCGGTTGCGCAGCCATTATGAGGACTTCCCGGCCGCGACTCAAAAAGTGGTTTTGATGGAGGAGGGGGCAATACGGTGGCGTTCTACGCCAAGGCTGGCTTCGTTCAAGCGCTCGCAGACGAAGCAGCCTTGTTCGCTGAGCCTCAGGCCAGGCGGAAGCGTGAAATCTGCTGCTTGAGTGATTGCACCTGGTCGTCCAGGTTGCTGGTGGCGGCAGAGGTTTCCTCTACCAAGGCTGCGTTTTGCTGGGTGGCTTGATCCAGCTGCATGACGGCCTGGCTGATTTGATCGATGCCATCGGATTGCTCGCGGGAGGCTACGGCGACATCGGCAGCAGTGGCGTTGACTCGCTCAATCGACGTAACCACCTCCTGGACTGCGGTACCAGCTTTTTCTGCCAGCTCTGTGCCCGCATCCATCTTTTCGGTGTTCGTCTGGATGATGGTCTTGATTTCTTGCGCAGCTTCTGCCGAGCGCTTGGCCAGCGAGCGCACTTCGGCGGCCACCACGGCGAAGCCCCTGCCTTGCTCGCCGGCGCGTGCGGCCTCCACGGCTGCGTTCAGCGCCAGAATGTTGGTCTGAAAAGCGATGCCGTCGATGACGCTGGTGATGTCGCGGATGCGCTGCGAAGATTCGTGCAGGTCGCGAATCATTCCCACCACTTCTTGCACACGCTCGCCCACGTCCTTGGCGTGCTTGGCGGCTGTGGCCGACAACTGGTTGGCCGTCTGGGTCATCTGCTGGTTACTTTGGACGGACGCAGTAATTTGCTCCATTGAGGCTGCGGTTTGTTCCAGTGAGCTGGCCTGGGCCTCGGTTCGTGCGCTCAGGTCCAGGTTCGCAGCCGCGATCTGGGATGAGGCTGAGGCCACTTCCGTGGTGTTCTCCTGCACCCGCATGAGGGTTGCGGATAAATGGCTTTGCATGGCCTTGAGCGACTCCAGGAGCCGGGTGAATTCGTGGTCTCCGTCTGTACGGATGGGCAAGGTCAGATCCCCTTGCGCGACTGTGGCCGCCACCTTCATGGCGTGTTCCAAGGGCTGCATGATGGCCCTGACCAGTGAGCCTGCCAGCACCACCACCAGAATTACCGCCACTGCACCAATGGCCAGGTTGATCTGGTTCTGGCGCTGCATCTGTGCTTCCAGTCGGCTCCCCGACGCGTTGGCAATCTTCAGTTGCAACGCTTTGAGTTGCGTGATGGGCTGCGCCAATGCGTCAATGGCCGGGAGAACTTTTTGCGTGAGCAGTTGGTTGGCGGCCGCTGCATCTGATTCCAGCATGTCTGCCGCCGCGGTGAAGGCCGCCACATAGGCCAGCCGACGGGTACGCATTTCAACAAACAGTGCCCGCCCTTCGTTGCTTTGGAGCATAGGCTCCAGGCGCTGGAACAGCTCGTCCAATTGCTTTCGCAAAGTGCCCATGCGGGCGCGCACTGCCGGCCTCGCGGAAGGTTCAATCACGAAAACCTCCCAATCAAGCGCATTCAAACGGCGATGGGCTTTGGATGATCAAGACACAGAGCGGTTTCTCACGCTTTTCTCGGCCATGCGAGGCATGCCATAGACCAAAGCGATGACGCTCTGGCAGGTAGCTGATGCATCTCTGTTTCACATGAGGCTTGCCTGGGCTGCCGGGCAATAAAAAACCGCCAATGCGGTTAGGCATTGGCGGTTGCATATCGCTAGCAATGCTGCAGAGATTTATTTGCCTGCCTTCTCTGCTTTGCGCTTGGCTGCTTTCGGGTCCACCACTGCCTTGAACTTCGCACCCGCCACAAACTTAGGCACAGTGGTCGCAGGAATCTTCAGGGCGGCGCCAGTGGAAGGATTCTTGCCTGTGCGTGCTGCACGCTTCGCAGATTTGAAAGTACCAAATCCCACGAGTTGGACAGCATCGCCCTTCTTGACTGCTGTTTGAATGGTGTCGATCAGCGTTTCCAGTACAGCATTGGCGGCTGCCTTGGACAGGTCATTCTTGGAGGCGAGGATTTCAACGAGTTCTGCGCGGTTCATAGATGCTCTGTGATTTAAAAGTGTTGAGATGCCGGTTTATAGCTCAATCTGTGTAACTTGCGTTGATTGTGATCGGTTCGCTTACCCAGTCTCAGAAGACTCTTCATGCCGATCAGCTACCAACTTCTGCGATGCAAGCAGCCACAGCAATTCAGTTCGAATCTGTTCAGTTGAAGTTCAAACCCCGGGGGGGCACCACGTCAACAGTTTCATCGAATCTTCACCTCAGGAGAGGCTGTACGACCCTAGCTACCAAAAGGAGGCCCCCCGGCTCTGCCGGGGAGGCAGTAGAAGTTTGAC
>ENA-UOOA01003346-UOOA01003346.1-human-gut-metagenome-genome-assembly--contig:-P61old-NODE-3346-length-20104-cov-4.335927_pt1 | contig 20104 bp, 21 predicted proteins | sample MGYA00242467_ERZ724014 | MGnify/ENA metagenome assembly ERZ724014 | reverse complement strand
GTTGCAAGCTTCCAGTGGATAAGCGTAAAGATCAACGTCATCGACACCCCCGGATTCCTTGATATTGAGGGTGACGTAAAGAGCGGGCTTCGCGCCGCAGACGCCGCAGTCATCACCGTCGACGGCAAGGCGGGACTTGAGGTCGGAACAGAGCTTGCATGGAACAACGCCGTTGAGGCTGGGATCCCGCGTGCGTTCTTCATCACGAACTATGACGATCCCGAGGCGGGATTCGGACGCGTGTTCGCACAGCTCAAGGAAAAATTCGGTCCGGCGGTCTGCCCGGTCTGCGTTCCAGTTAAGCGCGACGGCTCATTCAGACTCATAAATCTCGTTGAGATGAAAGCATACTCGTTCATCGAGGGCGGTCACCGCGAGGAAGTTGAGATGGACGAGGAGCTTCTCGGCATCGCTGCGAAATACAAGGACGCGCTGAACGAGGCTGTCGCCGAGACGAGCGAAGAAATGCTCGACAAATACTTCTCCGGCGAGGAGATCACGATCGAGGAGACCGTTCTCGCGATCCATGAGGGCATAATCTCCGGTGCGATCGTGCCGGTATACTGCGGCTCCTCCGAAAAACTCTGGGGCGTCCGCAGCTTCCTCAACTCCGTCGAGGACTCGTTCCCGCGCTTTACCGCTCGCGGACACGAAACCGCCGAGGACGGCAGTGAGATCGCGATCGACCCCACGGGCGAGTGCGCCGTATACATATTCAAGACCGTATCCGATCAGTTCGGACGCCAGTCGTACTACAAGGTAATGAACGGTGAGCTTCACGCCGACACGGTGCTGAAGAACAGCCGCGGCGGAACCGAAAAGATCGCAAAGCTTGCCTGCCCGTTCGGAAAGAAGCAGAACGAAGCGCCGGTCCTGCACACGGGCGACATCGGCGTTATCTCAAAGCTCTCGTCCGCAGCGACCGGTGACACGCTCAGCGTCTCCGGAAACGTCGAGTACAGCCGCATAAAATTCCACGAATCGTATATGTGCCGTGCGATAGCGGTTGACGGCAAGGGCGATGAGGATAAGGTCACGAGCGGTATCTTCATGCTAATCGTGGTGTATCCGACTTACACATACTAACACGACTCCGAAACGAAGCAGATGCTCATTTACGGAGCAGGCGATATGCACCTTGACGTGCTTGTTGCAAGGCTGAAGAACAGATACGGTGTATCAGTCAAGCTCTGCGAGCCGAAGCTCGCGTACCGCGAGACGATCAAGAAGTCCGTGCAGGTCGAGGGCAAGCACAAGAAACAGTCCGGTGGCTCCGGTCAGTACGGTCACGTCAAGATCACGTTCTCGCCCGGCGAGGCAGACGGTCTTACATTCACGCAGAGCGTCGTCGGCGGAAATGTGCCGAAGGGCTACTACCCCGCAGTTGAAAAAGGACTGCTTGAGGCGATGCAGAAGGGTGTCCTTGCCGGATATCCCGTAGTAAACCTCGCGGCAGACCTGTACGACGGATCGTACCACCCCGTCGATTCAAACGAGATCTCGTTCAAGCTCGCGGCAAAGCTCGCGTATAAAGAGGGATTGCCGAAGGCAAATCCCGTACTGCTTGAGCCGGTCGGCGACCTGTTCGTCAGCGTGCCGAACAATCTTGTCGGCGACGTCATCGGCGACCTCAATAAGAGACGCGGACAGGTGCTCGGCATGAATCCGGACGAAAAGCGCTCCGAGTACACGGTAATCGAAGCCGAGGCGCCGAAGGCGGAGATGAGCGATTACGTGATCGCGCTTCGCGCAATGTCGCAGGGACGCGGCAGCTTCACATTCAAGGTCAAGCGTTACGACGAAGTCCCCGCAGCCATCGCTCAGAAGATAATCGACGCGGCAGCAAAAGAGGAATAAGGTAAACATAAAGGGACAGAGTAATCTGTCCCTTTTCGGCAGCTGATTATTTGCCGAGGACGGTGATCTTGAAGTTAACGCTTCCGTCTGAATTTGCGGTTTCGGTGTACTTCACCTTGATGAAGCTTCCCGCGTAACTTGAATCCGGATTCATTGTCTCACCATCGGACTCTTTGCAGAAACTGCCTGTCACATCGCAGAACGATATGCTTGCACCAGTCGGAGCGCGGAAATCCTTCGGCATATGAAGCATAATGACATCACCGTCATTGATTTCTGCGGTATCCGGTATTTTGACAACCCCGAGTGCAGGCATCGTTGTATCGACAACCATAGGATCCTTAGGATTTGAGAGTGTGTAATTGGACTCAAAAATCGCATTGTTCTCAACGTACATAGGTCCGGCAGAAGTGAATACAACAGCGTTCTCCCGACCGAAGGAATACAGTGTGTTCCCGTGAATATCCATACGTCCGCAGTTTGCGTCGGAATAAATACCGCGGCGATCGGAACTGCCGCCTCCTTTCAGCATATTACCGACAATCACAGACGCCGAACTGCCGACAAGCTTGATACCGTTTTCGGTAAATCTGGAAAGGGTGTTATTGCAGATATGACTTCCGCCGCACTGTGATACAAGTATTGCAGTAGGTACATTACAGTACACTGTATTGTCTGAAATTCTTGTCGGATTAGAATTCGCAACGCTGATACCGCCGCCTGTGCAATTCTCTAATATGTTATTTGCAATGTTAGACGAGAGAGCATAAGCAATATTCAGTCCGATACCTGTGCTTGAAGCAACCCTGTTGGAGGTAACTACCATATACGGTGAGACTGACACGAAAATTCCGTCAGCTCCGCTGCCTTCGATAATATTACCAGAAGCATAGCCGTTCGAAGTATCTTTAATAACAATGCCCTCTTTTGTGGAAGCCTTGATCGTATTTCCGGCAAGCTTAATGTAAGACGAATTTGTGATCACAACACCTTCATTCGTGGAGGTTTTGATCGTATTCCCCTCAAACCTGATATAAGAGGCATTTTTCATGCGGATACCCTCGCTTGCAAGCGTATCAAGTCGGTTGTTGACAATGGTGGAGTTCTCCATTCTGTCGATGTTGATTCCGCCTGCACACTCGGATATGATATTCTCGGACACGATGACACGCTCGCATTTGTTTACGTTGCCGCCGCTCGGATTATTCGCACCGGTTATGCGGATCGCATAACCGCTGTCATTGATCGCCGCGACAAGATCATTGTCATAGTCGTCGGACAGTGCCATCCGTGTGGTATACTTGATAATATTTCCGCGTATGATCGCATCCTTGATGCCGCAGAGATAGATACCGAACTGGTTCTGAAGAGAAGAATCCGTACTGCGCATTCCGCCGTAGATCTTATTGTCGTGAATTCCGAGAGCTATGGTCTTCGCGTCGGTACTTGAGTCGGACGGACCGTCCGCGAAAACGCCGGATCCGCATTTGTAGAACGTATTTGCATACACCTCGCACTCATAGGGATGAGTAAAGCGGACAGCTCTTGCAAGCACACAGAAGAAATAGTTGGAGTGAATACGCGCCTGAACCGATCCGTCTCCGTTAATGCCGGTGTAGCAGTAATTGAAGTGGCAGCGCTCTATCTCGTCAAGCGTTCCGCAGAGGTAGATACCGCATCCGAGATCGTAAAAATAGCATCCCTCGATCTTACCGAACTTGAAGTATGTGGACTGCATATTCTGGTTATCGTCGCCGTAGATCTCTGCGCACAGAGCATGATTAGTGCCGAGAACGCCGATAGCAGAGTTTCTGAATCTGCGCTGCAGCCAGTACCATGCGTCATTGATACCGGTGACGCCCGGCGCTCTCCATGCAAAATTGAAGTTTCTGATGACGCAATACTCAAGTCCGTGCTTCAGCGGATCGGAAAGATAGAAAAGCATTGCAGTTCTCGTATGCCTTCTGCTCGGACGTACAATATGCCTCGTCAAGCTTTGCAGGGTTACAGCCGTATGTGTTGATAAACGTGATAGAACCCGCGATAGTACAGCTGTTACCCTCGATCGTCAGGTGCTTTCGAGTAACGCCGGTTTTCGCTGCAACATTGTATGAAACAAATGAAACGGGCGCGTCAAGGGAATAGATCTTTTTCTCTTCAAACGCCAGTGTATCACCGTCGCTGAGCGCGTCGATCGCAGCCTGGATCGCTTTGGTATCTGTACGGGTAGTGCCGTCCTCGGCAGTATAGTAGTCCTTTACGTATTTTATAGCCATTATGTTTTACCTTTCTTTTTGAATTTTTATTTTTTGGCTATACGTCGACGTATTTGTCGGCTCCGCCTTTATCGCAGATGCCGATGTTGTTGTCCGGACACAGCGGGAATTGCCCCCGCGAACAATTGTTTGAATGTATTGTATCAAAAAAACATTTGTTTGTCAACCCCCCTCGAAATTCGAGGCATATTCACCAATATTTGTATGAAAAACACGTCATATTCTGTTGACATAACAAATTATGTATTATATAATAAAAGTACGGAAACAGTTTGGGCAAGAGATCGTTTGCCCTCGGAACACTACATTTGAGAAAGGAAATCATCATGAAGGTTATGAAGAAGATCACAGCACTTGTACTTACGCTTGTAATAGCGGCGAGCACTGCCGTTTCGGCTGCGGCGAAAGTCACGGTCTCAAGCGATGAAGAATATCGCGATATTCAGAGAGTCATAATTGAAAGCCGATTCGGGAATGAGATTCCCGACGACAAGCTTGAGACGATAGGAAATATCCTTGACAATAAGTCTGACAACGGTGTTTCCGCGAACGTCCAAAACCTGTATTACGCGCTCAACACATTCTCCGAGTGGTACACCGTTTCCTCCGAAAAAAGCCTCTACTCCTGTTGGTTTGCGTCTATCGCTTTTATAACGGACAAAGCAACCGGCAGTCTCTTACAAATGCAGTACACCGGCAGTGCGTTATGGCCGGAATACGGTAATGTGGATTACAGCAAAGCCAGTGTACATTGTCAGTTCGTTTTGCCTGACAACTTTGATCCCGAAAAGCACAACATTGAGACTGCGGTCATCATGGCTGAGTCAAGCGACAACGAGAACACGGTTTTGTACTCGGTAGGCCGCATGGCTCCCGACCTTTACAGCGCAAAATTCAGCAAAAATCTGCTGAAAAGCACTGCTGAGAGCTTTATCACCAAAGCAAGAAAGAACACCGCAGCCATGATTGCAAATGTTCTTTCGGATTACAGAGAACATCGTTCGATTTTTGAGTGGTTTATTTCCGACGGCAAGCTGTCCGCAGGCAGCCTCGTCAGTTTCTTCAAAAATGACGAGGAGACCGTCAACGGATTAAAAGTAAGCTATTCCGAGGAAGAGATCGCCGAGATCTATAAAGCGATCGTTGACATCACAGCTGAGGCAAACAAGCACATTGACGAATGCAAAAACGAAGCGGGCGAGCTGTCCGTCGAGGCTACGTGTGATCTTGTTCGCAGCTGCGTACCTTACGGCGAAAGCGCCATAATCAGCATCATATCGGAAATCGAGAGATGCGGCTCCTCCGACCGCCGTTTCGGCGACGTTGACGGCAACGGAAAAGCCGGAGAGATAGACGACATTCTTGCATTTGCAAAGATGATACAGGAAACGATGGTCGAAAAAGATCTCCTTGAAAATCAGTCCAAATTCCGTGACGCTATAATATCATCGACAAATGAAACTACTCTCTTCGGTGATCCCGACGGTGACGGAAGGATCTCCGTAAATGACGCGATCCTTATACTCAAAATAGTAGTAGGATGGGACGTGGACGTCGATGATCTAGCAGCTGACATGAATCTCGACGGTAATGTCAACGTAGCTGACGCGATCTACGCGCTGAAGCTTTGCGCAGGATGGGACGTCAAGTCTCCCGAAGAAATTTTCGAGGCGAAGGTCAACGAAGTATTCGATCTGAGCCAAGCGGAAAACTAAGCATACATCAGACAAAAGAGCTGACAAATATGTCAGCTCTTTTGTTTTTGGGACGAAAAATGCATAAGCTTGACAAGTGCGAACATTTGTGATATAATATTCGCGAACATAAGTTCTGATTGAAAAACGAGGTGATGCACAGAGGGTGAATGGGAACATATCAATACTGATCGATGAGTTCGCGAGAACAATGTCGCTTGAGGGCGCGATGCGCGATGCGGGATTCTGCGGACGCGGCATGACACGCGAGACGATGCGCGCGATCGAGGAGAACGGTGAGGCTGTCAGGGCTGCAATTATTAATTATACGGCAGGCGCAGACACCGATCTCTCGGAGGACGCCGCCCTGCGCTGCCGACGCCGCATAATCCGCGAATACGAGCGGATCGCGTTTTCCGACGACGAAACGGTCAAGATCGCGGACAAGCTGCGGGCGCTCGCCGAATACAGGCAGCTGTGCGAGCTCGGAGCGTCTCCGGTTCGGCTGGTGGTGAATTACGACTACGGCGGCGGAGACGACAGGGACGATGGCTGAAGAGCGGTTTGCGCTGTTCAACGAATGCTTCAGGGAAGCGAATGCGACGAGGGCGAGATACCGCGTGCTTTGCGGCGGTGCCGGCTCGGGCAAGAGCTTCAACGTTGCGCAGGACTACATACTGAAGCTGTCCGACAAGCGCTTCTGCGGCGCAAATCTCATGGTCGTGCGAAAGACCGAGGCTTCGGGCAGGAACAGCGCCTTTGCCGAGCTTTGCGGTGCGGTATCGCGCATATTCGGAGATGATGCGGACAAATATTTTCGCATACAGCGTGAGCCGATGGAGCTTGAATCGACCGTTACCGGGTCAAGCGTGATCTTTCGCGGAATGAAGGATGCCGCACAGCGTGAGCGTGTGAAGTCGGTGTCCTTCAGTCGGGGGAAGCTCACCTGGATCTGGTGTGAGGAGGCGACGGAGCTGGAGAGTGAGGATCTCGATATCCTTGACGACAGACTGCGCGGCGACCTCGCCTCTTTCGGCGACGAGCTTTATTATCAGATTACGCTGACGTTCAATCCCGTGAGCGCGTCGCACTGAATCCGCCGAAGATTTTTCGATGCGCCGCCCGATCCGGACATATTTCTCCACCGATCGTCCTTCACGGACAACCGCTTTATCGATCCCGGCTACGCGGCGAGGATGAAGCGGCGCGAGGCATACGATCCCAAGGGATATCGGGTATACGCGCTCGGCGAATGGGGCGGCGACGGCGAGGGGCTGATCCTCCCGCGATACACGGTCGGAAATTTCGCAGGGACCGCGTGCGACAGAGTTTGTCTCGCGCAGGATTTCGGCTACAATCACGCGGACTGCATACTCCGCGTCGGTATGCGCGACGGAGAATTATATGTGATGCGGGAGCTGTACCGGCGGGAGCTTGACACGGCGGAGCTTATAAATCTCGCAAACGAGGCGGGATTCTCACACCGGGAGCTGATGTACTGCGACTCGGCGGAGCCGGATCGCATCAAGACATGGCGGCGCGCCGGATTCGCCGCCGTTCCCGTGAAAAAGGGTGCCGGATCGGTCGCATCGCAGATCGACTTTCTGAAGTCGCATCCGCTGAACATTGACTCATCGTGTACGAATCTCCTGCGCGAGCTTGCATCCTTCCGTTGGCTACGCGATCCCGTCAGCGGAAGATTCACCGATGTATCTGCGCCGTCGGCGGACGACGCGATCGCGGCGTTGCGCTACTCGACCGAGCATTTTCGGGTACGCGGAGGTGTTCTGGACAAGGCGAGTCTCGGTCTGTGACGCTTACGCTCTTGCGCTTTACCGTGATCCGGCAACCCGCCGCGCGAGGTCGCGTGCGTGACCGGGATCCGCAATGCGCAAGGCTCGTTTTCCCTGCAAAAATACGAATATTTTATTTTTTTGCGAATCTATCGGAACAAATGTTCACTTTGCGCCGTTCGGCGCTGAATATCGTCACGAAAGTGACAGAAAGGCATGGTATGAATGGAGAAAAAAGAACTGAAAGAACGGCTTGATGTGTTCCGGCACGCCGAGCTTCCGCGGCTCAGGCGTCTCGGCGCGTATTACGCCGGGCGGCACGCGATCCTTGAGGAATCAAAGGATCCGGGAAAGCCGGACAACAGGCTCGTGTGCAATTTCTGCCGATCGATCACGGACAGCACGGTCGGCTACTTCATGGGCATTCCGGTGAGCTACGATGCGACGGACGAGGAGACGCTCGCCGAGGCGCTGCGCGTATCGGGCAGGTCTGACGAGCCGTTCCTCAACAGCGCGATCGCACGCGATCTGTCCGTTTACGGCTCGGCATCGGAGATCATATGGTGTGCCGACGACGGCGGGATCCGGGTATCGGCGCTCTCTCCGGAGAACACGTTCCCCGTATTCTCCGACGACGTGGACCGCTCGCTTATAGCGGCGGTGCGGTTCTACATGAAGTCGGACGGCAAGCTATCCGTCCACTGCATCGACGACGATGCGGTATACGAATTTGAGGAGACGTCCGGCGGACTTGCGCCCGTATCGGAAACGGAGCATTACTTCGGGGCGGTTCCGGTGAATTTCTACTCGAACAACCGGGACGGCACCGGCGATTTCGAGCCTGTTCTGACTCTTGTTGATGCGTACAATCGCCTGCAAAGCGAGAGTGTCAACGATTTCGAGCTGTTCGCGGACAGCTATCTCGCGATATCGGGAATGGGCGGCACGAACGCCGAGGACCTTGAGGCGATCCGCCGGAACAGGGTGCTTCTGCTCGACGACGGCGGCGACGCCAAATGGCTCACGAAAAGCGTGAACGACTCGTACATTGAGAACCTCAAGACCCGCATCGCGCGCGATATCTACCGATTCTCCGGGACGGTCGATATATCGGAGCTTACGGGGAGCGGTGACGTCATCTCCGGCGTTGCGATGAAGTACAGGCTGATCAATTTTGAAAACCGCGTTTCCGTTACGGAGCAGCATTTCAGGCGCGGGCTTATGCGCCGATGGAGGCTCATCGGCAATCTGTACGGCACGTGGGGACGCCACTTCGACTGGATGTCGCTGAAAGCGAACTTTACTCGCAATCTGCCCGGAAACTACGAAGCGGCGGCAGAGCTTGCGTCGAAGCTCGACGGCATCATCTCGAAAAAGACGCTGCTCGGGCTGCTGCCGTTTGTCGAAAACATTGCGGACGAATGCGAAAGGATCACCGACGAGAAAGGAGCAGATGCATAACTATGGACGAGCGCAAAGACGAATTTGACGAAGGCTGCGGCACAGCCGAAGTCACGGAGGATGAAGCTGCCGCGGCAGCTGAGAATAGCGACGCGGTTATGGACGAGCGCCCGATGAGCGCCGAGGACTACATCGCCGAGATACAGCTTCTGCGGGAGCAGCTCGACTGCGCAATCGCGGAAAGGGAGCAGCGCGAGCGGGAGCTTGAGTGCATCACGGCGCTGCGCGACGCGGGGCTGCCCGAGATATTGTCCGGATTCGTGATTAAAGCCGGCGACGATGCCGCAGAGGTGGTCAACACCATAAGATCGGTCGTTGACGACACCGTTGAACGAAAGCTCCGCGACAGGTGCCGCACTTTCCCGCCCAAGGAGGGCGGCCGCGGCGCGATGACAAAGGAAGAATTTCTGAGAATGCCCGTCTCCGAGATCCAGCGGCTCCGAAACATGGGCATAAAGCTCGGCTGACAGCCGAACACACACAATAATCAAAATAAGAAAGGATCTACTATATGGCAAATGTTGTTTTTGAGAATTCCGTACTTGAGGCAAAGCTGACAGAGCTTATGGACTCCAAGCTGCAGGTGAGAGGTCTTATGAGCGTTGACGACTCGCTCTCGCAGAGCGCGGGTCTGACAAAGACGGTCAACCGCTACACATACAACGGCAAGGTCGAGACTCTCGCCGGCGGCGAAGCCAACACGAGCGAGGGTCAGCTGACCTTTGTTCCCGAGGAATACACCGTCAAGCGATATCAGCAGACCTTCCGCTACAACGATGTTGAAGCGATGAAGAATCCGTCCATCATCGACATGGCGCTCTCGGGTATCGCCGACGTCATGGCGAACCAGATACGCAGCGAATATTTTGACGAGCTGTCGAAGGCAGATCGCCGTCACCCCTTCGCGTCAAACGCGCTCACCTACGGCGACGTTGTGGACGCGCTCGGCGAGCTTGGACGCGAGGTCGAGGACGGACTCTTTATCATAATGAGCTCCGAATGCCGCACGGCGATCCGCCGCGACTCCGATTTCTGCTCGGCAAGGCAGGGTGAGGTGATGTACACGGGGCAGTTCGGCACGCTGTGCGGAATTCCCGTGCTGTTCTCAAACAGGGTACCCGACGGCAAGGCAATCATCACCGACAAGGCGGCGGTGAAATTCTTCGTGAAGAAGGAGGCGGCACTCGAGCAGGATCGCGACATCGAGACGAAGATCAACACGATCGTTTACGAGAGACACGGTCTCATAGCTTTGGTCGACGACACCTCGACGGTCCTCATCGGACCTGCTGCGGCGGCACTCACCGTGACCCTCTCCTCCAAAACTCCGACTGTCTCCGGCAAGGTCGCGTCCTCAAACGAGGTTTGGTACAAGCTCAACTGCTCGACGCCTCTGTGGGACGACCCGATCGACGAAGCGCACGGCTGGGTCAAGTGGACGTCCGGCGCGATCTCAGCGCTCGGTGCAGGCGACAGGCTTGTCATGGCTGAGCGCGATGCGGGCAAAGCCTGCGTTTCTGCCGGATACGCTGTCGCTGTCTGAGGAGATATTTCCGATGACGAACGATATAGGACGTCTGAAGGTACTTCTCGACATTCCCGAGGGAGATGTGACGCATGACGAACTGCTCTCGCTTCTCCTTGATGAAGCGCGTGCGTTTGCGCTGAACTACTGCCGGCTTGATTTTGCCGACGAGAGGCTCTCACCCGTGATAATCCGCGTGGCGGCGGAGGACTACGGAAGATGCGGCGGCGAGGGGCTGTCCTCGCGCAGCGTTTCCGGCTCGAACGAGCACTACCGAGACGGATACAGCGCACAGGTCACAAGCCAGCTCAGGCGATTCCGCCGGATGAGAGGCGACAGCCTATGCTGAAGCAATATAAAAAGCGCACAAAGGACGGAGGTTTATGCTGAAACGATATGAAAAGCGTATAAAAGTATTTGAAGATGGCGGAGATGAGGGAAAGGATGGGGCATATCTGGGGTACTATCCCCTGTCCTTTTGCTACCGCACATCGGAGGAGGCGGAGGAGAGCGATATGCTCTTCTCCAACCTCAGATGCACCGCATACGGCGATGCCGCACGTGCGCCTGACGGCGGATACAGGCGCGGAATGAAACTCGTCTCGCCCGACGGCGGGCGTTACACGATACTCGTTCCCGTTCGTGTGGGACGGCTGTGGATACTCAAGCTCGAGCACACCGTGTACAACGGAGACTGCGAGGTGACGCTGTGACGGAGCTTTTTCAGGAGATCGCGGACAAGGCGGCGCGCACGGCAGATGTTCCGGCAGTCGCGGCGCCGGCAAGGGCATCCGGCGAGAAAATAATATGGCGCGTGCGGCTCTCCGACTACGACGGCGAGTGGGAAACGTTTGAGATGACGATGCGGTTCATCTCGAAAACGGTAAAGGACGCGTACGCCCGCGCCGAGCGGGTAAGCATGGATCTGTGTGATCCGGGAGATGCCGTAAGCGTCGTCGGGGACAGGCAAAGCAGCGTAAAGATAAAACGGATCGTGTCGGAGAGCAGCGGATACATAATGCGGACGGGACACTTCTATGTTATCGCAAAGTTCAGGATAAAAAGAAGGCGCACCGCTCCGCCGAACGAATACATCGGCACTGCCGATCAGGAGGTGATGTAATGCAGAAGGGTATATACGAGAAAACATTTTCGCTCGGGGCGGGGACGCTGTACGTCCTCCCCGGCAGAGTCACAAGCGAGGCACTCCGCCGCTCGGGCGTGAGAGCGGGAGACACGGAGGACGGCTGCTCTCTCAGATACGATTACAGGCAGAAGGAGCTGTACGACGCAGACGGCAACGTCGCCGCGACGATAAAATACGGCGGAAAAGCATACGTCACAGGAAAGATCGTGCGCATTTCGCCCGATGCCATGGAGACGCTCATGTTCGGCGACAGAAGAACGGGCGGCGAGGTGTCGATGCTGCTTGTATGCAGGCTCCCCGACGACGAGGAGTTCTCGCTGTATGCGCGCGGCGTGGTCGGATCGTCTCGGCTCACGATGCGCGACGGCACGGGCGGGCTTGAGTTTGAGTTCGTATGCGGAGAGGATTTCGTTCAGCCGAAGCTCTCGCTGCGGGCAGCGGAGGCGGTATAATGAAACTCACTCTTGAGCGCGCAAAGCTGTCGGCGACTTCCGGTAAAAACATGATCATAGAGAGTCTTGAGACCTCGCACATCTCACGGAAAGCCGCAAGCGAAAGCGATGTGCGCTACGGCTTCTCCGGAAAACGCGCGACAAGATACGTTAAGATCGGCGGATATCTTGTATCGTCTGCCGCAAGTGCGGCGGAACGCACAGCTGAGCTTCGCGCGGCACGGCGCATTCTCGCAAGGATATCGGCTCCGGGCGATTTCACGCTCCGCGTGGACGGCGTTCGCGCTACGCTCACCTGCGGCGAGCTTGATTTTGAGCGTGCGGCGCCGTTCTCCGGAGACACGGCGGAAAAATTCACGCTCCGCGCGGCAATCCGTGGCGGATACTTTTACGGAGACGAGGTCACGCACGTATGCGGCGTGACGCTTCCGGTAACGTTCACTGAGGGGGAGGGGATTGGCGCCGCTTCCCTCTCGACGAGGGAGCGGATCATTCTCGACAATCCCGGCGATGTTGCGGCTCCGTTCACGGCGGAGCTTCGCCCGACCGGAAGCATCGGCGGTGCGTCGATCGTTGACCGCAATCACGGCAGGATGATCGTATGCACATACGATTTTGCCGCGGGCGACAGGATAATCGTTTCGACCGCGCCGGAGACGGCGGGAGCAACGCTGATCCGCGGCTCGACTTCGGTAAATCTCGCTGCGGCGTTCTCGGCATCGACAGAGCTGTTCAGCCTTGCCGTCGGCACAAGCGAGCTTGCGTTCTACTACAAGACCGATCCGATCCCGGCGACGCTCACGTACTCGCCGATGTACACCTCGATATGACGCGGACGGCGGGGGAGGATGCACATGAAGATTGGTATGACATACATCTATGACGAAAAATTTTGCAGGATCGGCGTAATATGCGATCTCACATCTCTTGTATACACAAAGGAGTTTGACGGCGCAGGAGAACTGCGGCTCTGCATGAGTTGCGGTGCGCCGGCGGAATCGCTGCTTGCGCCCGACAGGTACATCTGCGTTCCAGACGGCACGATGTACCTTATCACATCGGTCGTGCGTGACGCCGAGGGGACGGTGACAATCTCGGGCGAGGGGCTTCTCTCGCTCATCGGGCGGACGGTGGCGCCAGAGGAGTATTCGATGACGGGCGGTGCCGGGACGCTTTTGCGTGCGCTGTTCCGCAGGTGCCGTGACAATATGCCTGCGGCGACGGCAGTCGAAGGCACGCTTGAAGGTGTCCGCATGACATATTCGGCGGTGCGCGGGAACATTCTCACGCATATGCGGGACATATGCCGCACATCGGGGCTCGGAATGGCGCTCGAATACAAGAACTCGAAGCTCACGTTCTACGCAAGGAGTGCGCGAGATCGGACGATCACGTCGGATGCGCCGATGTGCGTGACGGTCTCTCCCGATTTTGCAGGCGAATACAGTTACACGGAGGATCTGTCGTCGTACCGGAACGTTGCGGTCGTATCGGGTGCGGAAAAGGAGGACGGCACGAGACGGCAGGCTATCGTGCGCGCCGACGCGCTCTCCTTCGGCGACTCGTTTGACGATTCCGCATTTTCCGACAGGCAGACGCTCGCTTTGTTCACGGAAGCGCTGTCGAAATTCACGGACACGGCCGAGGACGGTCGCGTTCTGAACGAGGAAAAATACGAAGCGGCGATGAAAGCGCACGGTGCGGCGGTGCTTGCGCGGATGCGGCCGAAATACACGCTCACGTGCGCCGTCGCCGACGACGGATCACTTGAGGCGGGAGATGCCGTATCGCTATTTAAAAAAAGATACGGCATATCGGGGACGGCGACGGTCACGAAAAAGCGGGTGGAATACCGCGACGGCGAATGTGCCTCGACTGTATATCTGACGACCGACTCACGCAGGATCACGGGGGCGTGACCCACACTTACACAAACACGATCAAAACAAAGACAAAAAGGAGGAATACTCTGACAGATGGAAAAATCTTTTTTCTTTAACTCCGTAACGGTATCGGGGGTGCCGGACCGATCGTACACAGCCGAGGACATTGCCGAGAGGACGGCGTGTCTCATCTCTGACGGGGTTATGTCCGGCGACTCGCTCAAGGTCACCGGATGTCCGGCGGCAGGAGTTTACGTTGCACCGGGTGCGGCGTGCATTTCCGGATACACCTACATAAACACGGCACAAAAATTCATTTTGATCACGCCGCCTGCGGGGGATTACAGGAGGATAGATCTCATAGCGCTGAAGCTTGACATGGCACTGCGCAAGATATACCTGACATCGTATTCCGGCGATCCGGCGGAAAATCCGACAGCGCCGACTCCGACGAATTCGGAGGGCGTAAAGATACTGCCGCTCGCGCACGTTTACGTTGAGCCTGGTATGACCTCGGTCGCGACATCGGACGTTGGCGATGTGCGCGAGCTTGGCGGACTCATGTCCGAGAAGGCGAATCTTCGTCTCATGCTGCGCGAATATCTCGGCGAGCTTGACCCGCTCGACGCGATCGAGGTTGGGCGAATACGCCACGCAAGCAGGATCATATCGTCGAACGCAGGTGCGGCGACGGTACTGTGCGGCGACGGAAAATACAGGACTCCGGCGATACTCCGCAGGGTCGCGGCAAAGTCATACCTGACGCCCGGCAAGTTTGAGTTCAGCACTGCGGACTACCCGTCCGAGGGTGATATGTATGACATCGAGATACAGGGCGCCGGCGGTGGCGGCGGCTCGTACAATGGGACGGATTACCGCGGCGGCGGTGGCGGAGCCGGGGCATATCTCGCGGTGAGCCGCACGGTTCTCAGACACCCGAAATGCAGCATCACCGTAGGCGCGGGCGGCGCGGGTGTTCCCGGCGGATGCGGGCTTGACGGCGAGGCATCGTCGTTTGACGGATTCACCGCTGCGGGAGGAGCCGGTGGTGGAGGCGGAGCCAAATGCTTCGGCGGTGCCGGAGGCGTCGGCGGTATGTGCAGCGGAGGTGCGGGCTTTGACGGGACGCCGTCCTCCTCGGGAGAATTTTTCACGACGGTCGGTGCGGGCGGACGTTCCCACTTCGGCGACGGTGCTCCCGCAGCAGGATCCGGCGGGGTTGCCGACGGAATCGCGGCGGAGAATCCCGGATCGGGCGGAAGCGGCGCGATATCCGAGCCAGGCACTTTCGGCAAGGTCGGAGGACGCGGCGGCGACGGTGCGGTGATCGTTTACAGATACATCCGCGACAGCTTCGACGATGAAGAAGCGTGATCGGAGGCAGGCATGAGAGGTCTTATATCACGCGAGATCGCGCTGGACGTAAAGCGCTCCGGCGTACAGGCAAGGATCCCCGCACGGCAGGGCGATTCACTTGTCTACAAATTCATCATATCCTTATATTGCGGGGGGCAAAGGCTCAGCCCGGACGATGCGGCACAGGCGAGGGTGATCGCCTCCCTGCCCGACGGGCAGACGGTCTACTCCGAATGCACATACGAGGGCAGACGTTTCGTCTTTACACCGGGCAGCGGATTTTTCGCGCACAGCGGAACGGCGATATGCAGGCTCTGTCTGCGTGCGGCGGACGGCGCGGAGCTGTACTCGCCCGCATTCGCGATAGAAAACGAGGGGGTTGCGGGGTTTGACGGGGTAAGGTCGCTTGAGGAATCAAATCTCTCGGCGATTCTCCGCGACGCTCTCGCGGCGCGTGCTGAGTGCGAAGCCATTCTGGAGAAGGTCAAAGCCGAATCTGCGGAAAATCCCGTACACATTTCGACCATTGTATTCGGTGAGCCAACGGAGGACGGCGGGGCGTTCAGTCTTGACATTTCGGGGGGCGCCGACATTTCGGTCGTCTCGGATCTGCAGCTGAATGCGGTATTTGAGGCACCGCTGCGACGCGTCATCGTCGCGAGCCGCACTCCGACATACCCCGAGCGCATCACCGGAGTCAATCTTGAGATGCGACTGAACGGCGGTGACACCGTGGCGGGCACTATTTCCGGATTCCACTCATATTTCGAGGGGTACAGATACGGCGAGATGTGCGTTGACACTCTCCGTCCGTGGAACAGCTACTCCTCCTCCGCAAACACGGAGACGTCGGGTATGTTCACCAAGAACTGCATGGTCCGGATATACGATCGCCTTGCGGGCGTGCGTCAGATCCGCGATCTCACGCTTACCTGCACGGGAAAGGTTTCGGCTTTCCCTGCGGCGGGAAAGCTTGACATCTTCGGAATATACGCGTGAGGCGGTGAATACGATATGTCATGGGAAATTGCTACGGGGATACTATCGCTCATGGGCTCGTTTATTGCCGTTATCGGCGTGAGCGCGAGGGTCAACGGAACTCTCGCGAGGCTTGATGAGGCAGTACGCCAGCTTCGCGAATTCATCGACACACAAGAGGACAGGAACAGCAGAACAGAGGACAGACTTTCGGCTCTTGAGCTGAGGGTGAGCCTTATAGAAAGGGAGGTCGGACTAAAGCATTGAAAACCGCGATTATCAGGGCGCTTAAGACGTTTGCGCAGGCTGCGCTCGGCTATATATGCGTAAACCTTGTTTATATTTTGCAGAATCCGGACTGCAGCTTCGGCGAGGCAAGCGGTGCTGCTGCCGGAATCGCCATATCGGCGATCGCGGCGGGGCTTGCCGCTGTCATGAATCTGCCGATCGGCCGCAAAAAGGACGATACAGGAGACACAACAGGCAGCTCCGGCAGCATTACCGACGGAAAAACGGACGACGGCAGTGAGAAGTGAAGCTGCCGTTCGTGAAAGGATGTGGTAAAAACGAAAAGCTACAAAGGCATTGACGTATCGCTGTTTCAGGGGGACATTGATTTCGCGGCGGTGAAACGTGCGGGCATTGATTTTGTGATGATCAAGGCGTCGCAGGGGCGGACGGCAGACTACGATCAGCCGTTCACCGATCCGAAGTTCATTGTGAACCGCGAACGCGCGGGACGTGCGGGGCTTTACTGGGGCACATATCACTACCTGTGCGCGCGCAGTCTTGCGGAGGCACGCGCGGAGGCAGAGTATTTCGTCGGGCTTGTGAAGCCGTACCGCGATGAGATAAAGCTCTGGTGCGCGGTCGATGTGGAGGACTCCGGTTTCATGGGCGGGCTGACACGCGGCGAGCTGACGGAGATCGTCGGTGAATTCTGCCGGATCGTGAAGGCGGCGGGGCTGCGGTCCATGGTATACGCAAACTCGTGGTGGCTTGACGCGAAGTTCACGGCACCGGCGGGGGTCCCCGTATGGGAGGCGAACTGGAGCGTGGCGGCGCATCCGGGTCGCGCGAAGATATGGCAACACACGTCTGCGGGGAGCGTTCCGGGGATCGCGGGTGATGTGGACATGAACGTCGGCATTGACATCATCGGGGATGCGAACGGGGACGGTGCTGTGACTACGGCTGACGCGATCGCGGTACTGAAGCGTGCGGCGGGATGGCGCAACATTGCGCTTGACGAAGGCCAGTCAGACGTGAACGATGACGGATACGTCACGGTCGCGGACACGGTTGAGATCCTGAAGATCGTTGCGGGGAGATGAGGGTCGCACACAAAAACAAGCACAGGCGGGTGCCTGTGCTTGTTTCTTTTATTATACTCAGCTCTCGAGCAGTGCTGCCATCTCGCGGCGGACCTCGTAGAGCTTCTCGCTGTCGCGCTCTACCTCCATGATGCTTGCGGTCGTGGCGATGCGATGGACGAACTCCTTGGCTTTCTCCTCGCCGAAGCGCTCCTCGATCATCGAGAGATACTCGAAATCCTCGATGCCGTCACGCGCGATCTCGGTACGGAGGCACGCTACGGGGCCGTCGACGCCGTAGTACGAACCGGGGTACACAAACACGCCGGTATGCGCGCCGAGCTTCTTTGAACGGGTGATAAAATCCCAATCGTTGACGGTGAAGTAAAGCATTCCTTCGACGTCATACGCATACTGCTGCCAGAAGAGTGCGCGGTGCTCGATCATGGTATTTCCGGCGGTGATATTGCACATGGGGGTACGGGGGTTGCCTGCCGTATACCACCAAATCTCCTTGCCCTCTTCTCTGAATTTCTCGTTTCTCTCGAGGAGGGTGCCGTACTTATCGATCGACTGCTGCGTATACATATGGCTTTGGAACATACTCTCGGACGGGAGGAGGAAGAGCGGTGTATGCGGGCACGAGATCGTGGTATTCGCCATGATGACGCTCATGATATCCTCGCCGCCGAAACCGTCAAGGAAATAGTTGACGTGCTGCGGAACGACTGTACGGGCGTTCGGGTAAAGGTCCTTCAGTATTCCGTTCCAACGAATGACGTCGTTGAGCTTGCCTGATTCTGTCGGCTCATCGACCATATAGAACATGGCTTTCTTTGCCCACTCCTCGTTCTTCGAGATCTTCTCGTATGCCTCGCGGATATACTCATCGCTCGGGTTATAGCCGTATGTGGAACCGGTATAGCCGCCGGCGACGAGGAATGTATTCACGCGCGGGTCGCTCATATACGCATCCGCCTCATCGGAGGTGGGGTCGAACGGCATATTCCAGATATTGATGCGGTTCTCGAGCATATACTCGTAGTACGCGGTATAGAGCTGCTTCTGCTTTTCCGCTTTGCCCTCGCCGGTAGCGACGCTGTGCTTATCGTAGACGCCGTACGCGGAAAGTCCGAACGCGGTCTTACACGCTGAGGAATCGGAGAGCGCGAAGTTCCAGACATCGGCGTAGACATACGCGGTTTTGACCGTTTTGCCCTCGCTGTCGGTGACTTTGAGCTCTGCGCGGTACAGTCCGGGGGTCTGCTCCTTATCGGAGGTGACCTTGATGAAGAAGCCCTGCTGCTTGCCGGCTTTCACCTTAAAGCTATCGGAGACGGGGGGGAGTGCATCGGGGATGACGGTACCGATGGGGTCGGTTGCGACGGTACTTGTTATTGTATAGTAATCCTCGCGGAGGAGCTTTGCCGAGAGCTTTTCGCCTGCGGCGTTCTTAAAGTCGGAGAGAGAGATACCGAGGTCGGTATGCTCGCTGTCTGCTGCGAGGTACGCCTGGCAGAACTCGGACTCGTTTTTCGCAAGCTCCATGACGTAGGAATACGTATTGTTTTTGGTATTATCGGAGTCGTTCTTACGATCGAGGTTAGACGCGAAGGTCAGCTCGAGGGAGGAATCCTCGTTTGGTGCGGTACGCTTGGAAAGGTCGGCTGCGAAGGGGGCATATCCGAGGGATATATCCCATCCTGCGACGTACTTCAGGACTGCGATGGCGTCGGAGACTCCGACGGAGCCGTTAAGGTCGACATCTGCGGCGAGGGTATTCTGGTCGGTGCTCCACTTTGCGACCTCTTTGAGGATGAGGATCGCGTCGCCGACTTTGACTGCGCCGTCGCGGTCGGTATCGCCATAGACGAGGATTTTATAGGGGTTGCTGCCCGCTGTGACGGTATAGTCGGTACCGACGACGGCTTCATCCGCGACGGTTTCGCCTTTGGCGTTCTTTATTTCGACAGGATCACGGAACTCCGCTTTAAGCTCTGCGGCGGTCGTTCCGGGGTAGACGCCCTTGAAATACCCGATAGAATCGTCGTAGACTGCGAAGACATCGTCCTTCAGAAGGGTATTCGGATCCTCGGCTGCGCCGACTGTGAGTGCTGCGGCGGACGTTCCTGCGAGCATTACTGCGGCGAGGCCGAGCGACAATATTTTTTTAAGCATTTATGCTCCTCCGGTTATTTGAATATCTTTAATATATTATACCATTCTGTGATGTATGTGTCAACACATATTTCCGAGAACCGCAATAGCCACAGTTGAGCGAAAGGAAAAAAACACGACGGGGGATTGTGGCAGGGGGACCTTTTTGAAAAAAGGCTCCCCCTGCACCCTTCCACAAAAAGATACGGATA
>ENA-UOOA01003334-UOOA01003334.1-human-gut-metagenome-genome-assembly--contig:-P61old-NODE-3334-length-20166-cov-4.132266_pt1 | contig 20166 bp, 18 predicted proteins | sample MGYA00242467_ERZ724014 | MGnify/ENA metagenome assembly ERZ724014 | reverse complement strand
GGTAACAATACGTATCTTTGCCGCTGATTACCGGATAAAACCGGACTGAACGATACTTCCGAAAGAGGAGCATTAACTAAATAAATTAAAATTATGTCAAAGATTGATTTGAGCAAGTACGGGATCACGGGCGTTACCGAGATCGTACACAATCCCTCTTACGATCACCTGGTCGCAGAGGAGACCACCCCGGGTCTGCAAGGTTTCGAAAAAGGACAGGTAACCGATATGGGAGCCGTAAACGTGATGACCGGCGTTTACACCGGCCGCTCTCCGAAAGATAAATTTTTCGTGAAAGACGCCGTAACCGAGAACACGATCTGGTGGACTTCCGACGAATACAAGAACGACAACAAGCCGATCAGTGAAAAGAGCTGGAAAGTGCTGAAAGACATCGCCACCGACGAGCTTTCGAAAAAACGCCTGTTCGTCGTCGACACGTTCTGCGGAGCCAACGAAAACAGCCGCCTGAAGATCCGCTTCATCATGGAAGTGGCCTGGCAAGCTCATTTCGTGACCAATATGTTCATTCGCCCGACCGCCGAAGAGTTGGCCGACTACGGCGAACCCGACTTCGTCGTACTGAACGCGTCGAAAGCCAAAGTGGAAAACTACAAGGAACTGGGGCTGAACTCCGAAACGGCGGTCGTATTCAACCTGACCGAAAAGATGCAGGTCATCATCAACACCTGGTACGGCGGCGAAATGAAAAAAGGCATGTTCTCTTACATGAACTACCTGCTGCCGCTCAAAGGCATGGCTTCGATGCACTGCTCGGCCAACACCGACCTGAAGGGCGGCAACACCGCAATCTTCTTCGGGCTGTCCGGCACCGGCAAAACCACCCTTTCGACCGACCCGAAACGTCTGCTGATCGGCGACGACGAGCACGGCTGGGACAACGACGGCGTCTTCAACTTCGAGGGCGGCTGCTACGCGAAAGTGATCAACCTCGACAAGGATAGCGAACCGGACATCTGGAACGCCATCAAGCGCGACGCGCTGCTCGAAAACGTAACGGTGCGTGCGGACGGTTCGATCGATTTCGCCGACAAATCGGTAACCGAAAACACCCGCGTTTCGTATCCGATCTACCACATCGAGAACATCGTTAAACCGGTTTCGAAAGGCCCGGCTGCCGAAAAGGTGATCTTTCTGTCGGCCGACGCTTTCGGCGTGCTGCCTCCGGTTTCGATCCTGACCCCGGAACAGACCAAATACTACTTCCTGTCCGGCTTCACCGCCAAACTGGCCGGAACCGAACGCGGCATCACCGAGCCGACTCCGACCTTCTCGGCCTGCTTCGGCGCAGCCTTCCTGTCGCTGCATCCGACCAAGTACGGCGAAGAGCTGGTGAAGAAGATGAAGAAATCGGGCGCTACCGCTTACCTGGTGAACACCGGTTGGAACGGTACCGGCAAGCGTATCTCGATCAAGGATACCCGCGGAATCATCGACGCGATCCTCGACGGTTCGATCGACAAGGCTCCGACCAAAAAGATGCCGTACTTCGACTTCGAAGTTCCGACCGCGCTGCCGGGCGTAGATCCGAAGATCCTCGATCCGCGCGACACCTATGCGGAAGCCGCGCAGTGGGATGCCAAAGCCAAAGACCTGGCCGAACGTTTCATCAAGAACTTCAAGAAATTCGAAGGCAACGAAGCCGGCAAGAAACTGGTTGCCGCCGGCCCGAAACTTTAAGACGAGAATCCTTTCTTTATAACCGAAAAAATCCCGGCGCAAAAACGCCGGGATTTTTTTCTTCGGCCCGCATCCGATCTCCGCGCCAAAATCATTATCTTTAGAAGTCGTTAGACAAACCTGCGTCCGGACCCAAAACCGCCGGAACATGAAACGAACCCAACCGATGAATCTGTTTGAAACCGAAACGTGGAGAGCGTTTTTCCCGAACTTTATCGCCGTAGTGGCCAGTATCGTCCTGACTTTCGGGACGGACAGGGCCATCCAGGAGTACAACCACCGTCAGGACATCCGGGAAGTCATCGCGGTACTGAAAGCGGATGCACGCGAATCGTTCGAGTATTACCGGGAAACCGCCGACAACTGCCGCCGCATCTGCGCTTCCACCGACCGCATCGTACGGGCCGGCGACCGCTACGACACGTTGCCGCCCGAAATGCTCGGAAAATTCCTGACGCTGCTGCTCGAAAAAAACGTATTCACCTCCACGTCGGCCTCGGAAGACATCCTGAAACAATCGGGGACAATGCAGTACATGGAGCCCGAACTGCTGTCGGTCATCGACGATATCCGGCTGGCCGAAAATTCGATCAACGACGCCATCGCGGGATGCGTATCGGATATGGAAACGATACGCACGGGCCTGTACATGGATTCCCGCCGCTTTCCCGAAGCGCTCCGGGATACGCTCCCGTCGGGAGAAGGGGCCGTGGCGGCCGTAAGGTTCGTGATGGAGTATCCGCCCTGCCACAACTACACGGTCAAAAATCCGTTCGGCGACCTGGCCCGATCGATCGAAAAGAGTTGCGCCGACCTGGAAGATGCGCTGAACCGGATCACGGAGGTAGGATACTGACGATCGCGCGGCGCATCCCGCCATCGGGACAAAAATTTAAGGGACGGTTTTTCGAAAAACCGTCCCTTATCGATTCATGCGATCGAAAATCTTACTGCCTTCTGGCAATCCCGATATAGTAGATCAGCGTCACGACCGCCGACAGAGCCGCGACCAAATAGGTGCGCGCCGCCCATGCCAACGCCTCTTTCGCCTGCACGGCCTGTTCACCCTTCAACGTGTAGCTACCGGTCAGCCATTCCATCGCGCGAGCCGAAGCATTGTACTCGACCGGCAGGGTGATGAGACTGAAAACGGCCGACACGGCGATCATACCGATCCCGATCCAAAACAGCGCCGGATAGGTATTCAGCAGCAACATTCCGGCAATAATTACCCACATCGCCCACTGCGACGAAAAACTAACCACCGGCACCAGCGCCGAACGCATTTTCAGCGGAGCGTACTCGCGGGCGTGCTGCACGGCATGGCCGCACTCGTGGGCGGCTACCGCCGCCGCGGCCACACTGTTGCTGCTATAAACCGACTCGCTGAGATTGACGGTCTTCGTGGCCGGATTGTAGTGATCGGTCAGGTGCCCCGGCGTCGAAACCACCTTCACGTCGTAAATCCCGTTGTCGTGCAGCATCCGTTCGGCCACGTCCTTACCGGTCAAACCGCCGGGAAACATCACTTTGGAATACTTTTTAAAAACCGATTGGAGCTTCGCCTGCACGATAAAACCGACGATCGCAATAACGATCAGCAACACCCATTCCGCATTGATTGGTCCTAAATACATTTTTCAACTTTTTTCTTTGTGCACGCTGCAAGACGTGCGGTTTCAACTTATGATCTGTTTTTAAGAATAAAACGTTTTTGCTCGCGCTTTATTACGTTGTTTCGGATTCCTGTTTCCGGAAAGTCATATAGGCATTGGCCTGCTGCGACGGCATTACCTCGATGTCGTTGATATTGACGTGCGGCGGCAGCGAAACGACCCATGCGACGATCCCGGCAATGTCGTCGCCGGTCAGCGGTTCGACGCCGCGGTACACCTCCGCGGCCCGTTTCTTATCCCCGTGGAAACGCACCGTCGAAAATTCGGTATCGACCATACCGGGACGGATCTCGGTCACTTTGATCCCGTGACTCAGGAAATCCATCCGCATCCCCTGTGAAAGCGCGTGCACGGCATACTTCGAAGCACAGTAAACGGCTCCGTTCTCATAAGCCTGCGTTCCGGCGATCGAACCGAGGTTCACGATATGCCCTCCCTTGCCGCGCCGGATCATCCACCCCGACACGACGCGGGTCACGTACAGCAACCCTTTGACGTTCGTGTCGATCATCCGTTCCCAGTCGTGCGGGTCGCCCTCGTCGAGGTGCTCGAAACCGGACGCCAGCCCCGCATTGTTGACCAGCAGGTCCACTTCCCGGAAACGGTCGGGCAACGCGCTCAGCGCGCCTTCGGTCTGAAAACGGTCCCGGATGTCGAATCCCAGCACATGCACTTTCACGCCGTACTCCCTTTCCAGTTCGTCGTTGAGTTTCTGCAAACGGTCGGTGTGCCTCCCGGTGATTACGAGGTCGTACCCCAGCCGCGCCAGTGCGCGGGCGGTGGCAGTCCCTATTCCCGAGGAAGCGCCGGTAACCAAAGCTGTCTTTTCCATAACGGCATTTTATTAATACGGTAGCGTTTTTTCGCCCGTTCTGCGCGCAGGCGCAAAAACCAACCTCCCGATTATATGCAAAAATACGAAATTTTACGTTACTTTGTAGCTTTTAAACTATTTTACGGCGGATATGGGCAGACTGAACCTCGAATATTTCCTGGCGCGGCGAATCGCGACGCAAACCGGCGGGCGCAAAAACAACGTGATGGTGCGCATCGCCACGCTGAGCGTCGCGATCGGCATCGCCGTAATGATCATATCGCTCAGCGTGATTTTCGGATTCAAGCGAGAGATCGCCGCGAAACTGAGCGGATTCGGCTCCCATGTTCAGATCGTCAACCTCGACGGGAACGTTTCGTACGAAACGGTTCCCATTTCGAAAAACCAGCCGTTCCTGTCGCAAATCCGCAGCGTGCGGAATTTTTCGGGAATGTATCCCTATGCCGTCACGATCGGCATTCCGCGCGGGGAACGCGCGATGCAGGGCGTCGTACTGAAGGGAGTGGACAGCACGTACGACTGGTCGTTTTTCCGACAAAACCTCGTGGAGGGCGAACTGCCCGACGTGCAAAGCGGCGTCCGCACCAAGGATATCGCGGTCTCCCGTTCGCTGGCGGACCTGCTCGAAGTTTCGGTCGGGGATCCGCTGGAAATGCTGTTCATCCAGGATCCGCCGCGGCGCGACCTCTTCCGGGTCGCGGGCATTTACGACACGCAGTTCAGCGAAATAGACCACATGATGGTGCTGACCGACCTACGCAACGTCCAGCGACTCAACGGGTGGGATTCGACGCAAATCACCGGGTTCGAAATCGCCACGTCCGATTTCGGACGGCTGGAGCCTTTTACGGACGACGTTTACCAAGTCGTTTTCGACAACCTGACGGGAGACGAACACGACTCGTTGCGCGTCATCAACATCCGGGAACGTTTCCCGATGATCTTCGACTGGCTCGACGCGCACAACGTCAACGCCGGAGTCATCATTACGGTGATGCTGCTCGTGGCGCTGTTCAACATGATCGCCGCGCTGCTGATCATCCTGCTCGAACGCACGTCGATGATCGGCACGCTGAAAGCGCTCGGCATGGGGAACCGCGCCCTGCAGAAAATGTTCGTAATCCGCTCGTCGTTCGTCATTATAAAAGGAATGTTTTGGGGCAACGTGGTCGGCATCGGCCTGTGTCTCTTACAGCACTGCACCGGATGGATTTCGCTGAGCCAGGAGGGATATTTCCTGACCACCGTACCGATTTTCATCGACTGGGGGTGGCTGGCGCTGCTGAATGCCGCGACCTTCCTGTTCATTGTAGCGCTGCTGGCTTTGCCGACGATGATAATTTCACTAATTTTGCCGGAGAAAACGATCCGCTTCGAATAGTGCCGAACGATGAAACCCTATAACCAGACGGAAAGCAAAAAAGAACAGGTGCGAACGATGTTCGACGGGATCGCCCGCCGGTACGACCTGCTGAACCACTTGTTGTCGCTCGGCATCGACCGGGGATGGCGCCGCCGGGTGGTGCGAATGGTGCGCCTGCACCGGCCCGCCGAAATCCTGGATATGGCGACCGGCACGGGCGACCTGGCCATCATGCTGGCCGAAGCGTGTCCCGCAGCGCAGATCACCGGCATCGACCTCTCCGAACGGATGCTGGCCATCGGCCGCGAAAAGGTGGAACGGAAAGGACTCTCCGGCCGCATCCGGCTGTCGCAGGGAGACGCCGAGACGCCCCGATACGGCGAAGGACGGTTCGACGCCGCCACCGTAGCGTTCGGCGTCCGCAACTTCGAAGACTTGCCGGGCGGAATGACCGGCCTGTACCGGGCCCTGAAGCCCGGCGGAAGGCTTTACGTGCTGGAATTCGGTATGCCGCAGAACCGGATCTTCAGAGCCTGTTACGGATTCTACTTTCTCCGGGTGCTGCCCCGGATCGGCGGAATGATCTCGAAAGACGGCGCGGCCTACGCCTACTTGCCCGAATCGGTCGGCGAATTTCCCTACGGGAAACGCTTCACCGAAATTCTCCGCGACGCGGGCTTCCGCAACGCGCGTTTCAAAAACCTGTTCGGCGGCGTAGCGCAGATTTACAGCGCCGAAAAGCCCGTTTCATCGACGTAAAAACAATCAAGCCCATGAAAAAACTGATTATCCTGCTGCTGATACTGCCGATCGTTTCGTGCGTACGGGTCGAAGATCTCTCCTACGACGGAATCGAATCCGTACAAGTCCAGTCCGTAGGCACTTCCCAGACGGCCATCGACCTGTTCGTACGCGCGTCGAACGGATCGGGAACGAACCTCACGGTCGCGCGCGCCGAACTGACGCTGAAAAAGGGCGACCGAACGCTGGTTCAGGCCCGGGTGGACGAAAAGGTAAAACTGCCTCGCAAATTCGACGGCACGGTGCGCGTTCCGGTCAACGTGCGTTTCGAAGGCGGTATGCTCGGCGCGATCGGCGTAATGAGCACGCTGTCGCGGGGCGTCCAAGGAACGACCGTCTCCGGCGTCGTCGTAGCCCGGGCCGGCCTGATGCGCAAAAAATACGTAATCGAGGATATGGAGACCGAACGCTTTCTCAGGCAGTTCGGGATCAAGCTTTCCGACATCCTGCAAAATATCGATCTATGAAAAAGTTCATGACGATCCTGCTGCCGCTCGCCGCTGCCGCAGCCACGGTCGCAGCCCAGGGACTGGGCGGGTTTAAAAACCAACTGGCCGCACCGGACGGTTCCTACGGCAGCCGCATACAGATCACCGAGCACGGCACGGCCGCTTCGGCCGTCAGTTCGATGCAGACGAACCAGTCCGGCGTCAAAATACGCGGATATCGGGTACGCATCTTTTCGGACAACAGCCAGAACGCGCGTTCGGCGGGGCAGAATGCGCTCAGCCGCTTTCGGGAGTTATATCCGGGCATACCGGCCGACATGACTTACGACACTCCTTATTTCAAGGTCACCGTCGGCAACTGCCTGACTGCGGAAGAAGCGACCATCCTGTGGGGAAAGATCAAAGACGCTTTCGACCGCGCATTCGTCGCCCGCGAAGAGATTCCGTTGTCGTCTTTCAAGGAGAGCCAGTCGCTTCTCCCCGACAGTTCCGCCGGGAATGCCGCCGCAAAATAGTAATATTCGGGGCTTTCGATCCCGGCGCCGCTTCGGTTATACGAAAAATATCCGACAAAACCAAATTTTTTACCGGGAAAATTCATTTTTCGGCAAAAATTTCACTGGATAACTGTTCCAATAACCAATCATTTTTATACCTTTGCGCCTGAATAATTCAACCAATTAATTCTTGTCACTATGAAAACTTTTACTAAATCTGTAATGATGCTCGCAGTTGTTGCTGCCTGCGTTTCTTTCGCTTCTTGCGGTAACGCCGGCGCTGAAAAAGCCAAAGCCGACTCGATCGCCGCTGCCAAGGCTGCCGATTCGATCGCTGCCGCCGAAGCTGCTGCTGCCGCCGCTGCCGCTGCTGCTGCCGATACGACCGCTGCCGCTGCCGACACGGCTGCTGCCGCTCAATAATCGCGGGCGTTTTCGGACGCTTACAGATAAAAAGTAAAGGATCTTCCAGGAAGACCCTTTATTTTTTTGCCCCAAAAAAGAAACCGGCGGTTTCCGACCGAAAAGCAAGCCGGCTTCCCCCGATCGGGGGAAAGCCGGCTTGCCGTTTTCTTCAAACGGATCCCGTCCTATTTATAATAATCGAACGTCCCGTTCTGATGCGTAATCGTCACCGAAGCCTTATCGGCCGCTTCGACACGACCGACGACCTGCGCATCGACCCCGAAGCTTTTCGAAATCCGGATCAGGTCGTCCGCCACGGCTTCGCTGTCGACGTAAAGCTCCATCCGGTGTCCCATGTTGAACACGCTGTACATTTCGCGCCACGGCGTCTGCGATTCCCGCTGGATAATCCGGAACAGCAACGGCGTTTCGAACAGATTATCCTTGACCACGTGCAACTTGTCGATAAAATGCAGAATTTTGGTTTGTCCGCCGCCGCTGCAATGGATCATGCCGCGAATATCGCCGCGGTGCTCCTGCAACATTGCCCGGACAACCGGAGCGTATGTCCGCGTCGGCGACAGCACCAGTTTGCCGACCGTCAGCGGACATCCCTTTACGGTATCGGTCAAACGGTATTTACCGGTATAAACCAAATCTTTGGGAACCTCCGGATCGAACGTTTCCGGATACTTCTCGCCGACGATCTTCGCAAAAACGTCGTGCCGGGCCGAAGTCAATCCGTTGCTGCCCATCCCTCCGTTGTATTCGTCCTCGTAGGTCGCCTGTCCCGACGAACTGAGTCCGACGATATAACAGCCGCTGCGGATATTCGCATTGTCGATCACGTCGCTGCGCCGGGTACGCGCCGTTACGGTGCTGTCGACGATAATCGTCCGCACCAAGTCGCCCACGTCGGCCGTTTCGCCCCCGGTCGAATAGATCCCGACCCCCAGTTCGCGCAAGTGTTGCAAAAACTCTTCGGTGCCGTTGATCACCGCGGCGATCACCTCGCCGGGGATCAGGTGCTTGTTCCGCCCGATGGTCGACGACAGCAGAATGTTGTCGGTCACGCCGACGCACAGCAGGTCGTCGGTATTCATGACGACCGCGTCCTGCGCGATGCCTTTCCACACCGACAAGTCGCCGGTTTCCCGCCAGTAAGCGTAAGCCAACGCCGATTTGGTGCCGGCTCCGTCGGCATGCATGACGAGACACGACCCGTCGTCGCCCGACAGAAAATCCGGAATGATTTTACAAAACGCCTTGGGGTAAAGCCCCTTGTCGATGCTTTTGATCGCAGCGTGCACGTCCTCTTTCGACGACGAAACCCCGCGTCCCGCGTAACGTGATGATGATTCAGACATAATTTCAGTTCGAATAATGCGTTACAAAGATAGCCATTAAATTTCGGTTTGTCTGTATTTTTTCGTAATTTTGCTTGTTACAAATCCGAAAAAGATGAACATCGTAACTGGAAAACAAGAGTCCGTATACGACCTGATCCGGAGCATGAGCAAGGCGGAGAAGCGCAACTTCAAACTCTACGCCACCCGCCTGTCCGGCAACCAGGAAGCGAAGTTCATTTCGCTTTTCGACTGCATGGACGCGTTGGACGAATACGACGAAACGAAAATCCTCCAGCGCTGCCCGATCAAGAAGGAACAGCTGCCGAACATGAAGGCGCACCTCTACAAACAGATCCTGGTCAGCATCCGGCTGCTCGACGCGCAACGCACGGTTCCGATCCAGCTTCGCGAACAGATCGACTTCGCCCGCATCCTGTACGACAAGGGATTGTTCCGGCAAAGCACCAAGATCCTCGAAAAAGCGAAAGAACAGGCGCTGTTCTACGAACAGTACACACAGGCTATCGAAATCATCGAGTTTCAGAAAAGGCTCGGGACGCTGAGCGTCTCCCGCGGACTGGTCGCCAAAAGCGAAACGGTCAGCCGGCAAGTCGCCGAATTGTGCACGCGGATCAAAAACATCAACGAACTGTCGAACAGCGGGTCGCAGCTCTACGGGCTCTACCTGCAACTGGGATACGCCCGTACGCAGAAAGACCTCGACATGATCGTCCAGGTCTACGGCCCGACGCTGGCGAAATACGACGACGAACGGCAGCTTTCGTTCACCGAAAAAGTATACCTGTACCAGGCGCAGGTCTGGTACAACTACATCCGGCACGATATGCTAACGTGCTACAAATACGTCTGTCGCTGGATACTGCTGTTCGACAGCGCGCCGCACATGAAAGAGCTGATGTACGATCTCTACCTGCGGGGATACTCCCGGCTGCTTGACGGACTCTATCTGCTGCGCAGCTACCGGCGGTTCATCCAGAAATTGGACGACTTCGAAGACGAAGCCGACTCGATCGCCGCCATCAACGACAACGCCCGGATGATCTGGCAGCAGATCATTTACGTCAACCGCATCAACAAGCATTTCTGGGAAGGCACATTCGCGGAAGGCATCCGGACGATCCCGGAAGTGGAGCGGTATATCCGCGACTACGGGACCGAGTTGGATATCCACCACCGGATGGTGCTTTGCTACAAAATCGCCTGCCTCTATTTCGGACACGGCGACTACCGCAAGTGCATGGACTACCTCGGAAGGATCATCAGCACGCGCGATCCGCGCATCCACCGCGATCTGCAATGCTACGCCCGCATCCTGAACCTGATCGCCTCTTACGAAGCGGGCATCGACTACAACCTGGACTACCAGGTGCGCTCGGTGTGCCTGTTCCTGGTCAAGATGAACGACATGCACCAGGTGCAACAGGAGATCATGGCCTTCCTCAAACGGCTCAACTCGATGTACGCCACCAACCTGAAAGAAGAGCTGCGCCAACTGTACGAACGGCTCAAACCGCTCGAGCACCACCCGTTCGAACGCCGGACGTTTTATTACCTCGACATTTTGTCGTGGCTCGAGAGCAAACAAAAGGGGAGTTCGGTCGCCGAGATCATTCGCAGGCGGTTTCTCGAAGAGAACGGCGGGAAATAGCCGGCACGAAAAATGCGGACGGCGTAAAATCCCGTCGCAGCGCGCATGTTAAATTGTAATTTAAAAAAAATAATTTTTTTTTATCCGCTGACAATTTTCGGCCAGATTTCGCAAAAGGCTTATCATTTGAAATCAATACCGGAAATTTAAAAAACATTTAGTAACGAATCGAACCGTTATATTTTTAACACCGGTACGATCCGCCGGCCGAATGCCCGATCGTCGTTTGCCGTTCTGATATTATTCACCTATTTTTACGGTCGCAAACACCGACAGTGCGAAAAAACAAATCTCTATAAAATTCCGAATCCTATGGAAAAACACGTTCAAAAGTATGTCGACGATTTCATGGCCGATATCATCGCCAGAAATCCGGGTGAAAAAGAGTTTCACCAGGCCGTACACGAGGTCGTAGAATCGCTGGCCCCGTACATCCTCGAAAATCCCGTGCTCCAGAAAATGAAAGTCCTGGAACGCATCGCCGAACCCGAACGAATCGTGATGTTCCGCGTTCCGTGGCTCAACGACAAGGGGGAGATCGAGATCAACAAAGGCTACCGCGTCGAAATGAACAGCGCGATCGGCCCCTATAAAGGCGGCATCCGTTTCCACTCGTCGGTAAACCTGAGCATTCTGAAGTTCCTCGCCTTCGAGCAAACCTTCAAAAACAGCCTGACGACGCTGCCGATGGGCGGCGGCAAGGGCGGCTCGGACTTCAACCCGAAAGGCAAGTCCGATAACGAAGTAATGCGCTTTTGCCAGTCGTTCATGACCGAACTGCAACGTCACATCGGAGCAAACACGGACGTGCCGGCCGGCGACATCGGCGTGGGCGGACGCGAAATCGGCTTCATGTTCGGCCAGTACAAGCGGCTGCGCAACGAATTTACCGGCACGCTGACCGGCAAGGGCCTCGGCTGGGGCGGCAGTCCGCTGCGTCCGGAAGCCACCGGGTACGGCACCTGCTACTTCGCCCAGGAGATGCTGGCTACGCGGGGCGAAAGCTTCAAAGGCAAGACCGTAGCGATTTCCGGATCGGGCAACGTGGCGCAGTACGCCTGCGAAAAGGCGACCCAGCTCGGCGCCAAGGTCGTAACGCTTTCCGATTCGTCGGGATACATCTACGACCCGAAAGGCATCGATGCCGATAAGCTGGCCTATGTAATGGAACTGAAAAACATTTTCCGAGGCCGCATCAAAGAGTACGCTGAAAAATATCCGGAAGCCACCTACTACGAAGGACAGCGTCCGTGGAGCGTAAAATGCGACATCGCGATGCCGTGCGCCACGCAGAACGAACTGAACGGCGACGAGGCGCAAACGCTGATCGCAAACGGCTGTTTCTGCGTTGCCGAAGGCGCCAACATGCCCTCTACGCCCGAAGCGATCAAGGCCTTCCTGGACAACAAACTGCTGTACTCGCCGGGCAAGGCGTCGAACGCCGGCGGCGTAGCCACTTCCGGCCTCGAAATGACGCAGAACTCGATGCGTCTGTCATGGTCTCCGCAGGAAGTCGACCAGAAACTGCACTCGATCATGAAAGACATCCACGCCGCTTGCGTGAAATACGGCACCGGCCCCGACGGATACGTCAACTACGTCAACGGCGCCAACATCGCCGGCTTCATGAAGGTCGCCAACGCCATGCTGGCGCAGGGCTGCGTATAAGATCCTTTACTTTCCTGATATTAAAAACGTTCCCGGAAATCCGGGAACGTTTTTTCGTTTCGCGCGGCAGGAAGCGCCGGCAGCAAAAACAAACGATAAAAAATCATCCCGAATCCGACGTTCCGTCGCAATTTATTATCCCGAAACAGGCTCGATTTTGAAAAAAAACGTTACATTTGTAGCAATTGGAAAGTAAATAAAATTAAAAATGCCTGATTGTCATGATGAGGTAACGCGACATAAAAAACCGGACTGGCTGAAAATCAAGCTCCATAACAGTAGTAATTTCGGCGAAGTGGCTCGCATCGTACAGGAACATGGGCTGCATACGATATGCAGCAGCGGACGATGCCCCAACCAAGCCGAATGCTGGAGCCGCAGAACAGCGACTTTCATGATCCTGGGTGAAATCTGTACCCGTTCGTGCAAGTTCTGTGCGACAGCCACCGGAAAACCGTTACCGCCCGACCCGGATGAGCCGCAGAAACTCGCCCGTTCCGTTCGATTGATGGGATTGAAACATTGTGTCGTCACTTCCGTAACGCGTGACGATCTGCCCGACGGCGGAGCCGAAATATGGGCGGAAACGGTACGGGCCGTTCGCCGCGAAAATCCGGATACTTCGATCGAATTGCTGATTCCCGACTTCGATGCGCGGGAAGATCTGATCGACACGGTGATCGCCGCCAAACCGGATATTATCGGACACAACGTCGAAACCGTCGCCCGGCTGACTCCGCAGGTGCGCTCGCGCGCCCGTTACGAAGTCAGTCTCAAAACTTTGTCGCATATCGCGCGGTCGGGCTGCCGAACCAAAAGCGGCCTGATGGTCGGTCTCGGCGAAACCGACGACGAAGTGCTCGCCGCGATCGACGACCTAGTCGCCAACGGCGTCCGGATTATGACGATCGGCCAATACCTGCGGCCCACGCTGAAACACCTGCCGGTCGCCGATTACGTAACTCCTGAAAAATTCGCAACTTACAAGGAAGAAGCGCTGCGACGCGGTATGCTTTACGTCGAAAGCGGCCCGATGGTGCGTTCGTCCTACATGGCCGAGAAGGCGATGCAATGTTGCGGAAGCAAAAAATAAACGAAACATGGAAACCGTTACCAGCAAATACGTCGGACGGACGGAATACTCCGCAGCCTGGGAAGAGCAGAAACGCTTCTTCAACGCCCTGCTGGACGCCAAACGAAACGGTGGCGGACAAGCGGAGCAGGTACTGCTCTTCGTCGAACACCCGCACGTCTATACGCTCGGCAAAAGCGGGCACGCGTCGAACCTGCTGGTCGACGACGGTTTCCTGAAACGGATCGGAGCCACTTATTTCCAGACCGACCGCGGCGGGGACATCACCTACCACGGTCTCGGACAGTTGGTCGGCTATCCGATTCTCGATCTCGAACGGCTCGGCACGAACCTGAAGGATTATATTTGGACGATCGAGGAGAGCGTGATCCGGACGATCGCCGAATACGGTATCGCCGGCGGACGACTCGCCGGCGCGACCGGCGTATGGATCGAAGGAGATTCCCCGCGCGCGCGAAAAATCTGCGCGATCGGAGTCAAAGCGTCCCGTTACGTAACGATGCACGGCTTCGCGCTGAACGTAACGACCGACCTGCGCTATTTTTCGTACATCAATCCGTGCGGATTCGTCGACAAAGGAGTCACGTCGATCGAAAAGGAGACCGGGATGCGGCCGACGCTGGAAGAGGTCGCCCGCAAATTCGCCGCGCATTTCGGACAATTGCTCCGCTGCGAGGTACGGTGACGGCACGCGGGAAGGGCCGGGGCCCGTCGCCCGGGAAACAGGGACGGATTAAAATTTGATTAATAAGCAATTAATAAATAAAAAACGTTATGTCAGCAGAAAAAAGATGGGTACTCAAGCCCCAAGGGGATGCTGCGAAGGTGGCCGCGCTGGCCGCCGCGCTCGACATCCCGCCGGTGCTTGCCAACCTACTTGTTCAGCGTGGCATCGAAACCGAAGAGGAAGCATGGCAATTCTTTAACCCGAAACTGGAGAACCTGCACGATCCGTTCCTGATGAAGGATATGGACCGCGCCGTCGAACGGATCGACGAAGCCGTCAAACGAAACGAGCCGATCATGGTCTACGGCGATTACGACGTAGACGGAACGACCGCCGTCGCGCTGGTCTATTCGTTCCTGCGCCGGTTGGGACTCTCGTCGCTGCTGTTCTACATTCCCGACCGCTACACCGAAGGCTACGGCATTTCGGTCAAAGCGATCGATTACGCGCAGCGCAAGGGCGTGGGGCTGATCATCGCGCTCGACTGCGGGATCAAAGCGACGGAAAAGGTCGCCTATGCCAAGACCAAAGGAATCGACTTTATCATCTGCGACCATCACCTGCCGGGGGACACCATTCCCGAAGCGGTGGCGGTGCTCGACTCCAAGCGGCCCGACTGCAACTATCCGTTCAAGGAACTGTCGGGATGCGGCGTAGGGTTCAAAATGCTACAGGGGTATTGTCAGTTCAAAGGATTGCCTTTCTCGGAAGTGGAATGCCTGCTCGACCTGGTAGTCGTTAGCATCGCCTCGGACATCGTGCCGCTGGTAGGCGAAAACCGGATTCTGGCCTATTACGGCCTCAAACGCCTGAACGAAAAGCCCGGCAAGGGCCTTTCGTCGATCATTAAAATCTGCGGCCTCGACAAGCATGTCATCACCATCGACGACATCGTCTTCAAGATCGGGCCGCGTATCAACGCGGCGGGCCGCATGGAAGTCGATTCCGACGACGAGAACGCCGCTCCGTCGGGCGGACACTCGGCCGTATACCTGATGGTGGCGCGCGACGAAGAGGTCGCCTCCGAATACGGGGCCTTCATCGACACCTGCAATCAGGACCGCAAGAACATCGACCGTTCGATCACACAGGAAGCCCACGAGATCATCGAAAGCCGGCCGGAACTGAAAAACCGCAAAAGCACGGTGATCTACAATCCGAAATGGATGAAGGGGATCGTCGGCATCGTGGCCTCCCGGCTAATCGAGACTTACTATCGGCCGACCGTCGTACTGACGATGAGCAACGGGTACGTCACCGGTTCGGCGCGCAGCGTGCCGGGCTTCGACCTGTACCAGGCCGTCGAATCGTGCGCCGACCTGTTGGAAAATTTCGGAGGACATATCTATGCGGCAGGCCTGACGATGCGGCCCGAAAACGTGGAAGAGTTCACGCGGCGGTTCAACGATTATGTCGAGGAGCACATCGATCCCGAAATGCTGATCCCGCAGGTGGAGATCGACTCGGAATTGCTATTCAGCGACATCACGCACAAATTCCGGACGACGTTGAACCGTTTCCAACCGTTCGGCCCGGAAAACAACGCGCCGGTATTCGTAACGCGCGGCGTCAGCAACCGCGGCGACGCCCGGTTGGTCGGGGCGGAGCAGGAACACCTGAAAATGGACCTGATCCAGGGACAGAAACCGAACACATCGATCCCGGCCATCGCGTTCCAGCAACCGACCCATTACGAGCATGTGCGTTCGGGCAAATGCATCGACGTCTGCTATTCGGTCGTCGAGAACCACTACCGGGGCACCGTGTCGGCCCAACTACGAATCAAAGACATCAAAAAAACGCCCGTAAAATAATTTTCCGAAGAAAAACGCAAGAGACTGCCCCGCAATGCGGCGACAGTCTCTTTTTATTGCAAACGGGCATCGTTTCTCCGTTATTTCCGCACCCTGACCCAGACCTCCCGCACTTCGATCTGATCGTCGAGCACTCCCGATATCCGCATCGTATCCCGCTCTACGCCGATTTGATAGACGGCCTGTTTCCCGATAAAACGAACCATCCCCGGCAAGCCGTAATCGATCGTTTCGGTATAGGCATCCCCGTCGAGCCGGTAGATTCCGCCAACCCCGTTGAAGACCGTTCCCTCGGTTAAAAAAATATTTTTATAATCCAAACACATATACAAAAAAGCGACTCCCCGTCCGAGAAGTCGCTTCCGATAGAGCGATGAAATACCGTTTTATCCTAATACCGGTAGAAATCGGCCTTGTAAGGACCTTCGACCGGCACGCCGATATAATCGGCCTGTTTCTGCGTCAGTTTGGTCAGGTGCACGCCGAGGCTCTCCAGATGCAGCCGAGCCACCTCTTCGTCGAGATGCTTTGGCAGGCGGTAAACGTTCACTTCCATCTTTTCGGTCCACAGCTCGATCTGCGCCAGCGTCTGGTTCGTAAACGAATTGCTCATCACGAACGACGGATGGCCGGTCGCGCAACCCAGATTGACCAAACGCCCTTCGGCCAGCACGAAAATGGCGTGTCCGTCGGGGAACGTATACTTGTCGACCTGCGGTTTGATCTCGGTGCGCGCGATTCCCGGGTAGGCGTTCAGCTTATCCATCTGGATTTCGTTGTCGAAATGGCCGATGTTGCAGACGATCGCCTGATCGCGCATTTTTTCCATGTGTTCGACCCGCAGGATATCGCAGTTGCCGGTCGTCGTGACGTAAATATTGCCTTCGGGCAGAGCGTCTTCGACCGTCTTCACCTCGAATCCTTCCATCGCGGCTTGCAACGCGCAGATCGGGTCGATCTCGGTCACGATCACCCGTGCTCCGTAAGAACGCATACTCGCGGCGCAGCCTTTGCCCACGTCGCCGTAGCCGCACACGACCACCACCTTGCCGGCGATCATCACGTCGGTCGCCCGTTTAATCCCGTCGGCCAGCGATTCGCGGCAACCGTACAGGTTGTCGAACTTGCTTTTGGTCACCGAATCGTTCACGTTGATGGCCGGAAACAGCAACTCGCCGCGGGCCTGCATCTGATACAGCCGGTGCACGCCGGTCGTAGTCTCCTCGGAAACCCCTTTCAACGCCTCCACCGTGCGGTGCCATTTGCCGTTGTCCTCGGCCAACAATTTTTTCAGAACGTCGAGAATCACCGCCTCTTCATGGTTGGACGGAGCGTAATCGAGCGTTTTCGGATCGTTCTCGGCCGCATATCCCTTATGAACCAGCAGCGTAGCGTCGCCGCCGTCGTCAACGATCAGATTCGGACCTTTGCCGCCGGGAAAACTCAACGCCATCGCCGTACACCACCAGTATTCTTCGAGCGTTTCGCCCTTCCAGGCGAACACCGGCACGCCGGCCTCGGCGATCGCGGCGGCGGCATGATCCTGCGTCGAAAAAATATTGCAACTGGCCCACCGCACGTCGGCTCCCAACTCGACCAGCGTCTCGATCAGCACGGCCGTCTGGATCGTCATGTGCAGCGACCCCATCACGCGGGCCCCCTGCAACGGTTTCTGCGCACTGTACTTCCGGCGGACGGCCATCAGTCCGGGCATCTCTTTCTCGGCGATCTCGATCTCCTTGCGTCCCCAGCCGGCCAACGCGATGTCGGCCACTTTGTAAGGCAAATTCAAATCCAACAACATATTCCGTATTTTTTTATGATTATCGTTCTTCTTCCCGTTCTTTTCGAAAAACCGGACGATCTGCGCCCGGTCGGCTTCGATCTGCCGCCGAAGCTCTTCGACAGACCCGAATTTCCGTTCGCTGCGAACAAATTCCAACAGGTCGACCGTAACGGTGCGACCGTACAGATCGCCGTCGAACCCGAGCACATGCGCTTCGAGCACCCGATCCAAACCGCTGCCCACCGTCGGCTTACGCCCGAGATTCACCATCGCGGGCCACACCTTCCCGTCCACCGTGAAATGCGCGGCATACACGCCGTTACGCGCCGGCACCGACTCGCCTACGGCAAGATTGGCCGTCGGGAAACCGAGCCGGCGGCCGAGCCGGTTTCCGCCGACCACTTCGCCCGTAATCTGAAAATCCATCCTGAAAAATAAACTCCGCACGCCGCGCACCCCGGACGAAAGCTCCGCCGGAAACGGCAAACAGGCTGCGGATTCTGTTTTATTGCTTACATTTGTGCCTGCAAATGTAGAAAGAATAATCAAGATTTGCGAACGGAATGTCACGCATCCGCTTTCCGCCGGACGGGAAATTCGGAAAAGGCATTGACAAAAAGGTTTGTTTTTTGTACCTTGCTTGGGCTACGAAAGGGTACGCATATTTTGACACGATGGAGCGCAAAAACCGCAAAATATACTACACGATGGGGGAGGTGTCGGAGATGTTCGACGTCAATCCGTCGCTGATCCGTTTCTGGGAACAGAAATTCGACATCCTCAAACCCGACAAGAACAAAAAGGGCAACCGATTGTTCACGCCGAAAGACGTCGAAAACCTGAAACTGATCTATCACCTGGTCAAAGAAAACGGGATGACGCTCGCCGGAGCGGCCAAACGGTTGCGGGACAACCGCGAAGGCGTGGAGCGCAACCTTGAGATCATCGAAAAACTACAGGGTATGCGCGCCTTGCTGCTGGAAGTCCGCGAAGAGTTGAAATCGGGCGGCGACGAAATCTTCATCGACACCTCGGTACCGGAAACCGCGACGGCTGCGCCGTCGCTGCAAACCGATGCCGCAGCCGTGCCGGACGCGCCGCCCGCCGCCGAGGAATCCGTCGAAGGACCGGCCGTACCGCGGTTTTTGCAGCGCGAGATCCCGATCCCGCCGCAGCCGGCGACCGCCGCGCCGCGTTTCGGCCTGCCGGAAGAGGCCGCACGCACGGAAGAACCGACCGCAACGCCCGAACCGGAACAGCCCCGGCGTCCGGTAATCGTCGAACAATCGCTGTTTTAACCATCCGATAAAACGAACGACATGAAAATACGCGACGTAGCAACCGTCATCGAAGAGTTCGCTCCGCTGCAACTGCAGGAAACCTACGACAACAGCGGGCTGAACATCGGATTCCCGGACGCCGAACTGACGGGCGTTCTGATCTGCGTGGACGTCACCGAAGCGGTCGTCGACGAAGCGATCGGGCACAGGGCCAACCTGATCGTGTCGCATCACCCGCTGCTATTCCACCCGTTACGCCGGATCGTCGGGGCCGACGCTTCGCAACGGATCGCCGCGCGCTGCCTGATCGCCGGCATCTCGCTCTATGCCGCGCACACCAATCTGGACAGCGCCGACGGGGGTATGAGTTTCCGGCTCGGGCAATTGCTCGGACTGCAAAATATGCGGACGCTGAAACCGAATCCGGAAACAGTTCCCGAATCGGGGTTCGGCATCGTCGGGGAACTGCCCGGCAGAGCGCGCCCGACGCTGGAGTTTCTGCGAGAGACCAAACGACTGTTGAACTGCGACGCGATCCGTTACAGCGCCCTGTGCCGCGAAACCGTCTCTCGCATAGCGCTGTGCACCGGAGCCGGAGCTTCGATGATCGAAGACGCCGTCGCTGCGGGCGCGGATCTCTACCTGTCGTCGGACTTCAAATACAACGATTTCTACACTCCGGACGGACGGATCGTCGCGGCAGACGTAGGACATTTCGAAAGCGAATATTGCGCAATAGCACTTTTGCATGATATTATTACAAAAAAAATAGCTACTTTTGCAGTTCGCAAGAGTGAACATTCGATAAACCCGGTAAATTATTTAGTTTAAGAAATTTCTTACAGATATGGCGACATCCAGCAGAAAAAACAACGAATCGAACGACTATTCCGTAGAGGAAAAGATCATCGCGTTGTACGAGCTCCAGAAAATCGACTCGAAAATCGACGAAATCAACAAGATCAAGGGTGAGTTGCCGCTTGAAGTGCAGGATCTCGAAGACGAAATAGCCGGTCTCGAAACCCGCATTGCCAACATCACGTCCGAGATCGA
>ENA-UOOA01003316-UOOA01003316.1-human-gut-metagenome-genome-assembly--contig:-P61old-NODE-3316-length-20258-cov-36.876256_pt1 | contig 20258 bp, 14 predicted proteins | sample MGYA00242467_ERZ724014 | MGnify/ENA metagenome assembly ERZ724014 | reverse complement strand
ATACTTTGTGTATTATCGAGCATTTTGGCAACGCAGATGCCGTGCCGCAGCCGCTGGAGCGGTGCTTAAGCCGTTAGGCGGGAATTGTGCGGTGTTGCCATAGACAAAGAGAGGGCATCATCGTGGCAGACGAACGCAAAGTATACCGCAGCCCGGCGCGTGCGCAAAGGGCTGTTTCCGGGGCCGGGCCGGCCCGGCAGCAGGGTGGGGCAGGTATGCCGCCCCGTACACCCAAACAGCCGCCCAGAAAAACCAGCAAAAAACGCCGCAGCCGGGCTGTTTTGGGCCTCTGCGCCGCCTGTCTGGTGCTGGTCATTGTGCTGGCTGTGGTACTTACCCGCTGCTCGGCTGGTCCCACCGGGCCTGCCAAGGCAGACTTCGGTACCCCGGCGGCTGCCTGGCAGAAGAATGAACTGGGCTACTACTTTAATGAGAGCGGCGAGGCTATGCCTGCCGCCGTGCTGAAAGGCATCGATGTATCGAAATATCAGGGCGCGGTCGATTGGGAAAAGGCCAAGAGCAACGGCGTCGACTTCGCCATCATCCGCTGCGGTTTCGGCGGTGAGTGGGACGGCCAGGAGCAGGGATGGAACCAGGACGATCCCCAGTGGCGCCGCAACGCTGATGAGTGCACCCGTTTGGGCATCCCGTTCGGCGCGTACATCTACTCCTACGCTACCACCGAGGACGAAGCCCGCAGCGAGGCCGACCACGTTGCCCGCCTGCTGGGCCTGGTTGCCCCGCCGCAGGAGGGACTCGAGGACTACACCGCCGCGCCCTACCGGCTGTCCTACCCCGTCTACTACGACCTGGAGGACAAGAGCATCAGCGGCATCTTCCCGGACGAGATGGCCGCCATCACCAAAGCGTTTTTTGACCGCCTGACCGAGCTGGGCTACACCGGCAAACAGGGCATCTATGCCTCGCTGAACTGGGTGCGCGCTCGCTTCAGTGATGCGGCGTTCGACCCCTGGCGCGAGAATCTCTGGATCGCCCGCTTTGCGGACGAACTGGGCTACACCGGCACCTACGATATGTGGCAGTGCAGCTATTCCGAGCCTGGCGCGGACTACGGTGTCGAGAGCGAGACGGTGGATATTGATTTCGTCATGCGGCCGTTTGCTTTTGGCGAAATTTCCAGCTGCAACGGCAAAACGGCCACGCCGACGCTGCTCAACGACACCCGCCAGACGGAGCTGCATCTGGACGGCAAGGATGCCTACGCGAATCTGACCACCAACCAGCCGGACGAGGAAAATGGCGGGCAGAAAATTTTCTGGACCACCAGCGACAAGAGTGTGGCGACCGTGGATAAGCACGGCCTTGTGCGCGCCAAGGCCGACAGCGGCGAGTGTACCATCACCGCCACGCTGGCCGACGGCACCGAGAGCATCCAGTGCCTTGTGCGGGTGGGCGACATCACCGTGCCCATTTTTGCCACCGGCTCCCTGGCGGGCCAGCGGGCCAACGACAACGTCAGCCTGGCCGATGTGGCCGCGCTGAAAGCCAGCACGCCGGATTCGATCCTCGTGGACGCGGGCGGCAGCCTGCACGGTACCACCGTGGCCAGCATGACCGGCGGCATGGATATGCTCAGCAGCTTTTCCGCTGCCGGGTACGACCTGCAGGCCTTCGGGGCCGAGGACCTGGCCTACGGCATCTCCCGCCTGCGCAGCGACGCCAATATGGGAAGCGGTCCGTCGCTGGCTGCCAACTTGCGGGATTCTGACGGTGCAGCGATCTTCTACCGCTCTACCAGCTGGAACCGCAACCGCATCACCAACGGCATGAACTACGTAATCACCCGTGCGGGCTACCGCATCGGGTTCTTCTCGCTGGCCGATGCCGACACCGTCAACAACAAGATCAGCCTGGTCAACGAGGAAACGCCCTTTGCCAACGACCTGACCCAGACCGCCAGCGAACAGGTGGCTGCTTTGCAGGCCCAGGGCGTGGATGCCATCATCTGCATCGCCACCCCCGGCGTGGACACCGCCGCGCTGCAAACCACGCTGAAAGACCTGGGCGTGACCGCCATCGTGGACGGCAGCAGCAGCGCCAGCGGCCAGGATACTCTCTATCGCGCCGGTGCGGCGCTGGGACTGGACGGTGTGGCCCGCTTTGACCTGGTGTTCACCCAGGGCGGCGGTGTGGCCGTGCGCGGGGCCGACACTGTGACCGCCGATACGCTGCAGGCCAGCCGCTCCACCTGGGAGAGCCTGACCATCACGGCCGATGACACCCAGACCGGCGGCGATGCTGCCGACCCGGACAAGGACACCGAGGCTGTGGGCGGAAAGGATACCAGCACCCCCGCGGAGACGGTCGACGAAGCCCAGCAGCAGGGGGCCGAGGCCTACGCCTACGCCGCCGCCAAGCTGGCCGGGCTGGATGCCGACGACCAGAGCATCTACTACACGCCGCTGTTCACCTACGCGGCCAACCCGGACGCTGAAAAAACGATCAGCTTCGCCAACTATCTGGCGGCGCTGTATCAGGAAATCGCCGAGAACGACCGCGACCACTGGCCCGAGGGCTGGACCGGCAGCGAGTTCACGGCACTGGCAGGCAATGTGGGCGAGCCGGAGTACGGCGACATCAGCCGCGGCACGCTGCTGGACCTGCTGCCCAAGGCAGCCCGGGTGCAGCTGGTTTCGGTCAGCGCCGACACCGCCCGCACGCTGGCAGGCCTCGACGGTGTCTCCCGCACCTATCAGGAATCCCTGAGCGAGTACGAACCGGCAGGGGATACCGTGCTCATCGTTACCGATACCCAGACGTTGGCCTCCATCGGCACTGAAAATTACACGGTGCTGCGCGATTACGGCGATGTGTACTGGGATGTGCGCATGAACATCAACGATTTGACCGAGAACTTTACCACCGATTTCATCCTGCCCGAAGCCCCGCGATATGGCGTCGGACGGAATAACAAGTAAAAACGGCAGCGAGCCGTAAAATTTGATCGTAGAGGAATCTAAACGATTTTCTATGGGGAGGCGTATTCTATGAAGATTACCTTTTTAGGCGCTGACCGTGAGGTTACGGGCAGCTGTACCCAGCTGGAAGCTGCAGGACATCGTATCCTGATCGACTGCGGCATGGAGCAGGGCCGCGACGTCTACGAAAACGCCGACCTGCCCTATGCCCCCGGCACCTACGAAGCTCTGCTGCTGACTCACGCCCACATCGACCACTCGGGCCGCATCCCGTACCTGTACAAAAACGGCTACCGCGGCCCCATTTACACCACCGACGCCACCCGCGACCTCTGTGCCATCATGCTGGAGGACTCGGCCCATATCCAGGAGCAGGAGGCTGAGTGGAAAAACCGTAAGGCCATGCGCAGTGGTGCCGAGATGGTCGAACCCGATTATACCGTCGAGGATGCCGAGAAGGTCATGCAGCAGTTCGTGCCCTGCCCCTATGAGACCTGGCAAAACCTGTTTGATGGACCAACGGGTAAAATCGAGATGCGCTTTACCGATGTAGGCCACCTGCTGGGCAGCGCCTCCATCTCGCTGCGCGTTACCGAGCCGGGCAAGCAGCCGGAGATCATCGTTTTCTCCGGCGATATTGGCAACACCCACCAGCCGCTCATCAAGGACCCCGCCAACCCCGGCCACGCTGACTACCTGATTATGGAGTCCACCTACGGCGACCGCAGCCACGGCCCCAAGCCGGACTACCTGGGCGAGTTGACCGATGTGCTGCAATCTACCTTTGATAAGGGCGGTAACGTGGTCATCCCCAGCTTTGCGGTGGGCCGCACCCAGGAGCTGCTGTACTTTCTGCGGCAGATCAAGGCCGAGGGCCGCGTGACCGGCCACGGAAACTTCCCGGTCTACGTGGACAGCCCGCTGGCCAGCAAGTCCACCACTATCTTCCGCGAGAATTTCAGCGAGTGCTATGACGAGGAAGCCCTGGCCCTGGTGCAGGCAGGCCGGAACCCGCTGCAGTTCCCCGGCCTGCACATCAGCGAGACCAAAGAAGAATCCATGGCCATCAACGGCGACCCCGTGCCGAAGGTCATCATCTCGGCGGCGGGCATGTGCGACGCAGGCCGCATCCGCCACCATTTAAAGTATAACCTTTGGCGGCCGGAGTGCACCGTGCTGTTCGTGGGCTACCAAAGCCCCGGCACGCTGGGCAACGCGCTGGTCAACGGCGCGCAGGAAGTCAAGCTGTTTGGCGAGCCGGTGCAGGTCAAGGCGAGCATCCGGCAGCTGAGCGGGCTTTCCGGCCACGCCGACAAGGACGGCCTGGCCGCCTGGCTGCACGCCTTTGACGAAAAGCCGAAGTTCGTCTTTGTCAACCATGGCGAGGATGCCGTGGCCGCCCACTGGGCCGAAAAGCTGCGGGCTGAAGGCTACGAGGCCGACGCGCCCTACAACGGCGCTGTCTGGATCGTCAGCGATGGCCGCGCCGCCTGCGCCGAGACCGGGAACACGCAAAAAATCGTCAAGACCCGCACCGAAGCCAATGTGCGCACCAGCGCCGCTTACGACCGCCTGGTCAATATGGGCCAGCGTTTGATGGAAGTCATCCGCCACAACCAGGGCGGCGCCAACAAGGACCTGGCCAAGTTCGCCAGCCAGATCGCCAGCTTGTGCGATAAGTGGGATAGATAAAATATGTGAGCTGTGCATCTTTGGCCCCCTCTGGCGCTTTGCGCCATCTCCCCCGTACCGGGGGAGTCTGTCTCGCAGAGGGAAGCTTTTAGAGATACGCTAAAGCAAAGATTTAAGGAACTTTCAATTTATGCCGATTCATCAACCGTTTACCCGCCTGCCGGTTTGGCTGCGGCGGGTGCTTACCTTGCTGGCGGTGGTGCTGCTGGCGGCGCTGCTGACCCACTGGCGGCAGAACGCCAGCACCTACGCCACCGGCTTTTGGGATACCGGCTCCCAGCCGTTGGTGTTTGGCCGGATGCTCCAGATGGAAAACCACCAATCCGCCCCCGGCGGCTTTATGGGGGTGTATACCCAGGACTGGAGCGACAGCCAGAACCGCACCTGGTTCCGGGAAAACACGCCGGTCAACGCCGAGGATTTCCAGGCCTACACCCACCAATCCGGCCTGCAGGGCTGGGTATTCGGGCTGCTTAACCGCGCGTTTCGTCTGGTACAGCCCAGCGGCGAGACGCGGGAGACCTGGCTGTACACCGTAAACTGCATCCTGTTTTACGCAGCCGAGCTGCTGCTGGCGCTGGCTGCCTGGCGGCAGGCAGGCCCGGCGGCTGCGCTGGTCTGGGTGTTGGCCGTTGTGTTTGCCCCCTGGCCCCAGCGGGGTATGAAAGACCTGTACTGGTGCCTGTGGACCTGGCTGCTGCCGGTGCTGGCGTCGCTGCTGCTTTGCCGCGTTGCCGTGCGCAAAGGCCGCACGTCCGGCTGGTGCTTTGGGCTGGTGGCGCTGGCGGTACTCATCCGCTGCATGTGCGGGTTTGAGTTTGTCTCCACCTTTTTGATTTTGTGTGAGATCCCGCTTTGCTGCGCACTCATGCAATCCCTTTGCGTTGACCGAAACCTGCCCGCCGCCCGCCGCTGGCTGGGCCGCACGGTAGGCACCGGCGCCGCGGCACTGGGCGGCATGGCCGCGGCACTGGGGCTGTGGTTCTGGCAGGAGGTGCAGTATTTCGGCACCGCCGCCGAGGCTTTCGCCAGCATGACCCAGGCTGTCACCAGCCGCGTCAGCGTCAGCGATAACGCTGTGCGCGCCGTCACCATCCCGGAGGTGCTGCACCTCTATTTTGTGGAAAACAAGGAGCCGCTTTTGCAGTTCGGCCCTGTGACGATTACGCTGCTGCCGCTGCTGGCTGCGGTGCTGGCAGAGGGCATCCTCTGCGCCGTACTGCTGGCCCGCCACGGGCAGCCGGCCAAACTGGCCCCGCTGGCCATGGCCTGGGTGCTGAGCTTGGCCGCGCCGGTATCGTGGATGGTGCTTTCCAAGGCCCACGCCGCCATACATACCCATCTGGTGCCGATGCTGTGGCACTTTGCGCTGGTGCCGGTCAGCTGCCTGGCACTGGTGGTCATGACAAAAGAAATCGTATCTTTGCTGTTCAGGAGGAGACCTGACCTTGTGGCATCCCATTAAACATTACAAAACGATCCACCACCACAAAATGCTGGTGATGCAAAACTGCTTCCGCTGCGGGCTGTACTGGCAGGGCCTTACCCACGATTTAAGCAAGCTGTCCCCGGTGGAATTCTGGGCTGGTGCCAAGTACTGGCAGGGGATCTGCAGCCCCAACAACGCCCAGCGCCAGAAAGAAGGCTACAGCGCCGCCTGGCTGCACCATAAGGGACGCAATAAGCACCATCTGGAATACTGGATCGACTACGCACCGGACGGCGACCATGCCATGGCCGGTATGCGCATGCCGGAAAAGTACGTAGCCGAGATGGTGTGTGACCGCATTGCCGCCAGCAAAAACTACAAAGGCAAAAACTACACAGATGCCGCTGCATGGGAATACTACGACCACAGCAAAGACCATTACATCCTGCACCCCGAGACAAGAAAGCAGCTGGAGACCTGCCTGCTGATCCTGCGCGATGAGGGCGAGGATGCATGTTTTGCGTATATCCGCAAAGAATTATTAGGCAAAAAGAAATAAAAAACGCCCCTGCCCAGGTTGGTTTTGAACCATCCCCAGGCAGGGGCATTTTGCTGTTTTATTTGTTTAAAGTTCTTTCGGTTCCTTTCTTTCAAGAAAGGAATAAAACTCCCGTAAATTACAGGTTGAAGTAGCGCTTGGCGTTGTAGTAGCTGATGCCCTCGACGATCTGCTTCAGGGCCTTGTCATCGTTGGGGTACTGGCCGTTCTCGACCCAGCCGCCGATCAGGTTGCACATCAGGCGGCGGAACAGCTCGTGGCGGGTATAGCTCAGGAAGCTGCGGCTGTCGGTCAGCATACCGATGAAGTTGCCCAGCATGTCGAAGTCGGCGGGGTTCAGGCTGTACAGGATGACCTTCGGGCACTCGTCGGTCTCGGTCAGCTTGCTCAGCAGGCTGCTGATGGTAGCGCTGCAATCGGTCACGGCGATCATATCGTAGCCGGTATCGGGGCCGAGCTTGCGGTACATCTTCTCGTTGACGTTGCGCAGGCAGCTGTAGTGCAGCTGCATAGCCACGTTGTACTTCTTGTACAGGCGGCCCAGGGCCAGCAGCACGTAGGTGGTGTACTCGTCGCCCTCTTCCTGGGTCAGGGTCTCACCGGCCATGGCCTTCTTGAAAGCAGCGGTAGCCTTCTCAGCGTTGGTATCCACGTAGGGGATGTAATCCAGGCCGTGGTCAGAGGCGCGGCAGCCCATCTCTACGAAGAACTGCAGGCGCTCATCCAGAGCGTTGACAACGCAGTTGGCACAGGCAAACTTGCGGCCGACCACGTTTTCCAGCTTGTGGATGTAATCGGCAAAGCCTTCCTTGCGGATGTTCAGGGCCTTGTCGGGGCGGTAGGAGGGGGCCACGACGACCTTGATGGACGGGTCAGCCTTGATCTTCTTGTGCCACTCCAGAGAATCGATGGGGTCATCGGTGGTGCCGACCATGGCAACATTGCTCTGCTCGATCAGGCCGCGGACAGTCAGCTTCGGGTCATTCTGCAGCTTCTCGTTGCACAGGTTCCAAACTTCCTCAGCGGTGTCGCCGTTCAGCACGCCCTCGTAGCCAAAGTACTTCTTCAGCTCCAGATGGCACCAGGTGTACATCGGGTTGCCGATGGCCATGGGCAGGGCCTCGGCAAACTTCTGGAAACGCTCGCGGTCGGGCTTGTCGCCGGTGATGTACTCCTCTGGTACGCCGTTGGAACGCATCACGCGCCACTTGTAGTGGTCGCCAAAGTAGTAGTCAGAGCCATCGGCCAGGACCTGATGGCCGCCCAGCCACACCTGGGCGATGTTCTCAAAGCGGCGGTTCTCGTAGATCTCCTGCGGGGGAATGTGGCAGTGATAGTCTACGATGGGCAGCTTGGCCGAATAGTCGTGATACAGGTGCTGGGCGGTAGGGGTCTCCAGCAGAAAGTCCTTGTCCATAAAAGCTTTCATGTACAAAACGCTCCTTACAGATAATATAGGTTGTGGCGGGCTGCGCCCCCCGGCGCGGCCCTTTGGCAAGCGAACGATACTTGCACAGGGTTTTAACGCCGAAAGCACATACTCTGCTATTATTATACATAAAGAAAAGCAATTCAACAAGTTGTAAAAATTGCGGTATGCGCGTCAAAATTGCTGAATTTTGCAAGGTAAAGCTGTGCAGGGTGCTAAAGGAACATAGATAAAAAAATAACTTGCAAAATATGTGCGATTTGCTGAAAAAGAATCCAGAAAAGAACCTTGACGGCAGGCGGGAAAGACTCTAAAATGATAATTAAGCAAGGCGTGCGGTGCGCACGCTGAAACTATGAAGTGATAAGGAGAAAGCAATATGGAAACTCTGAATTACGAGGTTCTGAAAAAGTCCGGCTATGACGGTTATGTCCTAAAAGATGCCCCCGAAAAGGTCCTGCAGTTCGGTGAGGGCAACTTCCTGCGTGCTTTCGTTGACTACTGGTTCGACTTGGCTAACGAGAAGGCTGACTGGAACGGCAAGTGCGTGCTGGTCCAGCCCATCGCCCCCGGCCTGGCCAAGATGATCAACGAGCAGGAGGGCCTCTACACCCTGTACCTGCGCGGCAGCGAAAACGGCAAAAAGGTCGATGACAAGCGTGTGATCTCCAGCGTGTCCCGCTGCCTGAACCCGTATGAGAAAGAGGATTTTGACAAGATGATGGCCGTTGCCGCCAGCGACGACCTCGAGATCATCGTCTCCAACACCACCGAGGCCGGCATCGTCTATGATCCCGCCTGCAAGCTGGAGGACGTTCCCGCATCCAGCTTCCCCGGCAAGCTGACCCAGGTGCTGTATCACCGCTATAAGGCAGGCAAGAAGGGCATCATCATGCTGGCCTGCGAGCTGATCGACAACAACGGCAAGGAACTGCTGAAGTGTGTCAACCAGTACATCGAGCAGTGGGGCCTGGAGGACGGCTTCAAGAAGTACGTCAACGAGGACTGCACCTTCTGCGGCTCTCTGGTTGATCGTATCGTTCCCGGCCGCATCCGCGACCCGAAGGAAGTTGCTGAACTGGAAGCCAAGCACGGCTATGCTGACCCGCTGCTGGATGTCGGCGAAGTCTTTGGCGTCTGGGTCATCGAGGGTGACACCAAGCTGAACGACGTTCTGCCCTTCCGCAAGGCTGGCCTCGAGGATCACGTCTTCGTTACCCCCGATATGAGCCCGTACAAGAAGCGCAAGGTACGTATCCTGAACGGCGCCCACACCGGCTTTGTTCTGGGCGCATACCTGGCCGGCTACGACATCGTGCGCGACTGCATGCATGACGACACCATCCTGGGCTACATGAACAAGATGCTGCTGGATGAGGTCGTGCCTATCCTGCCCCTGGATCAGGACGACTGCAAGAAGTTTGCCGCTGCTGTGGAGGACCGCTTCAACAACCCGTTCGTCAACCATGAGCTGATGAGCATCTCCCTGAACTCCACCTCCAAGTGGCGTGCCCGCAACATGCCTTCCTTCCTCGAGTACATCGAGAAGAACGGCAAGCTGCCCACCTGCCTGACCATGAGTTTCGCTGCTTACATTGCCTTCTACAGCAACGATGTCCAGGGCTTGACCGACAAAGGCCTGGTCTGCAAGCGCGCCAAGGGCAACGAGTACACCGTCTCCGATGATCGCTGGGCTCTGGAATTCTACAACGAGCACAAGAACGACGACATCCCGACTCTCGTCCATGCCGTCATGACCAACGAGCAGATGTGGGGCCAGGACCTGACCAAGGTCGCCGGCTTCGAGGAAGCTACCGTCAAGAACCTGACCATGATCCGCGAGCAGGGCGCCCTGGCTGCTTACAAGAGCTGCCTGTGATTCCTGCGCGGCAACGCATAAAATAAACCCCACTGGGGCCGGAGGATGCCCTCCGGCCTCAATTTTATTATAACTAGATTAAGGAGATAGTCTTATTATGCCCATCGCTATTAAGATCAACCCCAAAGATAACGTGGTCGTTGCCCTGCACCCCATCGCCAAGGGCACCGCTGTCCCCGTGGATAACACCACCGTCACCGCTGTTGAGGACATCCCCCAGGGCCACAAGATGGCCATCGCTCCCATCAAGGCAGGCGAGAACGTCATCAAGTACGGCTTCCCCATCGGCCATGCCACCGCCGACGCCGTGCCCGGCACCTGGATGCACACCCACAACGTCAAGACCAACCTGTCCGGTGAGATCGAGTACAGCTACCATCCCGACGTACATCCCCTGACCCCGGCGACCCCGGAGACTTTCATGGGCTACCGCCGCAAGGACGGCCGTGCCGCCATCCGCAACGAGATCTGGATCATCCCCACCGTCGGCTGCGTCAACGACTGCGCCAAAGCCCTCGTGCGGGACAACCAGGATCTGGTCACCGGCTCCATCGACGGCCTGTACACCTTCACCCATCCCTTCGGCTGCTCCCAGACCGGCCATGACCATGCCCAGACCCGCAAGCTGCTGGCTTCGCTGGTCCGCCACCCCAATGCCGGCGCTGTGCTGGTGCTCTCTCTGGGCTGCGAGAACCTGACCCATGAGCAGTTCCTGGAAGAACTGGGCGACTACGACGCTGACCGTGTCAAGTTCCTGACCTGCCAGGATGTCGAGGACGAGCTGGTCGCAGGCCGCGAGATCCTGAAAGAGCTGGCCGCTTACGCTGCCCAGTTCAAGCGCGAGCCGATCCCCGCCAGCGAGCTGGTCATCGGCATGAAGTGCGGCGGCTCCGACGGTCTGTCCGGCATCACCGCCAACCCCACCATCGGCCGCTTCAGCGATATGCTGTGCGCCCGCGGCGGTTCCACCGTGCTGACAGAGGTGCCCGAGATGTTCGGCGCCGAGGGGTTCCTGATGGATCGCTGCCAGAATAAGCAGGTCTTTGAGAAGGCTGTTAAGATGATCAACGGCTTCAAAGAGTACTTCATCAGCCATAACGAGGTCGTTTACGACAACCCCAGCCCGGGCAACAAGCAGGGCGGTATCACCACGCTGGAGGACAAGTCCTGCGGCTGCGTCCAGAAGGGCGGCTCTGCCCCCATCATGGATGTCATCGATTATGGTGAGCCTGTCACCACCAAGGGCCTGAACATGCTGTATGGCCCCGGTAACGACCTGGTCTCCGCCACTGCGCTGACCGCCGCCGGTGCCCACATGGTGCTGTTCTCCACCGGCCGCGGCACGCCGTTCGGCGCACCTGCCCCGACGCTGAAGATCGCTACCAACAGCCAGCTGGCCGCCAAGAAAAAGACCTGGATCGACTTCAATGCCGGTGTGGTCGCGGACGGCGAGCGTACCCTGGACGAGGCTGGCGCTGACCTGTACCAGCTGGTGCTGGATGTTGCTTCCGGCAAGCAGACCTGCGCCGAGAAGAAGGGCTTCCGCGAGATCTCCATCTTCAAGGACGGCGTCGTGCTTTGATTACGGGGGTTATGTTCCTTCTTTGAAAAGAAGGAACCGAAGAAACTTTTAAGGCAACACCGCATAATTCTAAGTGCCGATGCGGCGAGCGAGAAGTACAAGCTGCTAAGCAAAAAGCGCAGATAATACTTTGTGTATTATCAAGCATTTTTGCAACGCAGATTGTGCTTCGCAGCCGTAGCAGCGGTGCTTAAGCTGTAAAGCGGGAATTGTGCGGTGTTGCCTTAATATAAAATGCCCAAAGCGTAAAACCAAGCGGGATATGACACGGGAAAGTGCGCGATGGGTTGAATAGAAGGTTGTAATATGGCTAAATTGACCGAGGGCGTCTACGAGAAGTATGGCGTCAGCTACAAGACCCTGACCCTGACGGATGGCGACTATGCCCTGACCGTCACACCGGAAAAGGGCGGCATGGCAACGTCTTTCACCAAGGCCGGCGAGGAGTATCTCTGGCTGCGTGACAAGAACTTTGAATCCACCGACCGTCCCCGCTGCGGCGTGCCCATCCTGTTCCCCAACTGCGGCAAGCCGGATGGCGGCGCACATCACTTCGGCGGTGCCGATCATCCCATCGAGGTCCACGGCCTGGCCGACCTGCTGCCCTGGCAGGTCAAGTCCGCCACCGAGGACGCCATCGAGCTGTCCCTGACCCCCAACGGCCTGACCAAGTTCGTCTACCCGTTTGATTTTGCTCTGACCATGCGCTACACCCTGGCAGGCAGCAAGGCGGGCCTGGCCCTGACCGTGAAGAACACCGGCGATAAGCCGATGCCGTTCAGCGTTGGCTTCCATCCCTATTTTGGTGTGACCAAGCTGGAAAATGTCAGCTTCGACATCACCGCTGCCACCTGCAGCGAGAACGCCAAGGGCAATCAGCCCGCCGCCCCCGCCCAGATCACCCTGACCAAAAAGGATGATGCCGCGGATTCCATCCGCCTGCTGACCGGCGTGAAGAGTCCCATGGTGCTGACTGATTCCGGCAATGGCCATAAGGTCACGGTCGCCTTTGATGAGGCTACCTTCGGCAAGGGTGTCCTCTGGCAGCAGAACGCCGAGAACTTCGTCTGCATGGAACCCTGGAACGGCTGGGCCAACTCCGTCAATGAGGAAGGCCGCCACGAGCAGCTGAACCCCGGCGAGAGCAAGACTTTCGCCTGGAGCATTGAGATCGGCTAAGCGGAAAATGTAGGGGGGGTGACCATTGGTCGCCTGCAAACTTGGCGAAACAACACGTTTCCCGGAAAAGTTTTTTACATGGCAAACGGCCACGAACTCGCCCTACAAAGCGTTTTAACAAATAAAAGAGGATGCAACCTTCCAGTTGCATCCTCTTTTTAGTATGCTATATTAAAGTTTCTTTGCTTACTTTCTTTTCAAAGAAAGTAAGAGAAAGTTACCCCGGCTGCTTGCCGATGTAGGCCAGGATGCCGCCATCGACGTAGAGAATCAGGCCGTTGACAAAGTCAGAGGCCTCAGATGCCAGGAAGACGGCGGGGCCGCCCAGATCCTCGGCATTGCCCCAGCGGCCAGCGGGGGTCTTGGCAACGATGAACTGGTCAAACGGATGACGGCTGCCGTCCGGCTGGATCTCACGCAGCGGTGCGGTCTGCGGGGTAGCAATGTAGCCAGGTCCAATGCCGTTGCACTGGATATTGTACTGGCCGTACTCGGAAGCGATGTTCTTGGTCAGCATCTTCAGGCCGCCCTTAGCAGCAGCGTAGGCGGAGACAGTCTCACGGCCCAGCTCGCTCATCATAGAGCAGATGTTGATAATCTTACCGCCGCCCTGCTCGATCATGTCAGGGATAACGGACTTGGCCACGATGAACGGGGCGTTCAGGTCAACGTCGATGACCTGACGGAACTGAGCAGCGCTCATCTCGGTCATCGGGATACGCTTGATGATACCGGCGTTGTTGACCAGAATGTTGATGTGACCAACTTCCTCGGTAACCTGCTTGACGAGTGCCTTGACAGCGTCCTCGTTGGTGACGTCGCAGACATAGCCGTGGGCATCAATGCCGGCCTCTTTGTAGGCGGCCAGGCCCTTATCGACCAGCTCCTGTTTGATGTCGTTGAAAACGATGGTGGCGCCGTTGTTGGCCATAGCGGTAGCAATAGCAAAACCGATGCCGTAGGAAGCGCCGGTGATCAGGGCGACCTTGCCGGTCAGATCAAAAGATTTCGGGGTGCAAACAGACATGTTTAAAACCTCCTAAAATTCAATAAAAATATCCGAAACGCCTGCGGGGCAGACGCGGGAAACAAAAGCAGTTGCGCAAAATGCGCACATTTTTGCAGCAAAACTACCGCAAAATCGTTGCGTTTAGCGCAGGTCGGTGGTGGCGATGTTGTCCATATCATCGAACTCCTGGTTCTCGCCGCCCATGGCCCAGATAAAGGTGTAGCTCGAGGTGCCGACACCGCTGTGGATGCTCCAGGACGGGCTGATAACAGCGTCGTAGTTGTGCATCACGATGTGACGGGTCTGCTGCGGCTCGCCGCACATATGGAAGACCACCTGGTCATCCGGCAGGTCGAAGTAGGTGTAGATCTCCATGCGGCGCTCATGGGTGTGGCTGGGCATGGTGTTCCAGTTGCTGCCCGGCTCCAGGCAGGTCATGCCCATGGACAGCTGGCAGGTCTTCAGCACGCTGGGATGGATGAACTGGTTGATGGTGCGCTTGTTGCAGGTCTCCAGGCTGCCCAGGGGACGCTTGGCGGCCTGCTCCAGGGTGATCAGCTTGGTCTCGTAGCGGCAGTGTGCCGGGGCGGAGACCATGTAGAACTTGGCGGGATGCTCGGAGTCATCGCTCTTGAAGGTGACCTTCTGGGTGCCCTGGGTAATGTACAGGCAGTCTTTGACGTTCAGGTGATATTCCACACCGTCGGCCGTGATGGTGCCGGCGCCGTCACCAATGTTGAAGATGCCGATCTCGCGGCGTTCCAGGAAGTAATGGGTGCCGAAGTTGGCCCAGATGTCGATGCCCTTGTCGATGGAAACTTCCTCATGTACAGGCATGCAGCCCAAGGTGACCATGCGGTCCACGTGGCTGTAAACGGCCACGACCTCATCAGCCTTGTACAGGCCGGTGATCAGCATCTCATCGCGGACTTCCTCGGTGGTGTAGCGCTTGAAATCGCGCTGATTGCAGGAATAGCGGATGTCCATAAAAGTGAATCCTCCTTACCGCCAAAGCGGATGTTTTTTGCCTTATTTCCTTTTTATTATAGCGCGTTTGTCAAGGCTGGAAAATTAGCAATATTCCACAAAGATGCGAAAAGATTCTTGTGAACGGTGCCAATAACATTTAAACGTGAAAATTATTCACTTTACAAATTAGTAAAACTCAACTATAATCAAGTATATCACAGCTGCAACGGTGCAGCCGATGCCCGATCCTGTACGCAGGGTCGGGCTGAACTATTGCAATTTCAAGGGGGAGCAGCCCAATGCTGACACTGGACAAGATCTACCACGCCAAATTCGTACTGAAAAAAGTCGCCCGCAAGACCGACCTGATCGCCGCGCCCCGGCTTTGCCCCGGCACAGATCTCTACTTGAAGACCGAAAACCTGCAGGTGACCGGCAGCTTCAAGGTCCGCGGAGCCTACTATAAAATCAGCCAGCTGAGCGAGGAAGAACGCGCCAAGGGCGTGATCGCCTGCTCGGCCGGCAACCATGCCCAGGGCGTGGCGCTGGCCGCCACCAGCATGGGCATTAAAAGTGTGGTCTGCATGCCCGACGGTGCCCCTATTATGAAAGTGGAAAGCACCAAGCGCCTGGGCGCGGAGGTAGAGCTGGTCAAGGGCACCTACGACGACGCCCACGACCGCGCCGTCGAGCTCCAGCAGGAGACCGGCATGACCTTCATCCACCCCTACGATGACGAGCTGGTCATCGCGGGCCAGGGCACCATCGGCCTGGAGATTCTGGACCAGCTGCCCGATGTGGATGCGGTCATCGTGCCCATCGGCGGCGGCGGCCTGATCTCCGGCGTGGCTTTCGCCATCAAGAGCCTGCGCCCCGAGGTCAAGGTCTACGGTGTGCAGGCTGCCGGTGCCCCCAGCATGGAGCACGCCTTCCACGACCACAAGTACGAGACGCTGGACCACGTAGACACCTTCGCCGACGGCATCGCGGTCAAGACGCCCGGCGAGACCACCTATGAGATGGTCAGCCAGTACGTGGATGACGTGGTCACGGTCAGCGAGGACGAGATCGCCGCGGCCATCCTGGCGCTGATGGAGAACCAGAAGCTGGTGGCCGAGGGGGCCGGTGCCACGCCGGTGGCGGCCGCACTGTTCAACAAGCTGCCGCTGGCAGGCAAAAAGACCGTCTGCCTGATCTCTGGCGGCAACATCGATGTGAACATCCTGTCCCGCGTTATCACCCGCGGTATGGTCATGAGTGGCCGCAAGACCAACCTGATGATCGCCCTGGAGGACAAGCCTGGCCAGCTGAGCCTGGTCAGCGACATTGTCTCGGCCTGCGGCGCCAATGTGGTCAGCGTCCACCACGACCGCAGTGATGCCAACATGGCCATCACCAGCTGCTTCCTCAAGCTGGGGCTGGAGACCCGCGATGCCGCCCAGATCGAGCAGATCAAGCAAAAGCTCACCGAAGCGGGATTTAAGCTGGTGACGGAGAGAGCGTGATGCGCAGGTAAATATGTAGGGGTCGATGCTTGCATCGACCCACGGGCGGATGCAAGCATCTGCTCCTACAGAAATCGCGTTATAAAATAAAAAGGCCCCCTCTGCAAGGGGGCACATCATTACACCTTCACACCCGCTGCCAGCAGTTCCACAAATTGCTTGGCTACGCGGGGGCTGCGGCCGCCGGCGCGCAGGGCAAAAGCCTGGCCTTTGATGAACAGCTGGTCGCTGGGCATCTGCACGCCGTACTGCTTGGCCAGCTCCAGCAAAATGGTGTCGTAGCGGTCTTTATCCGGCTGCTGGAAGGTCACCGTCAGGCCGAACCGCGCCGCCAGGCTCATCAGCTCCTGGCGGGTATCGGCGGCATGCAGGTCGTCGCCACTGCGGTCGCTCATGCTTTCCTTGACCAGATGGCGGCGGTTGCTGGTGGCGTACACGGCCACGTTGTGGCTGCGGCCGCCCACGCTGCCCTCCAGAATGGCTTTCAGCGCGGCAAAGTTGTCGTCGTTGGCCGAGAAGCTCAGGTCGTCGATGAACAAAATGAACTTCAGCGGATTCTTCGCCAGCTCGTCCATCAGGGCGGGGATCTGGTACAGCTGGTTCTTCTTCACCTCGATCAGCCGCAGGCCGTCAGGCGCAAACTCGTTGGCAATGGCCTTGACCGTGCTGGATTTGCCCGTACCGGCATCGCCGTACAGCAGCACATTGTTGGTGGGCTTGCTCTCCAGCAGGGCGCGGGTGTTGGCAATGACCTTTTCCCGCTCCCGCTCGTAGCCGGGCAGTTCACTCAGGCGCTGGGGATCGGGGTAGCGCACCGGCACAAGGCGGCCATCCTCGATGGTAAACACATGGTGGCGGGCAAACATGCCGTAGCCCTTCTGGCCCACGGCCGCGCGGCGCGCCTGATAGGCGGCTGCATAGTTGGCGTCAGGGCTTACCTCCCACCGCGGCAGAAAGGCCGGGGCTTCGGGGCAAAGGTCATCCAGCCCAGCAGTGCCAAGCTGCTGCAAAAATTCCAGTTCGTTTTCCAGTGCCTTTTCCAGCACCGGCCCGGTATCCCCGCCGGCAGCCGTGCGCAGGCAGAGATTCTCGTCCTCCAGCACGGCGTCCAGCAGGACTTCGGTCCAGTTGGTGCCCTGGGTAAACAGGGCGCTTTCAAAGGCGGCCACCGCGCCGGTCAGCCCGGCAGCATCTGCCGCCAAAGCCGCGCGCAGAGAGGCTAGCGGTTCGCTTTGCAGCAGGCCGCGAAACACGACCAGCCCGTCCACACGGGCGGCCCAATCTTTACGTTGCATAAACGCTTTATCATCCTTTCCCAAAGAGACTTACACACTCAGTATAAACGCCGCCGCAAAAAGTTGCAAGATTTCCACAAAAAAACTTGACAACCCTGAAAAATTGCGGTATAGTTTAACACAAATCTAAATGCTTGGATGGGAAGTTAGTAACAGTCACGTTCCCTGCAGAGAACTGCCGGTCGGTGCAAGGCAGAAGGAGAAACGAGCTGCGAACTGATCCCGGAGCAGATCACCCGAACGAAACCTATTAGGGGGATACGGGCGCACCCGTTACAGTGCCGGGCTTTGTTGGAAGCCCATGAGGTGGGAGCAGGCGCTCCAAAAAGAGTGGTACCGCAGAGAGCTGATTCACAGCCTTTGTCTCTTTGAACGAAAGAGGCAAAGGCTGTTTTTTATACCCGCAAGACTTTTTTGCCTTAGAGGCGGGCAAGTTCAGGAAGGAGCAAACACGATGAAATTGACCGGTTCACAGATCTTCGTCGAGGTCCTGGTCGAGCAGGGCGTGGATACCCTGTTCGGCTACCCCGGCGGCGCGGTTCTGAATCTTTACGATGAGCTGTACAAAAATTCTGACCGAATCCGCCACGTGCTGACCGCCCACGAGCAGGGCGCTTCCCATGCGGCCGACGGTTACGCCCGCGCCACGGGCCGCACCGGCGTGGTGCTGGCCACCAGCGGCCCCGGTGCCACCAACCTGGTCACCGGCATCGCCACCGCTTACATGGACAGCGTGCCCATGGTCGCCTTCACCGGCAACGTGGCCACCACCCTGCTGGGCAAGGACTCCTTCCAGGAAGCCTACATCGAGGGCATCACGATGCCTATCACCAAACATAACTACACCGTGCGCCGGGTCGAGGATCTGGCCGACACGATGCGTGCGGCTTTCCGCATTGCCCAATCCGGCCGCAAAGGCCCGGTACTGGTGGACATCCCCAAGGACGTCACCGCCGCGGTCTGCGAGTTCACCCCCAAAGAGCCGGAGCTGATCCGCACCGTTACCTCTTATAATGAGGAGGACGTGCAGAAAGCCGCCGCCATGATCAACGAGGCCAAGCGCCCCATCGTCTACTTCGGCGGCGGTGTGCGCAGTGCGGTGGGCTGCCAGCCCCTGCGCGACCTGCTGACCAAGGCCGACATCCCCGCTACCTACACCCTGATGGCCGCCGGTGTGCTGAGCTACGGCGAGGAGCATAACCTCGGCCTGCTGGGCATGCACGGCTGCTACACTGCCAACAAGGCCATCGATGAGGCCGACCTGGTCATCGCCGTGGGCACACGCTTCAGCGACCGCGTGGCCCTGAACCCTGACGCCTTCGCCAAACGTGCCAAAATCATCCAGATCGACATCGACCCCAGCGAGCTGGGCAAGAACGTGGACATCGACCTGAGCCTGACCGGCGACGCCAGCTACGTTTTGCAGGCCATCCTGCCCCACGTTAAAGAGGCCAAGCACGCCGATTGGATGGATCAGATCCACGCCTGGCAGGCCATGGACTACAAACCTGTGGATAGTGACACCGAACTGAAACCCCATCAGATCATCAACGAGATCTGCGAACAGGCCGGGCCTGAAGCTGTTTATGTTACCGACGTCGGCCAGCATCAGATGTGGGCTGCGCAATATCTGCACCACACCAAATCCCGCGGATTCCTCACCAGCGGCGGCCTGGGCACGATGGGCTTCGGCTACGGCGCGGCCATCGGCGCGCAAATGGCCCTGGGCCGCGATGCCCGTGTGGTCATGCTCACCGGCGACGGCTCCTTCCACATGAACCTCAACGAAGGCTGCACCGCTGTCAGCTACGACCTGCCCATCATCACGGTCATCTTCAACAACCAGGTGTTGGGCATGGTCCGCCAGTGGCAGACGACCTTCTACGAGAAGCGCTACTCCGACACCGACCCCCACCGCAAGACCGATTTCGTCAAGCTGGCCGAGGCCTTTGGCGCCAAGGGCTACCGTGCCACTACTCCGGCGGAGTTCAAGGTCGCTTTCACCGATGCCATGAAGCAGCAAGGCCCCAGCTGGATCGACTGCCGCATCGACAAGGACGAAAAAGTGCTGCCCATGATCCCCGGCGGCGGCACGATCGAAGACATCATCATGGAATGAGGTGAGCTGCATGGAACAGACACAAAACCCCAATAACCAGCGCCGGGTCATCAGCCTGCTGGTGGATAACAGCAACGGTGTTCTGGCCCGCGTGGCCAGCCTGTTCTGCCGCCGCGGCTTCAACATCGACAGCCTGACGGTCTCGGCCACCAACGACCCCTCCATCAGCCGTATCACGGTCACGCTGCGCGGCAGCGAGCAGGCCCTCAGCCAGCTGATCTTGCAGACCGAGCGGCTGGAAGTCACCCGCCAGGTCTTTGAGCTGGACCCCGAAAAGAGCCTGCAGCGCGAGCTGTTGCTTTTAAAGGTGGCTTGCGACAACCACAGCCGCGCCGAGCTGCGGGAAATTTCCAGCATCTACAAGGCCAAGATCATCGATCTGTCGCCGGACAGCATGGTCTTTGAGCTGACCGGCAAGCCCGATAAGATCGACGCGTTCCTGACCATGTTCAATGGCTACGAGATCTTGGAGCTCTGCCGTACCGGCGTAACCGCGCTGGAGCGCGGCGGCAAACACCAGCACATGCAAAAGCCCGCACAGGAGGTGCGGGATGCGCAGTTGCCTCTGCCGGGCACCCATTGCCCGCAGTAATAGCAAAAAGGTTGAAGGCAACACCACACAATTCCCGCCTAACGGCTTAAGCACCGCTCCGGCGGATCTCCGCGCCAAGAG
>ENA-UOOA01003314-UOOA01003314.1-human-gut-metagenome-genome-assembly--contig:-P61old-NODE-3314-length-20271-cov-4.440394_pt1 | contig 20271 bp, 8 predicted proteins | sample MGYA00242467_ERZ724014 | MGnify/ENA metagenome assembly ERZ724014 | reverse complement strand
AACAGCGGTATGAGCAAAGACGACGCAATCAAAGAATACTGCATCAGCAGCGTTTTCACCGCATATTTCAAGACGACTGCGAACGGACAACTCGATATCACGAAAACTTCCGCAAGCAACTTTGAAACTATCGTCAAGTATTGGCAAACCGCATCTACGGTGCTCGATCAGTTCACCGCAGAAGCAAAGAGCAACTATTTCAAGGGCAGCACGAAGGTCGTGCCGAACATCAGCGGTATTACCACTCACAAAGTGACCAACTTCAACGGCAAGTCTCTCGGTGAAGAATACGACGTGCTCTCCATCAAAATCAACGACGTAGACCCGAAGGCAATCTACAACTTTGCATTTACCGTTGCTCCGATGCACTATTATTCGGGCACGTGGCACGGCAAAGATTACGTTGCGGCTTTCAACGGAACGACGGAATTCGGTCTCGAATTCGGTGAAATCACCTTCATGAACGAAGTTATCAATGCTTCCAACAAAGTCGGTCTCCCCGTCGGTGCAGGCACTTACAAAGCGTCCAACGCAAGCGGCAGCGGCAACGTCACCAGCGATACGTTCTTCAACAACAACATGGTTTACTACGAGCGCAACCCCTATTTCGAGACGCTCGGCAGCGGAATCAGCAACGCAAAGATCAAATACGTCCGTTACAAAGTCGTTGAAAGCGATCAGATCATCAACGCATTGACCAATGGCGATATCGACTTCGGCGAACCCAGCGCAACGCAACCCAACATCAAGGCGGTCAACGACGCAGGTCTCGGACACGTCGAAATCGCAACAAGCGGTTACGGTTACGTGGGCATCAACCCGAGATTCGTTCCTGACATCAACGTCAGAAGAGCAATCATCAAAGCGATGAAGACTTCTTTGATCACCGACAACTATTATCAGGGCGGTCTTGCAGAAATCATTTATCGTCCTATGTCGAAGACCAACTGGGCATATCCGAAGGACGCAACCATTTATACAAAGGGCAGTCTTACCTACGCATACGACAGCACGGGACAAGAAATCAAACGACTTGTCGAAGACGCAGGCTACGTGTTCAACGGCACTTGCTATGAAAAGAACATCGATGGTTTCGGTGTTGACAAACTCAACTACAAACTCACCATCGCAGGCGGTTCTACCGATCACCCGGCATACGCAATGTTCCTTAATGCGGCAAAGATTCTCAACAGCGTCGGATTCGATGTCAAAGTCGTGACTTCGCAAACCGCACTCAGCGACTTGTCCGCAGGTAAACTCGCAATCTGGGCGGCAGCGTGGTCTTCCACGATCGACCCCGATATGTATCAGGTCTATCACATGGATTCGCAAGCAAGTTCCACGAGCAACTGGGGCTATAAGCAAATCAAGGCAGGCAAGAACACCGAAGCGTACGCAGAAGAGTATCAAATCATCACCGATCTTTCCGCGCTCATCGACCAAGGCCGTGCAACGACCAATCAAAACGAGAGAAAGGGCATCTATGCTCAGGCACTCGACAAGATCATGGAATTTGCAGTCGAAATGCCGACTTATCAGAGAAACGATATGTCCGCATACAACAAGAACGTGCTTGACGAAAGCACCATGACTCCCGCAAGCGAACGCTCTCCGTACAACGGATTGCTTTCAAGACTTTGGGAATTGAACTACAGATAAAATCTGAAAACGCACCTATCGGTGCAAAGAACAAACTCAACCAAACCGATACCGTCGGGCGTGAAAACGTCTGACGGAAAGACAGGAAACAGTTTATATGGATACGTTAAAATACATAGTCAAAAGACTGCTTCTGTCGGTGGTGATCCTATTTGGTGTGTCCGTCATCATATACTCGCTCGCGCGTATGATGCCGACCGACTACGTCGACAATCAATACTCGTCGGCGGTGCAACAGGGCACGATGAAACAGGAAGACGTTGACCGAATCAAAGAATTGTACGGTCTTGCCATGCCCGATGCGTATTTGCATCTCACGGTTGGCGACAACAGCAAATTTGCAGGCGAAACGTTCACCAAAAACACCAAAGAAGTCACTTACGACGAAGATATATCTCTCGGTATCAAGAGTTACAACTCCTGGTACGAAGGTTCTTTTGACGGCAGCAAAAACACCCGCGTTATAATCAAGGCGGACACCGACGAAGACGGCAAGTATCTCAACACCGGCAAGTTCAGCATCTGCAAGGTTACAAGTCGCGGCGCAAAGGCGGACGAGAAGACAAGCTCAGAAGAGACCACCGACGATTCCATGATTACGCTTGACGAAATCATCACACCCGTCGAAAGCGGCACTTACGTTGTCAACGAAACCGAAGGTATGGACAATCGCACCATTCGCAATATGACTTTTACGCTTTCAAGCGGCGAAGTCGTGACGGTGAATATGTCCTACAAGGTGGCGACGGGCGGAGACAAGTTCGTTGCAATCATCAAGGGATATTTCAACTGGCTCGGCAACCTTCTCAAAGGCGACCTCGGAATGTCCTTCAAGTATAAGAGACCGGTTTCGGACGTCATCGTTCAAAATATGGGCATTTCCTTTGCGATTGCATTCATCGCAACGATTTTGCAATTCGTAATCGCAATTCCGCTCGGCATCAAGGCGGCAACTCATCAATACGGCTTCGTGGACTATTCGGTCACCGTGCTTGCGATGATGGGTATAAGCCTTCCCACGTTCTTCCTTGCCGCTCTTGCAATTCGCGTGTTTGCGGTGCAACTCGGCTGGTTCGAAGTGGGTGGCATTGCGTCTGCTTCATTGCCTATGGACGCGTCTTGGATAGTGCGACTCGGAGATACGCTGTGGCACATGGTGTTGCCTATGGCGGTTCTCGTCATCCTTTCAATCGGCTCGCTTATGCGTTACACCCGTACGAACACACTCGAAGCACTCAACGCGGACTACGTGCGCACGGCAAGAGCGAAAGGTCTCAGCGAGAAAAAGGTCATATACAAACACGTATTCAGAAACACGATGATTCCGCTCGTCACGATGATGGCAGGCATTTTGCCGAGCCTGTTCGGCGGCGCAATGATCACGGAAACCGTGTTCAGTATCCCCGGTATCGGTAAACTTGCATACGACGCACTCGTTGTGGCGGATATACCGTTTATCATGGGATACAACATGTTTATCGCAATACTGACGGTCATAGGAACATTGTTCAGCGACCTGATGTACGCAATAGTCGACCCGCGTGTCAAGATAGGAAAGTAGGGGGTAAGTATGGACGAAATAAAAGACGAAATCATCGTCGGCAATCCGACGGAAACCCTGCTTGACGAACAAAACGACGTCGTGAACGCAATCGGAAACGATGCGGATGCGCAAAACGTCGAGAACGTCGAAAACGACGCGTTGACAACGCAGGAAGTTAACAAAGAAAACGAAGAAAACGTCGAAGCCGCACAGAATGCGGACGACGAAGAAGAAAGCGTGGAAGAGATAACTTCGAGAACGCTCAGCCCCGGAAGAATCGTTCTGAAAAGATTTTTCAGATCCAAACTTTCGATAACGGGACTCGTGATGCTCGTCATTTTGTTCGCGTTTTCATTCCTTGGACCGCTTTTTACGAATCTCCCGTTCATCTGGGGCGAAAGAGAAGCGGACGACAGCAAAAAGGTCAAAGAGACGTATTACACCGAAGTGTCCGCGCCAGACTACGGCGAAGACACCGTGTATATCGTAACTTATTCCGAACCGACCAACTATCTCAAACCGTCCAAAGACCACTTGCTCGGCACCGACGACAAGGGCTTTGACGTGTTCTCCCGTCTTATGTACGGCGGAAGAGTGTCTCTCACGGTGGGCTTCGTCGTCATTATCCTTGAAACGATAATCGGCGTGTTCCTTGGCGGCTTGGCAGGTTATTTCGGAAAGTGGGTGGATCAGATCATAATGCGTATAGTCGATATTTTCAACTGCGTGCCGACTATGCCTATGCTTATGATCGTCGGCGTCGCGCTCGACGCGCAAGACGTAACCGGTCCGGCGAAACTCTACATATTGATGGCCATGATGACCTTGTTCGGCTGGGCAGGCACGGCAAGACTCGTCAGGGGACAAATTTTGTCTCTGAGAGAGCAAGACTTTATGTTGAGTGCAGAAGCAAGCGGTCTTCCCGCAAGCAGAAAGATATTCAAGCATCTTATCCCCAACGTTATGCCGCAACTCATCGTTTCCATGACGCTCGGCCTTGGCGGAATCATTCTCACGGAAGCGACGCTCGGCTATCTCGGCATCGGCCTTCCCGCAGAATACGCAACTTGGGGTAATATGATAAACGCCGCCGCAAACAACACTGCGCTCCGTCTGTATCCGAATCTTTGGATTTCACCGGGTATTTGCATAGTGCTTGCGGTACTCGCGTTCAACTTTGTCGGCGACGGCTTGCGTGACGCGTTCGACCCGAAGGCAAGGAGATAATGTTATGTTTGAAAAGAAAGACAAATCAACAGATAAGAACAAGCATTATATAACCGCCAAAGAGTCTCGCAACATCGCAAAGCAAAATATACGCACGATAAAGCAACTCAAAAAGAAAAGAGCGGCATACACCAAAGACGACTACATCACCGAGATGAAGGACGAAAGAAACGTTGTGGAATTTGACGATTTGCACACTTATTTCTTCACGGACAACGGCGTTGTCAAGGCTGTCAACGGAGTGTCGTTCAACATCCCGCAAGGCTCAACGGTGGGCGTCGTAGGCGAATCGGGGTGCGGCAAGTCGGTGACGAGCCTTTCACTCATGCAACTCGTTCAAGGTCCTATGGGACAAATCGTGGACGGTAGCATCCGCTTCCGCTCAACGCAAAGAAAGGCGGTGGGCACGGAAGAGATCACCGAACCCGTGCTTGACGAAAACGGCAATCAAATGCTTGACGAAAACGGCGAGCCGATGGTGAAACCCTCTCTTGACAGACACGGTAAAGTGCGTCACAGAAAAGTCTTTGAAGAAAGCGAAGTCGTTTACGACATAGCCAAAACTCCTATTTCCGAAATGTCGAAAATCAGGGGCAGAGAAATCGCGATGATCTTCCAAGAGCCAATGACGTCACTCAACCCCGTCTTTACGATAGGCAACCAACTTGACGAAGTCACCCTTCTTCACGTTGACGGCGCGGACAAGCAAATGGCAAAAGAAAAGAGCATCGAGATGCTCAAACTTGTCGGCATTGCAATGCCCGAACACGTGTACAAGTCCTATCCGCACGAGTTGTCGGGCGGTATGCGTCAAAGAGTCATGATTGCAATGGCACTTTGCTGCAATCCCAAACTCATCATCGCAGACGAGCCTACAACCGCGCTCGACGTCACCATTCAGGCGCAAATTCTCGACCTTTTGCGTGACGTAAAAGACAAAATTAGCGGATCTATCATGCTCATCACTCACGATTTGGGCGTCATTGCCGAAATGGTGGACTACGTCGTGGTTATGTATGCAGGCAGAGTGGTGGAAAAAGGCACCGTGCAAGAGATTTTCAAAAATCCGATGCACCCCTACACGATAGGTCTTCAAAAGAGCAAGCCCGTCGTCGGAAAGGAAGTGGACAGACTCTACAGTATTCCCGGCAACGTGCCCAACCCAATCAATATGTTGCAAACGTGCTATTTTAAGGACCGTTGCAACATGAAATGCGACGCTTGCAAGGGCGAATATCCGCCCATGATTCAAGTTTCGCCCACGCACTTCGTGGCGTGCTATCGTTGCATTGATAAAGGAGAAATCGTATGACGGAAGAAAAAATCGGCGTGCAAAACGACGCGGAAATCGAAACGATTGAAATTGCAACGACGGACGTTGACGAAAACGAAAAAATCGGTGCGGAAGACACGACGGCAAAAGACGAGAAAAAGGAATCCGACGACGATTATCTTCTCGTCGTGAACGACCTGAAAGAGTATTTTCCGATTTCAAAGAGCCTAATTAAGAGCAACACCGTGTATCTCAAAGCGGTGGACGGCGTTTCTCTCAAACTCAAGGCAGGGCACACCATCGGTATCGTCGGCGAATCGGGCTGCGGCAAGACGACTCTCGGCAGAACAATTCTTCGTCTGTATGAACCGACGGCCGGCGAAGTCATCTTCGAAGGCAAGCACATCGAAAAACTCAAAGGCAACGCTTTGAGAAAGATGCGCCCCAACTTCCAGATGATATTCCAAGATCCCTATTCTTCGCTCTCTCCGCGTATGACGGTGGGCGAAATCGTCGGCGAAGCGGTGAAGGTGCATCACATCGTGCCGAAAGAGCAATACAAGGAATATATCGTCGATATCATGACAAAATGCGGACTTCAACCGCACTATTTCGACAGATACCCGCACGAGTTTTCGGGCGGACAAAGACAACGTATTTGCATTGCAAAGGCACTTGCGCTCAAACCGAAACTCGTCATTTGCGACGAGCCGGTCTCTGCGCTTGACGTGTCCATACAGGCGCAAATCATCAACTTGTTCAAGGACTTGCAAGAGAGCGACAACCTTGCTTATCTGTTTATATCGCACGACTTGTCGGTTGTTGAACACATCTCCGACGAAGTGGGCGTTATGTATCTCGGCAACATGGTGGAATACGGCTCGAAACGCGAGATGTTCGACAATCCGCTTCACCCGTACACCAAGGCGTTGTTTTCGGCAGTTCCCGTGCCCGATCCCGACAGCAAGATCAAGAGAATCGTGCTGCAAGGAGACATTCCGTCCCCGGCAAATCCGCCGAAGGGTTGCAAGTTCCACACTCGCTGTTCGGAATGTATGAGCGCGTGCAAACTGTTCCAACCCAAGTTTACAGACCTTGGCGGCGGACACTACGTGGCGTGCCACAAGTATGACCAAAAAGTGCTTGACGAGATGCCGTTTTACGACGAGCTTGTCAAACTCGAAGACGAACGCAATGCCGAAATCGACGAAATGAAAGCACAAAAGAAACAAAAGAAAGAAGATGCCGCAAACAAAATCAAAGAATTGTTAAAAATCAAGAAATAATTTGCGGATATAAGGGGAAAGAGAGTGTCGCTCAGGCGATAGCAAGGCGGAAACGCTTTGCAAGGAGAAAAATTTATGACTACATTGAAGAAAATCGTACCCATACTCGCAATCGCATTGTGCATTGTGCTTTGCGTTGCGTTGGTTGCGTGCGACGACACCCCCGAAGCACCGACTCAGTATACGGTCACTTTCGTTTACGGCAACGGTGCGGCAAACGACACGGTTAAGGTTGACGAAAACGCAACCGTGACGAAACCCGCCGACCCCGAAAGAGACGGATACGAATTTGTCGGTTGGAAAGAAGAAAGTTCAAACGAAGACTTCGATTTCGATACGAAAATAACGAAGGACACCACACTCGTTGCGCAGTGGAGCGAAGTCGCAAAAACCGCGCGTATAAGATGGTCGGACGACGAAGCGGCAAGATTCGTATTTGCAGGCACTACTCCCAAGAACGTTGCAATCGGCACGGTCGTCGAATTCGGCGTGCGCGTGTCTCCGTATTACGTTGGTGAACTCAAGGTTTACGCAGGCACGCAGGAGTGCGTTCTCGGTGAAAACGGCAAATACAGTTTCACCGTGGAAAAATCCGTGACGGTCAGCGTTGACGGACTTCGTCACGACGATGCGAAGATCAAGGGACTTGGCAATGCGAAAAGCCCTTATCTCATCTCCAATGCGGCGCAACTTAAAACCTTCACCGACAGCATCAACGCAGGCGAAGACAAATATGCGGAATCCTTTGTCGCGCTCACTTGCGACATCGATTTCAACGGCGAAACCATCCAACCAATCGGCGGCGCAAAGACCTATTTCATGGGCACGTTTGACGGAAGGGGACACGTCGTGTCCAACTTCAATCTCGAAGTGGAAGAAGGCGTTGCGGGCTTTTTCGGTTATATCGCAACCGCAACCGTCAAGAATCTCACGATAGATTCCGACATAGCGGTGGAGGCGCTTGACAAACAATACAACTACATTCTCGGCGGCATCGTTGCCTACAACATCGGCGGCGACGTCATCAACTGCAATTTCAAAGGTTCTTACACCGTGACAAGCACGCTTCCGAGCGATAATATCGTCTATCTCGGCGGTATCGTCGGCTTTATGCAAGGCTACGGCACGGAGTATATGGCGACCGCGTCTTTCTGCACGGTGCAGGCGGATCTCGTTTCAAACGGACAATCTTCGCTTTACGCAACGGGCGGTATAGCGGCAGCGGTGTACGGCCCGAATACGTCAACAACAGCTCGTTTATCGGCAACGTTGAAGGCAGAAACAAATACGCAGGCGGCATCGTGGGTTATCTTCGCACGGCGGCATCCGTCGCAAACTGCTACGTTGACGGAAAAATCGAAGCCAGAAGCGGCGGCGACGCATCTTACGCAGGCGGTCTCGTCGGCGCAAGCGACAACGAATCCGCAATCTCTTCCAGTGTGGCTATCGGTGTTTTGTCAAGTTCCAAACAACAGGGCGAAGACGAACTCAGTGATATTTCCGGCTTGATTTTCAGAAACGGATACAACGAAATCGACACGAAAAAAACGGTGCTTTTTAAAGCATACTACACTCAAGACGGCAACATCACGGACGGCAAGAGTTACAGTGCGAATTCCGTTGCGGATCTTTGCGATTTGCTCGGTTGGAACGCTTCCGAATGGAAAGAAGACGACGGTGCGATTTTGCCTGTGTACAGTGAAGAACCCGTGGGTAGCATTTCCGCAACTTTCGTGTTCGGCAGAAACGTGACGAAAGAAGACAACAACGGCAATCCGCTCACGCAAACGGAAGACACCGTGACCATAACGGGCGTTATGCCGATTTATTACATCTACGGCGGAAGCGGAATGAACACTTTCGTTGCGGATAAGGAAAGTGCCGACGACACCAAGAACATGGTTTCTTACGGCTACTTCTTCGACGCGGAATGCACGAAGAGAATTCCGTCTTCCTTCCTTATCACCGCAGACGTGACCGTTTACGTCGGATTTGCGGACTATACGAAAGTCGAAGGCGACTACTACGCCGTGCTTCAGACTTTGAAAAACAATAAGATTTACAATGCCGAATTGCATCTCGTCTTTGACGACAACGGCAAGATGACGATGTATTACGACGGAATCGTTGCCGACTATATGTATGTCTACAACGGTGAAAAACTTCTCGTTAAGGACGCGTACTTTGCATATCTCGTGTATACGTCAAAAAACGATTCTTCTCTCCTTGCAGACTACTATGCCGACATCGAAGGCAACGTGCTTAACATCTACGACAACTTGTTCTTCACAAGCGAAAAAGACAACGTTATCGTGGCAAGAAAGCAAAACGCCGCAATGGGCACGTGGTATACGAGCGACGGCACGACGTACACGTTCCTTTCAGACCTTACAGGCGAAAGAACGAACGTAAACGGCACGGAAACTTTCACCTACACTTGCAACGAGAACATCGTGACGATGACGATCGGCACGACCAGAATCATCGCGTCCATAAGCTCGAACGGCTTGAGCATGGAATCCACAAGCGCAGGACTTCAACTTGAAAAACGCGACGTATTCGCAGGCAAGTGGGAATCTGATTTCAGCAGACTGGATACCATAACGTTTGACGGCAAAGGCAACGTGGAATACAAGGGTAAAAAATACGAATACGTCTTTGACAGCGAAAACGAAAAAGCGACTTTCGGCTCGTTTGAAGCGTCTTTCAATGAGAAAGGGCTTCTCGTCGTGAAGAGCGGCGATACGTCGTCGGTTTTCGGCAGAGAAGGCTCGTTTATCGGAACGTGGACGGACAATCTTCTCAAATACACCATAGTGCTTGACGGTATCGGCAAAAACGGCTACGGCACCGGCAAAGATTCAAACGGAATAAGTTTCCACTACGTTGCGGAATACGACGAAACGGGCACGTTGATGGTCAATATGTTTTATCAGACCAGACTTTACGGCATGTTCAATCTCGCAACCGGCAAAGACGGTTCGGAAGTGCTTTATCTTGCGGGATACTACGCTTCTACGGGTATGCTCGTCGACGACTACAACATGACCTACTACGATCCCTTCTTCGGAACGTGGAACGGCACGAACGGCGCAACCTATACTTTCAACGGTTTCGGCCCGTACAACATCGACATCACCACTTCTTCGCAAGGAAGATGGTATGTCAAAGGGTTTGTGACGGTTGAAAAGGACGGCAAGACCGTTGAAGTGGAATATTTCTACGACAAAGCAAAACAACAGGCGACTTTCACCGTGGACGGCGTTTTGTACACCGCAAAACTTGACGCAAACGGTATTTCGGTTAACGAAGTGACGTTCAAAGCACCCGATTACGTAAGTCAATACGAATATCACGTGGGTGATGACGTGTTGAGTTTCAACGGCAAGAGTCCCGTCGGCTTGGGCAAGGCGACTTTGACGACTGCCGACGGAGTCGAAACTTACGATTATACGACTGCCGACGTCGGAAACGAATACGTCGTTACGCTCACAAAAGACGGTGCGGTCGTTTACGTCATAACGTTTGTCAACGGCGGTGCAACCATTGAAAAGGACGGAGTGAAAATAGAAAACTTCGGCTTACATCACAAACTTGTCGGAAAAGAATATCTCGTTTCCGGCGAAAACACGTTCTCTATAAGTGGCGCAATGGACATCAGCGGCAGAGCGAAAGGCACGTTTGCGGGCATTAAAGTGGACGTTTACTACGTTGACGAAAACTACGTTTCGATTTATATCGACGGAACGTTCCTGTACTATATAGGATATCTTGACGAAAACAACGCAGTCGTGCTCGACGGCAGCAATCAGACCGTGACCGTGCTCACAGTTTCCGATCAATATGCGGGAACGTACACGGCGGCGGACGGTTCTACGCTCGTGCTCGACGGCAGAAGCAAAGGCTCGGAGTACGTCTACGCATACGCAACGCTTACGACCGTTGAAGACGTGGACGGAGTCAGAGAAGAAACGGAATATATGTACGCGTACAAAGTCGAAAACGGCGAAATCAACGTGTACGATATCGACAAATCGGGCGAAGAAACGGTTCTCGTTCTCAAATACAAGATCAGTTTCACCGAAGTTGCGGGCGCAAAGGCGTTTGCGAACTCCGACGGCAGCGTCACGATTTATCTCGTTGAAGCGGGGGAATAAGGAGCGGATATGAAAAACAAAAGAATCGTATTGAGTATCTTGGCGATTGCGCTCATCGTGTGCATTGCGTGCGTGGCAGTCGCTTGCGGAGAAAAAGGTAAAGACAAAGACAAGTTCACCGTTTCTTTCGGCGGCGAAGGCGTGAGCGGCATCTCTTCTCAGGAAGTCGAATCTGGTGCGTGCGCTCAAAGACCGCAAGACCCGCAAAGAGACGGCTATGAATTCAAAGGATGGGCGGAAGAAGGTCAAAGCACGCTTTTCGACTTTGCAACGCCCATAACGAAGAATACCGCACTCGTTGCGGTTTGGGAAGAGGTCAAGAAAAACGAACTCGGCAGCAAGAACAATCCGTATCTGATTGCGACTGCCGACGACCTTGCGGACTTTGCAGACAAAGTCAATCATCCCGAAGAAGACGACAATGAAAAGTATGCGAAATCTTTCTTCAAACTCGTTGCGGACATCGATATGGAAGGAATTCCTTACGTTTCGGCAGGACAACTCGTCACGCTCAACGAAGGTGAAGAGAACGAAAGAATGGTGTACGGTTTCAGCGGCAGCTTTGACGGCAACGGACACACTATCAGCAATCTCACGATCAAGAGAAATTTGCGTTCGGGAATGTCATACGTCGGCTTGTTCGGCTATTGCCACAGAGCCACGATCACCAATCTCACGCTTGACAACATCAGCTATGCGGTGGTCAGCGGCGCAGATAAAAACGACATCGGCGCATACGTCGGCGGCATTGTAGGCTATGGCAATCTCACCAACATCTCCAACGTGAGAGTGTCGGGCGATCTCAACATGAGCCTTTGCGCATCCAACCCGTCACGCATCGGCGGCATCGCGGGCGGACTTGACGTCTACGATTCGGAAACCGCATATATCGCATACGTGAAAAACTGTGTGTCCGAAGTGAAAGTCGTGGCAAAGAAGTTTGAAGACGACGGAAGTGCGTCAAGCCTCGATTCGGCTGTTAACGGCGGCATCATCGGCGCAACATCAACGGCGTCCAACGGTGCGCTTGCAGTGATCAACTGCGTGACCACCGCCAATGCTACAGTTGAAGGCGGCGAGTGGGTCGGCGGCATCATGGGCTATGCAAGTTGCTCGAGAATGTCAATAATCAACTGCGCAAACTACGCAAGAGTCAAAGCCACCAACAAAGACGTTTCTTATGCGGGCGGCATCATCGGATATTCAAGCAACGACAACACTATTTTGGACTGTTTCAGCACGGGCAGAGTCACTGCAACCAGAGCGACGTCCACAACTTATAAGAGCTATGCGGGCGGCATCGCAGGCTACACCTTCACGGACGATTACAGCGGCGGATATTACGATGCAGGCACCGTGATTGAAAACTGCTTCTACAAACTCGCGCCGTCCACCACGGACAAGACCAACGCGGCAGGCACGAAAGCGGAAGAAGGCGCAACCTTTGACGCAGAGTGGATTGCCCAAAACGTCAAGTGGGATATGAGCGAATGGACGCTTGAAGGCGGCATAGCAATCCCCTAGACCGATACGGCAATCAGCGGCACGCACACCGTGTCCCTTGTCAAAGGCGATACGATCATCAAAGAAGAAGTCAGAAAATTCGATGCAAGCTCGTTTGCGATTGTTGGCAAACTTGAAGCATTGAGCAACGAAGGCAACAACTTGTTCTTCGACTGGGAGTTTGAAAGCGGCGCAAGATACCGCTATTACGTCCCGGTTGTGAAAGACATGACTTTCAAGGCACGTTTCGGCGATTCGAGCAAAGTCACACACGTCTACACGGGCAAGGGCGAATATCACGGTCAAGTTGACGGCGGCGTGTTGTATCTCGCTCCGGACGGAACTTTGAAACTTGTCAACGGCAACGCAATCGGCGGCAAATACACCTATGACGGCAACAACATTTTGTTGCTCACCTTCTACAACAACTACGGCGACGTCAGCGCAAAGTTGACGGAAGACGGTAGCATCAAGCTCGTTTTTGACTACGGCATGTCCGGACAAGTTGAGTACACCTACACCAAGTCCGACTTGAAAGTGTTTGGCGAATACTACAACGAAGACGGCGACGTGTTGACGTTCAGCGACGGCAAAATCAGCTATCAAAGCGAATCTCTCAAGAATAAATATGGCATCGTGAAGAGTTACAGCGGCACGTACACCATTGACGGCAACGACATCACGATCGAGAGCAAATGGCTTGCCGATTATTTCACGTCCATGAGCGCAACCGTCAACGAAGACATGACTTTGACGGTCAACTTTGTCGGCAAGAACGGCGTTGCGGGCTACACCAACGCGATATTTGCGCAACCCACGGCAAACTACAAGGGACAACCGTTTGTCGGTACGTACTACACCCCGTACGTTGCCACGACGGACAGCGACAAGATTGCGTATGCTCAAAACTACGAGATCGAATTCCGTGAAGACGGCGTTGTGGCATATCGCAGCTTGTACTCCGAGACGCTCGGCACGTACGCAATGTTCAAGAACAACACGCTTGCGAGAATCTCGCTCGAAGGTCGCATCGGCACTTTGTATTTCGATGCGGAGAAAGGCTTGTTCTACGGCGATTTGCACAGATCCGATTCACAGCGCGACGCGGTGGTGCTTCCTGCGTCTGACGGCAACGTGAGATCTTATCTCATCGCGGGCGACATCAACAACGTAGTGTACGTCAATGACGCGGGCGCGTACTATATGAAGGACGGCCAATTGCAAGACGGCACGCAAATCGTTGCGCCGAACAACTTTGCAAACGGCGACAGAGTCACCATCGGCGGCGTGGATTACAGAGTGGTCTACACCAAGTATAGCAATGAAAACGCAAGCTACAAGTCGCAATACATCCTTTACGCCATCGGCGCGGAAGAAGGCACTTACACCTATGGCGACAAGACCTTCACGCTTGACGGTATCGGCGGCATAACGGGCGCAAAGGAAACCTATTCCGCATACGAAGTGTACGGCGATCTCGTGGTTGCGGTGTTTGACGATTTCAGCATTGTCGGCTTTGACTTCAAGGCTGCAAAAGCGGCAAACGGCGTTGTGACGCTTGCAAAAGCGGACGGCTACGGCGGCGTGTACTACCAAGGCGGGAACATCAATGTCCAAGACAAACACGGCAACGTGATCGGCAAAGAGTATATCGAAAAATACTATTTGCTTATGGTTGACGGCTACGGCCATTCCAGAGTGCTGTATTATAGCGCGGACAACAAAGAATATCGTCCCAATTGGAGCAGTGAAAACCACAACGGTTGGGCGCAATACACCGTGACCGCAACGGGCGTACACGTTGAATACAACTCATCGCAAGTCTACGATTTTGTGTTCTATTATGACAACAACCTGCTCTTTGTCAAATGCACGACAGGCGTTCTTAAGGAAACAACGTACCCCAAAGTGGGCTACACCGGCACGACGGAACTTCCCAAACTCCCTGCGAGCGCAGTGGGCAGTTACACCGGCAACGAGTCAAGCGGCGCGGCAGTGGTGTTCAATCTCAAGCAAGACTTGACGGGCACGTACAAGGGCATGCCGTTTGTGGCAGTGTATGACGGCGCAAACAGAGTGTCATTCACGATCGCAAGCGTCAGATACTTGTTTGACGTGACCACCAACGTCATCACCTACGACACAGAAAGCGTGACGCTCACAAGAACGGGCGAAGTGACGGAAGTCATCCCGACGGCATTGTGCGGCACGTGGCGCGGAACTTGGGAAGGCTCGAACGGAAACGACGTTATCATCGAAGCAAACGGAACTTTGAGATATGGCGATGTGGCAGCGGCTGCGACATACGATATAGAAAAGGGCATTTTGTCTGCAACGGGCAAATCGGCGGACGGCACTGTGACCTATACGTTTGAATTGAAGTATAATTCCGATACGAAAACGTTTAGCGCAGAAGTGAAATACGTTGACGATGAAACGAGATATGCGCGTTGTTCTTCGCTTTCAAAAGTGACGGAATAAGCACGTAGAAACGATATGATAAAGGGTGTGCAGACACGTCTGCAACCCTTTATGCATATTTATTCATACAAATGTGAGATAATATGCATAAAATCATAATATTATACAACGCAAACTTAAAAAAATATGAAAAAAGTTGATTTTTTTCTACTATCAAATAATTGACGGTTGGGCAAAGCGGTTGTATAATAATTCACATATTAGGGTTATAGAGTGAATTTTATTCCTTAATATTGTATCAAAACAAGACAAAAACAAAACGAATATTCATCAAAAAAGGAGAACACAAAATGACGAGAAGAAAAGTTTTTATCGCTTTCGCAGCGGCAGTTATGATTCTCGTGTTGACAGCGGCTTTGTTCGTTGCTTGTGACCAAACCAAGACCTACACCGTCACCTTCAAAGACGGTGAAACGGTCGTAAAAACGGCTTCGGTCAAGGACGGCGCAACCATTGCCGACGCAGATCTTCCCGCAGATCCCACAAAGGATTCAGCGGTGTTTGAAGGTTGGTTTGACGGCGACAAAGCATTCGACAAGACTGCGGCAATCACCGGCGACGTAACCTATACGGCAAAGTGGACGAGCCTTTTCACAGTGACCTTCAAAGACGGTGACACGGTCATCGCAACGGCAACGGTCAAAGACGGTGAAAAGATTGCAGCATCCGATATCCCCGCAAATCTTGCCGACACCCAAGACGCAGCGTTTGAAGGCTGGTTCAACGGCGACAGCGCATTTGACAAAGACGCGGCAATCACCGCAAGCGTTACGTACAACGCAAAATGGACGGGACTCTTCAACGTTACGTTCATGAACGGTGACGCGCAAGTCAAATCAGTCAAAGTCAAAGACGGAGCGGTTATTTCCGCAGAAGACGTTCCCGGTGCACTTGCAGACACCGATTTCGCATTCCTTGGTTGGTTTGTCGGTGACGTTGCATATGATAGCAGTGCAGCAGTGACTTCCAACATCGTGGTCAATGCAAAATTCAGCACGTTCTTCAAGTCCTATATCGGCACTTGGCACGGCGCAACGAGCGATTGGGATTCCACCGCATACACTGTTGTTGTCGATGCAAATTCCATCAGCGTGACCATTGGCAATGCAGAGGCACAAGTCGCAACAAGCATCGAAGTTGACAAAGACGGCACTGTTATGTTCAAACTCGGAGAAACCGAATATATGCTGTACGCATATCATGACGGAAATCTCCACATCATCGATACGGCGGAAATTGCTCTTTCTGCAGAACTTGCAGGCAGAGTTCACGTTTCTTCTTCCGATATCGTCGGCACTTACACGACTGAAGGCGGACACACAATCGTCATCAACAAAACTTTTGCAAAAGTTGACGGCGTTCTCGGAACGGGCTTCTATTACAATGCTAGCAGCGGTTACTCTTGGTCAATCGGTGACAATTATAGCTCTCTTGCATACGACAGCAGTGCTCAAGCATGGATTTACAAAGAAGGCACATCTTCTGCCGCAGACAAGCTCATCGTCCCCGAACTCGTTGCAATCGACATTCCTGCGGAATTTATCGGCAACTGGTACGGCACGGTTGAAAGCTTTGGTCAAACTAAATACTTCCTTGTCAAAGTGACCGCAGACGGTGTGTTTGCTTACAATCCGGGCAGTGGTTTTGCAAAAGTCGGTGTTGCAACCGAATACAAAGATGGCAAGCTCACAGTCGTAGGCCTTGACGAAACAATCACGGCATCCATTGCCGACGGCAAACTCGCCTACAAGAGTGATGCGGCATACGGTGCAGATTATCAACTTGATAAAGGCACGGTTGTCGTGTTCGAAAACAACTACTCAGTGTTCTACATCGCAAAACTCGGCGCAGATAACAAGATCGATCAAAGCACTTTCGCTCTTGAAGATCCCCAAATGAAAGCAGGCTACACCTTCAAAGGTTGGCTCAGCGATCTCGATTTCGTGACCGAGTTTAATGAAGACGCTACGTTTGCAGAAAGTGCAGTCTTCCAAAGCAAAGTCGAAAAGACCGGCTATGTTGTGACTTTCAAGAAAACTTCTTCCGACAGCGATCCCGTTATCGCAGTTGTGGAAATGACCAACGGCAAACTTGCAGCCGATCAAATTCCCGCAGCATTGACTTATGAAGACGGTTCTGTGTTCGCAGGTTGGTACACTTCTGCAGGCGTTAAAGCAACTGCAGACCTTGCAATCACCGCTGACACCACGTTCATCGCAAAGTCAGTCAAAGAATCCGACTATGCAGGCGCATGGGTTTCCACCGAAGCAGGAAAGGAAATGACGCTTCTTGTCGCAGACGGCAAATTGACTTTCGGTGAAATAAAGAACGTTGCATACACGTTTAATGAAGACGGCTCTATCTCTTACGGCAAGTGGGGCGATGGCAGTGCAAAATACTCCTTTGTCATCACAACGACAGGAATCAAAGCAACTAATCGTCACCTTGATTTGGACGGATATGGTTTTGAAGAAGACGTGTACACCATGACTGCATTGAAAGCTATCTCCGGTGTTGCAGGTTCGTACAAAGCGGACAATGCCCACAGATATGTCATTACAGAGAACGGTTTGGTTACAACTGCGGAAAACAGCGATGTCTTTATGGGCTATGTTACAGGTTCTTCCAAGTCTAACTTCACGATTGTTTTCAAATCCGGAAGTTCATCTCCTCTCCAAACGATAAAAAACGCTAGAATTGACACAAATGGCAACTTGGTCCTTGGCAAAAAGACTGCTGATGCAAAGATTCTCATAAAAGATCTCAAAGGCTTCAAATCCTACTATATGTCGGACGAAGGAACATTGTATGTCTACACCAACAGCGATGACACAATCACATACGTGTTCGAGACTTACAGCGGCAAGTGCGCGTACGTCAAAGCAGAAGACATCAAAGGTACGGTTGCCGAAGGCGAAATCTTCACAATCACCTATGTTTTGTACAATGGAACGTACACAAAGACCAACACAACTCAAACCTACAAGATTGTCAATGGCAAACTTACAACCGCAGGCGCAGAAAAGGGTGAATATACTGCAGAAGGCAAAGATGCATTGATTCTCAACGGCTTTGGCGATGCAACGCTTGGTAAAAAGTCCTACAAGTATAGCATCAACGCAAAGAATGTTGTCGTTCTCACCGGAGAAACAACGTTTGGCGTAACGCTTGACAGTAAAGCGAAGACCTATGCGGAAGCAACCGGCGACGGATTTGCGCACGCATATATTGATGCAAGCAACTCTAGATACACCCTTACGTTTGACGGTTTCGGCGGCGTTGAGTACAAGTATGTTGGAACATACGGTTCACCACAAATCGCATACGGTTCTTATACGCTCGGCGCAGGTTCGGTTACCGTAAAAGGTGCAAACTATTCTTACAACAAGACTTACTCTGTTGAAGAGAGTGGCAATGTTATCGTAAGCACTGATGGTAAGAAAGTGTTGAAGGTTGCAGGATACGTTGTGGAAAACAAAGTGGAACAATTCAACGGATATTATGTCAATGGCGATGGAAACATTGAGATTTCAGTTGCTAAAGACAAAACTGTGACGATTCTTTTGAATGGCGTTGCAGTTAAAAAGGTTAGCGTAAATTGGAATGGCACTGTTTTGACTTTCGATGCAGATGATTATGATGCACCGAAAGAAGGTTGGACTTCTGAATTTACAATTGTTAAAGATGGTGACAATGTAAAACTTAGCCACGCTTGCAAACAAAGCTATGATTCAATTTATGAAGAATTTGAAACAATACAAAAGGACATAGTTTTTACAAAGTCAACAAAGCCTTCCGCTGAAACGGACGGCCTTGAAGGAACTTACAAGTCTGGCTCAAATGTAATCGTTCTCGACGGCAAAGGAAACGGTACACCCAATGGCAATGCATTCACGTATTCCGGCACCGGTAGCACAAAACAAGTTTCTGCATTCGGAGCATTTAGCGGAAGTGCAAACACGTTTACAGTAACCGCAACCGGTATAGATGTCAGCTTTGATGATGAGTATTATGAGAATACATTCAAAGCATCTTTCACCAAAGAAGCAGAGGGAACAACTAATGCTTTTGTTGGTACTTGGTCGGGTAAGATAGGAGTCGCAAGTTGGACTATTGTTATCAACAGTGATGGTACGTTTACGGCGAATGGAACGACATATCATTACACAATTGACAGCGAAACAAAAGCGTCGAGTGTAGAAGCAGATGGCTCTGATAAGTTGTTTACATTTGAATTGAAGGGTGATAAACTTAGTGTTGATCGTTATGATTCGGATATGTACGAAACATATAGTGGAACTCTCACCAAACAAGCATAATCAATGCTATTGAACAAACAAAATCCCCGAGCGTTTTGCTCGGGGATTTATTTTTCTCACAAAATCAGTATGTTTTTGTGAGAAAAAATGATATTTTGACATAAACGATTGACTTTTCTCACAAAATCATATAATATTTGTGAGAAAAAATAAATAGGAGAAGCGTTGTGAGAGATTTCAATTATTCAAAGCTGAAAGATATGAAGTGGGATTCCGAAATCGTGGGATATCTCACTACAATTCATGAAGCAAAAGTAAGACAGGAGTTCTTTTTGAAAAATCAGCCTGAAAAACTTGATAGGCTCGTTGAAATTGCAAAAATACAAAGTACGGAATGTTCCAACGATATCGAAGGCATCAGAACGACAAGTACGAGATTGAAACAACTCGTTGCCGAAAAGACCACTCCGAAAAACCGAGACGAAGAAGAAATCGCAGGATACAGAGACGTGCTCAACGTCATTCACGAGAGTTATGAATTCATTCCGATGACCGCAAATTATATTTTGCAATTGCACAAGATATTGTACAGTCATTCCGAGAAGAATTTCGGCGGAAAATTCAAAAACGTGCAAAATTATATCACCATCACGGAAAACGGAAGAGAACGTGTGTTGTTCACTCCGCCTGCGCCGTATGAGACTCCGCTTGCAGTAGATAGCATTTGCAGTGAGTTTAATATTGCTATGTCGAAAAGCGAGATCGATCCGCTGATTTTGATACCCGTTTTCATTCATGATTTTTTGTGTATTCATCCTTTTTCGGACGGAAACGGCAGAATGAGCAGATTGCTTACGACGCTGCTTTTGTATCGTTGCGGATA